>JAEIGA010007111.1_pt1 | contig 17016 bp, 12 predicted proteins | sample 9270691 | NCBI WGS metagenome assembly JAEIGA01 (sample SAMN17057246, study PRJNA624740) | gut metagenome | biome: biome; isolation source: fecal sample | host: Bos grunniens | place: China: Xizang | collected 2019
GGTAACTACGCCATCGTGCTCGGCGCTCGGCTTGCCTTGTCTTGCGAAATTTCTACTAACCGGCAGCCGATTGCATAAATCCGCAATACTACGTTAAGCCATCGACTTGTCGCACTCGACGTAGGTAACTACGCCATCGTGCTTGGCGCTCGGCTTGCCTTGTCTTGCGAAATTTCTACTAACCGGCAGCCGATTGCATAAATCCGCAATATTACGTTAAGCCATCGACTTGTCGCACTCGACGTAGGTAACTACGCCATCGTGCTCGGCGCTCGGCTTGCCTTGTCGACGATAAGAAAAATCAACTAACAACAAAAGAAACACTTCAATTTTTGGCTTTGCCGAAGATTGTAAAAACAGAGGACTTCAAATGGATTTTGCCTGTCCGAAATGTAAGCGAGCGATGACGCTCGTCGGAAACAGTAAAAAATGTGAAAATAACCATTCCTACGACAGAGCAAAGGCGGGCTACTACAACCTTTTGCTCGGTGTTGGAGGTGGAACACACGGTGACAATACCGAGATGGTAGAAGCGCGTCGAGCGTTCCTGTCCCGTGGGTACTACGAGCCCTTGGCGAGGCGTATTGCCGAGCTCGTTCTTGAGCATACCGCGCCACACGGGTGCGTGCTTGATGCAGGGTGCGGAGAGGGATATTACACCTCCGCTGTTGAGAACAGACTCTATGAGCGCGACGGGGACAGCAACCTGCTTGCGTTCGATATCTCGCGTGATGCGGTGAAATATGCCGCCAAGCGCAATAAGCGTATATCCCTGGCGGTAGCTACCTCGTACGATATGCCGCTATCCGACCTTTCTGTTGATACGGTCTACAATGCATTCTCGCCCTTGGCACTTTCCGAGGTGGGGCGTGTACTAAAGCCGGGTGGAAAATTTATAATGGTTTACCCGGGACGTGACCACCTTTTCACCTTGAAATCGGTGATATACAAAACACCCTATAAAAACGAGCCGAGCGACACTGCGCTCGAGGGATACCATACAGTCAGCTATGAGGAGCTGAGATATGATATACACCTTGAGTCTGCCGATGACGTTTGCTCGCTGTTTATGATGACACCGTACGCCTATAGAACAGGCAGAGAAGACAGAGACCGTGTTCTCTCGCTCACCTCGCTTACGACAGAGGTTGAGTTCTCTGTTGCGGTGTATGAAAAACTCTGACGGAGGTTAATTTGGACATTACTCACGGAAAATATCTCGGTGTAGACTACGGTGACAAGCGCACGGGTCTTGCCGAGTGCGATATATCGGGACTTATCGCAGGCGGCATCGGAACCATATCCGAGGGCGGAATGCGAAAGACCGCCGTGCGCGTTGCCAAAGAGGCAGAGGCGCGCTCGTGTAAAAAAATAATAATCGGTCTACCGAAAAATATGGATGGCTCCGAGGGGCCGCGCGCCGACGTGATAAAGGCGTTCCGCGATATTCTCGCTACCTTGACGGACATTCCTATTGATTTTTATGATGAGAGAATGACTACTATGGTTGCTTATCGCTTCCTTGGTGAAACAGGCACCTACGGCAAAAAACGTAAGGAAGCGGTGGATACTCTCTCCGCGCAGATCATTCTGCAGAATTATATAGATCGAGAGAGAATGATGAAAAAGGATTAAATTCGCCCAGCGGCTTGATTGAGGCGAACAAAAAATACTTTATGCGACCGTGTGCGTAGGTGTACAAGGCGCGGTGCGGCGCAAAAAGAAGGAAAAATGAAAACAAAAGCAAAATTCTTCACACGCGTGCGCTCTTATCTTAACAGTAAGGGCGTTACTCTCTCGCCGAAGGTGTATTTCGTAGACGCTATGAGTATGATGGCGCTCGGGCTTTTTTCGACGCTCCTTATCGGCACGATCTTCGCTACGGTTGCAAAGTACATATCGGCAGGCAACGTCTTCCGCGACTTCTTTGACAATATGACACTTTATTCCAAGGGCGCGACGGGAATAGTTCTCGGCATAGCCGTGGCGTATTCTCTCAAGGCACCGCCTTTGGTTTTGTTCTCCGCAGGCGTCGTCGGAATGTGCGCTAACGCTTTGCCGTTTGAATATCTTGGCGCGACGATATCGGCAGGACCGGCAGGCGCATTCTTCTGTGCTCTTATAGCTATCGAGGTCGGAAGGCTTGTGTCAAAGGCGACACGTGTAGACATTATAGTGACTCCCGCCGTTACAATATCGGTTGGAGTGCTTCTCTCTATGCTTCTCTGTCCCGTCATTTCCGTGGCGGTTTATTGGATAGGCGAGTTTATCGAGGTGTCCACCGAGATGCTACCCTTGCTTATGGGCGTGGTAATTTCCGTCGTGGTCGGCGTAATCCTTACGCTTCCGATAAGCTCTGCCGCTATATGCGCTATGATAGGTATATCGGGTATCGCGGGCGGCGCGGCTGTCGCAGGCTGTTGCGCGCAGATGGTCGGCTTTGCCGTCATATCCTTCAAGGAGAATAAATGGGGCGGCGTTATAGCGCAGGGACTCGGCACGTCCATGCTCCAGATGGGTAATATAGTGAAAAATCCGCTTATATGGATTCCGGCCACTCTCGCATCCGCAATCACAGGTCCAATATCCACCTGCATATTCAAGCTCGAATCCGCCGGTGTGAGCGCAGGCATGGGTACGTGCGGACTTGTAGGTCCTATAGACGTTCTTGACAGAATGAGCTTTTCACCTATGGCAATCATCGGTGTTATTCTCGTTTGCTTTATACTTCCTGCTGTGCTTTCGCTTGTTTTCTCAGAAATTATGAGAAAACTCGGATGGATAAAGGATGGCGACCTCAAGCTTGAGCTTTGAGCATTTGAAAGGAGAAATCAAAATGAACTACACACTTCTTTGCGACTTTTACGAACTCACTATGGCTAACGGATACTTCGAGCTTGGCAAGGCTGACGAAATATCCTACTTCGACGTGTTCTTCCGCAAGGTTCCCGACGGCGGTGGATTTGCCATAGCCGCAGGACTCGAGCAGGTTATAAAGTATATCAAGGAGCTTAAGTTTACCGACGAGGATATCAGCTTCCTTGAAGGAAAGAAAATGTTCTCGCGCGAGTTCCTCGACTACCTTCGCACCTTCCGCTTCACAGGTGACATCTATGCCGTACCTGAGGGAACTCCCATTTTCCCCGGTGAGCCCATTATGACCGTCCGCGCCCCCTCTGTTGAGGCGCAGTTTATAGAGACATATCTTCTTCTCTGCCTCAACCACCAGTCGCTCATAGCAACCAAGGCTAACAGAATAGTAAGGGCAGCGCAGGGCAGACCTGTTATGGAGTTCGGCTCACGCAGAGCGCAGGGCTCCGACGGTGCTATCCTCGGCTCAAGAGCCGCTTACATAGGCGGATGCGCGGCAACGGCGTGTACAATTTCAGAGAAGGATTACGGAATTCCCGCTACGGGAACTATGGCTCACTCCTGGGTGCAGATGTTCGACACCGAGTACGAGGCGTTTGAATCCTACTGTAGAATGTATCCCAATAACGCGACGCTTTTGGTTGACACCTACGACGTTTTGAGAAGCGGAATCCCCAACGCAATCAAGGCATTTGACAAGGTGCTTAAGCCCCTCGGCATAACCAAGTGCGGCATCCGCCTTGACTCGGGCGATATCACCTACCTTAGCAAAAAGGCGAGAAAGATGCTCGACGAGGCAGGCTACACCGAGTGCAAGATAGTAGTGTCCAACTCGCTTGACGAGATAATAATCAGAGACATTATTCTCCAAGGCGCGAGAATAGACTCCTTCGGTGTTGGCGAGCGACTCATAACCGCTAAGTCCAACCCCGTGTTCGGCGGAGTATATAAGCTCGTTGCTGTTGAAAAGGACGGAGAGATTGTTCCCAAGATAAAAATCTCGGAGAATCCCGAGAAGATAACCAATCCCCACTTCAAGAAGGTCTACCGCCTCTACGACAAGGAGAGCGGAACTGCTGTAGCAGACCTGCTTTGCGTGCACGATGAGGTTATAGACGATACCCTGCCTCTTGAGATATTCGACCCCGTACAGACCTGGAAGACAAAGACCCTTACATCCTACGTTGCCAAGGAGCTTCTCGTTCCCATCTTCGTTGACGGCAAGTGCGTATACGAGTCTCCCTCTATCAGGGAGATCCAGGCATATTGCAAGGCCCAGATAATGACCCTTTGGGATGAGGTTAAGAGATTCGAGAATCCGCATAAATACTACGTAGACCTTTCTCGCAAGCTTTGGGATATAAAGCACGGCTTGCTTATGAACAGAGGAAAGAAAAATGCAGAATAATCTTGTAAGCACAAGGAAAAAAGTCCTTATAATATACACGGGAGGCACCATAGGTATGAAAAATACCGAGCGTGGCTACACTCCCGCACCGGGATTTCTCTCCGAGGAACTCTCGCAGATTCCCGATCTTTCGCGTCCCGAACTTCCGCTTTGGGACCTTATCGAGATGTCACCTCTGCTCGACTCATCGAACGTCAGCGTGGCAGAGTGGAACAAAATCGGCTCGGTCATATACGAAAACTATGACAAATACTCCGGATTCGTGATCCTTCACGGAACCGATACTATGGCGTATACCGCATCGGCTCTCTCGTTTATGCTGGAGGGGCTTGATAAGCCGGTTATCCTCACGGGCTCGCAGATACCTCTGTCAGAGGTGCGCTCCGACGGCAGAGATAACCTTATCACGTCGGTTCTTATAGCGAGTGAGGGGGTAGCGTGTGAGGTTTGCCTCTATTTCAGCGGCAGACTTTTGAGGGGCAACCGCTCGATGAAGATGAGCGCGGACGGCTTGGTAGCCTTCGACAGCCCCGGATATCCGCACCTTGCCGACGTCGGTATCACGATTAAATACAATACGAGCGCAATAATGAAAAAGCGCGAGGACGGTGTGAAATACCACCCATTCTCCGAGGTGCCGATCGGTGTTCTCAAGGTCTTTCCGGGTATTCAGTTCGGGCTCTTTGCAGAGATTATGACCGAGAAGCTTTCGGGCATAGTCCTTGAGACCTTCGGAACGGGCAATATCCCTATGGGAGACGGCGACCTATTGCCGATTATCAAGAAGGCGTTTTCCGCAGGCACGGTTATCACCGTCTGCTCACAGTGTCCGTCCGGCACGGTATCGCTCGGAGCGTATGAAACCAGCTCGCAGCTTAAGACTGTGGGCGCAGTAAGTGGCAAGGATATGACTACAGAGGCAGCAGTTGCCAAGCTGTATTATCTTTTCAGCCTTGGAATCCCAAAAACTCAGATAAAGCGCCTGATGGAAAAAAATCTGTCGGGTGAGCTTTCGTGACCCAAAAGGAAAGGAAAAATTAATGCGAAAAACCACAAAAATTGTATCCTTCGCGTTGTGTCTCTGTCTTTCTCTCGCCATCGTTCTGGCAGCTATGCTGACAGGTGGCGTGCAGATAGCGAGTGCGCTGAATCCCTTCGGTGAGCTTTGGCTTCTTGACGGCGTCAACTATGCGTTGCTCAACGGCACGAGAGTAAAGCTCGGTGAGACCGAGAATTATTCACCTTACAAGGTCGATACAGGTGCTATGTATATGCCCGTGTCGATTATTTGTCAGTATATGGACTCAACATATACCTTTGCTGACGACGTATGCAGAATTACCCTTCAGGACGGCTCTGTAGCAGAGATCAAGGTCGGCTCAAGAGAGTGGACTCTCAACTCCGAGCCTCAGACCGACTTCCTCATCGAGGTTATGAAAAAGGGAGAAATGCCCTTTATAACCATACTTATGTCGAACGGTATATTCGGCACGTATAACTACTATGACTCCACTATGGGGCTCAATATATTCGGCAAGAGCAGTGTGACGGGCTACAGCAATAAGTATAGCTCGATAAGCACGCAGATAACCGTAATTTCGGAAATGATCATGGACCGTCCCACATCGGATACGGTATACACCGACGTCGTTACCAATTCCGGCTTGACAACTCACCCGAAGCTTCTTCTCAACAGCGAGAGATTCGACGAGCTCCGAGCAGCCTTCAATGACAAGTCGGATGTGACCGCCTTCCGAGACGGCATCGTCAGTCAGGTTTATGGTGGTCAGAATTCCTTTGATACCTACTTTACCGTTTCGGAAAACGGAGAGGTGGTCTGGAAAAACGAGGAGGCTCGACTTCTTCTTCGTCAGCCCTACTACCTCTACGACGAGAACGGAAACAGATTGGTGGGAACAAAGACCTACACCTACACGGATAGCACGACCGGCGAGTCCGTAACTCTTACGCTTCCCGATGGTTCCTCGGGCTACGGCGACGGCTATGACTACGGCGGACGCTCAAACGTTGGTAAATTCACTGAGCAGCTTCAGAAGATGGCATTCGCTTGGCAGATAACGGGCGAGGACAAATACGTCGACGCCTTCTACCTCTTCGCGAAGGAGCTTGATAAATGGGAGCACTGGGGAGAGGGACACTTCCTCAACGTAGCCGACGGCTCCTACGCCTACGCTATAGGCTTCGATTGGATTTATCACGGCTTCGACGGCGAGCCGGAGAAGAGGGCGGAGCTTGCCGACATCCTCTATCGCAAGGGACTTATGATGGGCTATTATTCCTTGAAGTATGAGTCCTATTCCGGCCGTGCGGAGAGCAAGGCTAACGCACACGTGTCGAACGTTGTAGGCTGGGGTGGCTTCCGTACGGGAAACCGCACCAACAACTGGCAGACGGTTTGCGGAGCGGGTATGATAGTCTCCGCACTCGCACTTATGGAGTACGATGCCTACAGCGCAAACTGCTCCTACGTTGCATCACAGTATATAAAGAACGTCGAGAAATGCCTTATTCAGTACGCGCCCGACGGCTCCTACCTTGAGTCTCCCGGATATTGGGCATACAGCACCAACACTCTTATGAATACGGTAGTGGCTCTTGAAAACTCTTGCGGCAGATCATACGGATACCGCGACATCGTCGGTTTTCACGAGAGCTTCTACTTCGCGGCGGGAATCGCCGATTCTAACTACAGGTGCTGGAACTATCACGATTCGGGCGAGGAAACCATGGTTGACGGCGAGCGCTTCTACCTCGCTTCAAAGATTTTTAACGATCCTACGCTCGCGGCATACCGCAACACCATGATTGAGCGCGGACACAGTATGAAGCTTATGGATATAATCTTCTACGAGCCCGATATGGCGGATATCGTTGCGAGTGATATGCCTCTTGACAACAACTTCAAGAACATACATACGGCAACCTTCCGGTCGTCCTGGGCAACGAATGCTACCTACACAGGCTTGCACGTCGGCCCCACCATCTCTGACCACTCGGATTTTGACACGGGTAACTTCATTCTGTCCATGGGCGGCATAGATTGGTGTCGCGATCCCGGCACGGAGAACTACAACGTAAAGGACTTTTGGTCGAATGGAAACGGTGGTAACAGATATCATCTTTACAGAAAGTCTCTTGAGGGACACAGCACTATTGTTATCCATTCGGATGAGCTCGAGTACGGACAGAAATATGTAAATCAATCGGGCACATTCCCTATTATAAACAAGTACTACTCGGACGATAACGGCGGCTATGCCATTAGTAATATGACTACGCAGTATGGCTCTACCTGTACCGAGGCTTACCGCGGAGTTCTTATGACAAACTCTCGCAGTACGGTCGTTCTTCAGGACGAGATAAGCTTCTCATCTCCCACAACCCTCACCTGGGTGCTTAATCTTCAGGGCAGTACAAGCATCTCCGACGACGGTAAAACGGTGACAGCTTCCGTACGTCGGGACAATCAGAAGACGACCTTAAGAATCACTATGCTGACCGATGACGATAGCTTGAGATTCACAAGACCTAACCTGAACGATACCATTCTTGACAGCACTATTACACTGAATAAGAACAAGGATGACGGATATGATCTTGCCTGCAATCCCGAGCCCAGAATTGTCATTGAAGCAAAGGACACCACGAGCTTCAACGTAGCTGTGGTATTTGAGATACTCCGTCACGAGGATGAGATAGTCGGATATGAGAAGGTTCCTATGGCAGAGTGGACCACGTGTACCGATGAATGGGTAAAGGATGCCAATTCTAATATAGAGTACGATAAGCCCATTTACAAGTACGGCGCGGCGTCATTCGCATCGGTAGCCTCGAGAATGAGAACGGCATACGCTAATTCCGATTGGGAAAAGTACGCCGAGCTTATTGGTGAATTTGCCGAATATCTGACAGATTACGACAAGTCGGACGAATACGTTCTCGAGCAGGTTGACAGTTGCCACCTTATGGTACAGCGCTATAATATGGAGCTTGAGAAGATAAACAAGCTCTTTAAGGATCAGTTCCTCGGAATTATGCCGTCGGATGATCCGTTCAAGAAAGACTGATAAAATGCGGGGCGGCATCTTGCCGCCCCGAGAAAAGGTAAAGCTATGAATTTTATGAATTCTCCCGAGGTAGATACCTCTTATCCCGAGGTTATACTCTGTAAGTTTGGCGAGGTTATACTTAAGGGAGCAAACCGCCAGAATTTTGAATCAGGGCTCGTAAAGGAGCTGCGCCGCCGTGCATCACCGTACGGCAACTTCAAAATATATTTCAAGCAGAGCACGATATTCGTCGAGCCGGAGAACTCGGACTGCGATATGGAGGGAATGTACTCCGCAGCAAAGAAGGTTTTCGGAATAGCGGCGGTAAATCGCGCGGCTGTTTGCGACAAGAATATGGATGCCATAATCGAGTGCGCCAGGACATACCTGCCCGCCAAGCTCGAGGGTAAGCGCACCTTCAAGGTTGACGCGAAGCGCTCCGATAAAAAATTCCCACTGAAATCCCCCGAGATCTCACGCGATATAGGCGGAGTTATTCTCGCTACCGTGAGAGGGATAAAGGTTGACGTAAAAAATCCCGACGTCACTGTCACCGTCGAGGTGCGTGACGAGCACGCATATATCAGAGCCGGTCAGGAGCCGGGCGCGGGCGGACTTCCGCTTCGCTCCGCGGGCAGAGGACTTTTGCTTCTTTCGGGTGGAATAGATTCCCCCGTTGCGGGATGCATGATGGCGAAGCGAGGCCTTGAGATAGAGGCTCTGCACTTCGAGTCCTTCCCCTATACCTCGGAGCGTGCAAAGGAAAAGGTTATGAAGCTCGCGGAGGAAATGTGTGAGTATTGCGCCAAAATCCACGTACACGTCATCTCGCTCACTCACATACAGGAAGAGATACGCGATAAATGCCAGGAGGATTACTTCACCATCCTTCTTCGCATATTTATGATGCGACTTGCCGAGCGTTGCGCCAAGGATTACAAGTGCGGCGCGCTTATCACCGGCGAGAGCCTCGGACAGGTAGCCTCGCAGACGCTTGCGGCAATCGGAGTTACCGACAGTGTGGTCAATATTCCCGTATTCCGTCCCTGTATAGGACTTGATAAGAATGAGATAATAATCTACGCCAGACGCTACGGCACGTTCGAAACCTCTATTCTTCCTTACGAGGACTGCTGTACCGTATTCACTCCGAGACATCCCAAGACTCAGCCAAGACTCGAGGACGTTATGCGTGAGCTCGGCAAGCTTGACGTAGAAGCACTTCTTAGCGAGGCATACGCGACGATGTATACCGAGGTCAAAAAGGTCTTTGATACCTATAGATAAACCGCAAAATGCAAACAAAAGCTTTCATCAACAAGGCAAAAGAGTGAAAATACTTTCCTTTTCCGTTGGACGTGACGAGCCTGTATACTATCTGATTTGCTCTGCCCGTCGGGATGCCGCGCGTTTTGACAGCTTTCTCGGATGCCCACATTTACAGCGAGGGATTGTCCACGCGCTATAGCGAAAAAAGCCTTTTTAATAAATATTTTTCATCACTGTTGACAAGTGAGAGCTTTTGTGATAAAATACTTCTGTCCTCGCGGAGGAGTAACCGTTGAATATACCGAGAGAATGGGCGGTCGGTGTGAGCCCTGTATATGAGATACGGCGAAGGTAGCCGCGTTGTATTTGCGAAGAACGGATAGCATCCTATTAGAACGCAACGTCTCCCGCGTTAAGGGAATATGAGGAGGTGCTTCGCACCTCGAATTTGGGTGGTACCGCGATTTATTCGCCCCAAGGCAGGCTTTTGCTCGCCTTGGGGCTTTTTGTTTTGATAAATAACCGAAAGGAAAATATAAAAATGAGAAAAGAACTCGCAAAGAATTACAATCCCGCCGAGTTTGAGGACAGACTCTATTCGGAGTGGTGTGAGAAGGGCTACTTCAAGCCCGATCCCGATGAAAAGAAAAAACCGTTTTCCATAGTTATCCCACCGCCTAACGTAACGGGACAGCTCCACATGGGACACGCTCTTGATGAGACGCTTCAGGACATACTCATCAGAACCAAGCGTATGCAGGGCTACTCGACTCTTTGGGTACCCGGCACCGACCACGCGGGTATAGCAACGCAGATCAAGGTTGAGGAGAGACTCCGTGTGGACGAGGGACTTTCCCGCTACGACCTCGGACGTGAGAAGTTCCTTGAGCGTGTTTGGGCGTGGAAGGATTCTTACGAGGCGAGAATTACCGGACAGCTCAAGAAGCTCGGCGCATCCTGCGATTGGTCCCGCCAGAGATTCACTATGGACGATGGCTGCTCTAGAGCCGTTCGCGAGGTGTTTGTTAACCTCTATAATAAGGGCCTTATCTACCGCGGCCACAGAATCATAAATTGGTGTCCCAGATGCCTTACCGCGCTTTCCGACGCGGAGGTTGAATACAAGGATCAGCCCGGTAGCTTCTGGCACGTAAGATACCCCATCAAGGGCGAGGATGGCTTCGTTGAGGTTGCCACCACACGTCCCGAGACTATGTTCGGTGACACCGCCGTTGCGGTTAACCCCGAGGATGAGAACACAAAGCATCTTATAGGCAAGACGCTTATCCTTCCCATAGTAAACAGAGAGATACCCGTTATAGCAGACGATTACGTAGAGATCGGCTTCGGTACGGGCTGTGTTAAGATTACTCCCGCCCACGACCCCAACGACTTCCTCGTAGGACAGAGACACAACCTCGAGCAGATCAAGGTTATGAACGACGACGCTACAATGAACGCCTATGCAGGCAAGTATGAGGGTATGGACAGATACACCTGCCGTAAGGCTCTGGTTGCGGATCTTGAGGCAGAGGGATACCTTGTTAAGACTGTTCCACACGATCACAACGTCGGCACCTGCTACCGTTGCGGCACCACGGTTGAGCCCCTTACCTCTGATCAGTGGTTCGTGAAGATGAAGCCTCTTGCGGCTCCCGCTATTGAGGCTGTTGAGAACGGCACTGTCAGATTCGTTCCCGAGAGATTCTCGAAGAATTACTTCAACTGGATGAACAACATCCTTGATTGGTGCATATCCCGTCAGCTTTGGTGGGGACACAGAATACCCGCCTTTTACTGCGACGAGTGCGGTCATATGGAGGTTTCCAAGACTGATATTGAGACCTGTCCCAAGTGCGGCGGTAAGGTAAGACAGGAGGAGGACGTGCTTGATACCTGGTTCTCCTCGGCACTCTGGCCCTTCTCGACTCTCGGCTGGCCCGACAAGACCGCTGACCTCGCGCGCTACTATCCCACATCGGCTCTCGTTACGGGCTACGATATCATCACCTTCTGGGTTTCGAGAATGATATTCTCGGGCCTTGAACACATGGGAGAGAAGCCCTTCAGCACCGTTTTCATTCACGGTCTGGTAAGAGATGCACAGGGTAGAAAGATGTCGAAGTCGCTTGGCAACGGCATTGATCCTCTTGAGATTATAGATAAGTACGGCGCAGACGCCCTGAGGTTTGCCCTCGCTACGGGCAACTCCCCCGGAAACGATATGAGATTCTCCGACGAGAAGATCGAGGCGGCGAGAAACTTCGCCAACAAGCTCTGGAACGCGTCGAGATTCGTTCTTATGAATCTTAAGAATGATGACGAGGCTCTCCTCACTGATCCCGATGAGAAGGATCTCAAGATAGAGGACAAGTGGATACTCTCCCGTCTTAACGAGGTAGTTAAGAGCGTCAACACCAATATGGATAATTACGAGGTAGGTATAGCTCTTTCCGAGATATACTCCTTCACCTGGGATACCTTCTGCGATTGGTACATCGAGATGGTTAAGAGCCGCTTCTTCGAGGGCGGAGAGACCGCGCTCACCGCAGAGAGAGTTCTCGTTAAGGTTCTTACAGGCATACTCAAGCTCCTTCATCCCTATATGCCCTTCATCACCGAGGAAATATATCAGGCTATTCCTCACGTCAAGGAGAGCATCGTGATAGAGAGCTATCCCGAGTACGACGCGTCGCTCAACTATAAGGCTGACGAGGCGCATATCGACAGAATTATCACCGCTATCACAGCGATAAGAGCGCGCCGCCAGGAGATGAACGTTCCCCCCTCAAAGAAGGCGAAGCTTTACGTTGTAACCAAGTATACCGATACCTTCAAGAGCGCAGAGAAGATAATTGAAAAGCTCGCATCTGCCTCCGAGGTTATCCTTACCGATTCTTACGACTCCGACGATGCCGTTATGATAGCTACTGATTCGGGATCTATGTATATTCCTCTTGCCGAGGTTATAGATTTCGAGAAGGAAAAGGCTAGACTCCTTCAGGAGATGAAGAAGAACGATGCCGAGATAGAGAGACTTGAGAAGAAGCTTTCCAATGAGGGCTTCGTAGCAAAGGCACCCAGTCAGGTTATCGAGGGCGAGAGAGCGAAGCTTGCTAAGTACCTCGAGACAAGAGAGTCTCTTAATGCCGCTATTGCAAAGTTGGGTTGACAAAAATGACCGAACAGAAGCAAGTGGTATATAGAGGAGAGTATGACAATTCTCCCGAAGTTACTGTTGTAAAAATCGAGGAGGGCATACTCGAGATTGCCGAGAATGCCTTCCGCGACTATGAGCATCTCACCGAGGTCTATCTTCCGCGGAGCCTTGAGAAAATATCTGCCTCTGCCTTCTCAGGCTGTAAGAGCCTTAAGCGTATCTATATGGAATTCGGACTTATCGAGATTGGCGACGAGTCATTTTCCGGTTGCTCGTCTCTTTACGACGTCAATATCCCCGACACCGTCAAAAGGATAGGGGAGGGCGCCTTCGAGGGATGCGCCGCGCTTACCAAGGTCAGGCTCTCCGAGTCGGTATATATGATAGGGGCGGGGGCATTTGCCTATTGCTTCAATCTTGCCGAGATTACCATTCCCGACTCCTGCGTGCTTGTAGAGTTCAACTGCTTCTACTCCTGCTTTTCGCTAGAGGCGGTCAAGCTCTCGGACAATATGGGACTTATTGATGACTGTACCTTTGAGGGCTGTCGCTCGCTTAAGATAGTTGATATGCCTACAAGACTTAAGAAGATAGGCAGGCGCGCCTTCTTCGGCTGCACGTCGCTCCCGTCGCTTATTCTTCCCGTAGGCACCTCGTCGATAGGGCTCGATGCCTTCTCGGGCTGCTCCTCGCTCTCGAGAATAGCTATCCCGAAGGGAATGACCGAGCTTGAGGATGCCGATATTTTCTCCGGATGCGACAGTCTTGCCGAGATATCCTACGGCGGAAACGCGCGTATGTTTGAGGCAATAACACGCGGTAGAGCGATAACCGTTCAGAGGAGCGATCTCTCTGCCTTCACACCAAAAATAATTTTTATGGATTTGAAAGATGAAATATAAATGTCTTGTACTTGACCACGACGATACCGTTGTAGACAGCACGGCTACCATTCATTATCCCTCGTTTATAGAGTATCTTAAGGATTATCGTCCCGAGCTGGTTGGTAACTACACCTTCGAGTCCTTTATCATAAAGAACTTTGATCCCGGTATAGTTTCGCTTCTTGCCGACGAGGTGGGACTCAACGATGAGGAGATGAAGCACGAGGAGGAGTATTGGCTCGATTTTGTCGAGACACGCTATCCCACCGCATACCCCGGCATCGCCGAGATAATATCCGACTTCAAGGCGCGTGGAGGAATAGTTGCCATAGCTTCTCACTCCATGACCAAATACATCGAGCGCGACTACCGTCACAACTCGCTCCCGGGGGCAGATATAATATACGGCTGGGATATACCCAAGGATAAGAGAAAGCCCAGCCCGTGGTGTATTACAGACCTCTGCGAGCGCTATGGCATCGCTCCCCACGAGATTCTCGTTGTAGACGATTTAAAGCCGGGATACGATATGGCTCGCGGTGGCGGTGCACACTTTGCCGCGGCAGGCTGGGCGTACAACGTGCCCGAGATAGAGAGCTTTATGCGCGAGAATTGCGACTACTACTTAAGGAGTGTCGCGGAGCTTAAAGCGCTACTTGATGAAAATTAAAAAAAACAGGACGAAGAATTTACACGTTCTTCGTCCTGTTTTATTGTCAGATATTTTGCTTTCCCGAAAAACAGACTTGGGTAGACACCTTGCGAGCCGATCCCTATGTAAAATATCTGAACTCATCGTTTCTTCTCGTCTCTCTGTCCGCATAGGCGGCAAAGCTCGAGGCGGTGAAAATCTTCATATCAAACAGCTCGTCACCCGTGAAGGCGAGCTTTATCGTGGTTTTCTCGGGTGTTACGTAGCTGACCGTGTTCGGAGCAGGGTTAAACAGCATGATTTTTTCTACACGCTTGCCACGGTATTCGGGAATATCGGGTATTTTCATCGTAGGTGTGAGAAAGACCCTTGCCCCTATCGAGAATGCCTGCGATGCGTCTACCACAGAGGCACGTCCGCGGCCTCGAGCGACAAATCTCGATGCCATCTTCATAGACCTGACCGAGAATTTCTCGGATGCAAAGTGGACGACCGAGTAGCGCGTACCGCCCGAGTATAGCCTTATGAGGTATACCGTGTCGCGTATTTCAACCGAAATATCGGGATTTTTTGATATGCATGCGTTAGGTAGAAATGGGAAACGGAGAAATTTGATTTTAGCACCGCACTCACGCTTGAGAGTCATGAGCTTTACTATTACAAGGCATCGTTTGGAGACCCAGAATATAAGGCGTACAAGACAAATGGCGAGAGCCGCGAGCAAGAGAAAATTAATTATATCAACCATACACGCTCCCCCTTATATGTCCGATAGCCAGGCGGCGCGCCACGATTTTAAGCATATCGGAACTGCAAGTATACGTCCGACGAATGAAAAGGCGGCAGCCGTGAGCATTCCCATGACAATATTGAAGTTGTATTTCATAGTCTCTCCGAGCCAAAGGAAAATGAAAAGACCGAATTTTTCCATAATTTTTTCGGGGATAAAATACGCAGGTATGACAAGAAGCGCGGGGATAATGATCGAGGATATGAGATCCCCCGTGAAAAACTCCTTGAAATACAGCCTTATGCCGTCAGTGATAAGGAACTGACCGTCGGTCAGTATGACGAGTCTTTCGTACTTTTTGTTATCGAGCCTCAGTGCTATGAGATTGATAAGAAACATAGCCAAGAATAAGCCCCATACGGAAAGGGCTCTTTGAAGCTCGGCAAGCGCTTCCTTCTCGGCCAGCTTGGTGTAAAGCGAAAAGGTGTCGGGAAAAAGATAGTTAAGATACGTGTATACAGCATTCACTGCGCTTACGCTGAATTGGTATATTAAAAGTCCGAATATATAGACGCAGAAAAAGACCGCGACAGGGTAGAGATACTTGTCCTTAAGCCTCATTTTCTTATCACCTCCTCTTAAGTAAATTATACATTACCGAGGTGCAATTGTCAACCCTGCGCGCCACTCGGCATTTATTTTTGAAAATACTGTTGATTTATTTTGCGCGTTATGTTAATATAATAAATGAAAAGGGGTGATTGACATAATAAACTTAAAGTTAATTCGTGAAAACGGCGACGTTAAGTTCAAGGCTTACGGAAATGAAATAGATGAGCATTTCCACGGCGAATACGAGCCGGGTGATAAGTTCAGAGTAGAGCTCTGCGACTCATCCTTCGTTAAGCTTAAGCTTGATCCCACACTTGCCGACTCTATCGTTTACGTTCCCGACGGAACGTTCGAGTTTATCCTTCCCTTCGGCAGAGAGAGGGTGGATTGCTACGCTCCCGGTGCCTTCGACGGTGACGATCACAGAATAGTCGTCAGCGAGCCGACGGATGCCGAGATCTATGAGTACAGATGCATCTCGCTAAACTCACACGACAGACACAACGTGCCGAAGTATTATCCGCACGCGGTTGCCAACTTCGTTACCCGTGAGGAGCCGTGCTTCTTCGAGCGCAACGCCATCGACGGTGTTATCGACAACTCCAACCACGGTAGCTATCCGTATCACTCCTGGGGAGGCGGACTCCGTGAGGATCTCGAGTTTGAGATTCACTTCGGAACAGAGATTGAGGCGACACACGTGGTGCTTTATCTGCGCGCAGATTTTCCGCACGACACGTATTGGAAGGAGTGCGACGTTGAGTTCTCCGACGGTAGCAAGGTTCACGCTGAGCTTATCGGTACGGCAGAAGGACAGGTCGTTGCCTTCGACACAAAGGTTACAGAAATGGTTAAGCTCACCGGCTTCAAGCAGCAGAGACTCGAGGACGGCTCACTGTCCTTCGCAGCACTGACGCAGATGGAGGTTTACGGTAAATACATAAAAAAGGAGAATGAAGGAATGGAAGTAAGAGACGCTGCTAATGCAAAGGACGTCAAGTATTATACGACAGACAGACTCAGAGAGGAATTCCATATTGCGAACCTCTTCACAAAGGACAATATCAGAATGGTATACAGCCATATCGACAGAATTATAGTTATAGGAATGATGCCCGTGTTCGCACAGCTTAAGCTCGAGGCAGGCAAGGAGCTTGCGGCAGACTACTTCCTTGAGAGACGTGAGCTCGGCTGTATCAACATCGGCGGCAAGGGTATTATCACCATTGACGGTGAGACCTACGATATGAATCCGAGAGATGGTATCTACGTAGGACGCGGACACAAGGATCTCAGATTCAAGAGCCTTGACGAGAAGAACCCCGCGAAGTTCTACATCACCTCCTGCCCCGCACACACC
>JAEIGA010007112.1_pt1 | contig 17016 bp, 10 predicted proteins | sample 9270691 | NCBI WGS metagenome assembly JAEIGA01 (sample SAMN17057246, study PRJNA624740) | gut metagenome | biome: biome; isolation source: fecal sample | host: Bos grunniens | place: China: Xizang | collected 2019
CAACTTCAAAACATTCGTTTTCTACAGCTTCTATTAACGATTCATCATAATCTTCAGAAGCAAATTTTAATTCATTAGAACTTGAATGATCATAAAAAGCATATCTTGCATAATCAAAATCACCCATTTCTCCATAAGCTTCTGCCATTACGCCACCCCAACCACGTTGCGAAAAACATCTTTTTCTTCCATCATTTAAAATAGGAACAACCCCATCCCAACTCTCTTGATGATGCCAACCTGTAAATAAATAGTTATGTTTTCTTATTTCATCGATAATTGCATTCCTTTCGGCAAAACCAATAGTGTTCCCACTATCTAAAACTTCGCTATCCTCATAATAAGTCCACCCAATTACTTTATATTTCATGAATAGATCCTCCTAGAATTATAATTTTTCTATTTCAAATTCTTGATTAATACTATTATACATTTTTCTACCTAGAAAAATAAAGTCGTATTCCTTATATAAAGAAAAAAAGTAGACAACATAATTATCTACTTCCCAAAAACGTTAATGTCAATTGAAATTTATCTTTGTCTAAGTTTGCCCAACGATATTGTGGTGTGTTTTGAAACTTTCATGTGTCCTCTAACCGCACTTGGTTGTCGGTTGTCCATGAGATTATACATCATTGTGTTACCATTTAATGTTTTTTGTTAAGTATATATTTTCAAACTCAAACCATCAACTATTCATTCAATTTATTCAATGTAGTAAATGTTTTATTAATTTTTTCAAAATCATCAAACTACAAAGTAAAAATGTAAAATGACAAAATAAATTATTTATATTTAATTATTTCCAAATTATGTTATAATCTAATAGGAAGGGAGTGTCATCAATATGATTTATATAAAAGATATTAATGACTCACTAAAAATATTTCAAGCATTATCTTCGCCTGTTAGATTACAAATTTTGAGCATTCTTCACGATAATGTAGAAATCAATATCAATGAACTATCACAAAAATTAAATTTATCAAATGGAGCTCTTACATCACACATAAAACAATTATCTGATTGTGGATTAATAAAAGTAAGATTAGCAACAATACCCAAGGGTATTCAAAAATTATGTAGTTTAGCAGAAGATAAAATAATTGTTGATATTAAAAATAAAGCAAACACATTGCCAAGTTACAATTTAGAATTAAATGTCGGTCAATATTCTGAATTTAAGGTAAATGCTCCTTGTGGATTAGGAACCCAGAACGGAATTATAGGCGGATATGATAGTGAAGAATTTTTCTCATATCCAGATAGATTTAATGCTGATATAGCTTGGTTTACAAATGGGCAAATTAAATATGTTTATCCAAAAATGGTTAATTCAAAACAAAAAATCAGAGAAATCCAGTTTACTTTAGAAGTATCAGCGGAGGCTCCAGGAGCTTCAATGGATTATCCATCAATAATTGAAGTATTAGTCAATAATGTTAAATTAGGCGATGACTTTGTACCAGGAGAACAATTTGATAGACGTGGTAAATTAACACCTCTATGGTGGAAAAACAACTTTGGTCAATATGGTTGGCTGAAACTATATTCAATTACAGAAGAAGGATCTTTTTTCAGTGGTGAAAAAGTAAGTGATATAACTATAGATGATCTTAACTTAGATTCTGAATCAACTATTTCATTAACTTTAGGTTGTAAGCAACGAGAAAATATCAGTGGTGGAATAACGTTATTCGGAAAAAAATTTGGAGATCATGATCAAGGAATTAAATTAAAAATTATATATGATGAAAATTAAAAAGCTTAGAATTGGTATAATTATCATACCACCTAAGCTTTCTTTTTTTCTAAATATTATCTATTATAATTTTAAAAGAAAATTGTATACTTTCATTTGGATTAATTTGTTTAAATTCAAACTTTTCATCTAAAAAGGATGTGCTTGGCTCAAAACCTAAAGCATAGTCACCGCTAGCCATACTCTTCCATTCTAAAAGACATTGTAAAGTATCATTAGAATATTCCAAAGTAAATCGTTTGTTTATTCTATTATTAATTAAAGACATTTTAGGATAATTTAGTGTTAAAAAATAACACATTTCCTCTTGATTTGGAACATCAGAAGTAATAAGTTTATAATCATCTTTAAACTTTTCAGACCATTCTGTTCTAGATTCACAGCTTGCTACATCTGCGACAATTTTACAATTTTCATCTAACATAGGATACCCTATATTAAAATGATATAACAAACAATAATCTTCCTGTTTATATCCATTATTAATTAAAGTATCAACTATATTTAGTTCATTACTTCCAATAGAAGAATATACATATCTCTTCATAGTTAAATTCTTACCAAATAATGCAGTATCTTGAATTAATGCTTCAATGAATATGCCGTCTTCATTACAATCACATCTAACAATTTTAGAAGGTATATTATGAAAAGTTCCGTGCAATTCAAACCCTTCCCTATTTGCCAAACTATCTAGTCCGCATGTATAAAGCATACCACCTTCAAATCTTTTTGGAAAAGGTATTTCTCGCTTAGTAAAGCCGTTTTTCGATATAAATGAAACATTCATTCCTTCGTGATATAATTGCATAATGTCTAATGCTTTTGTTACATTTAATAAAAATGATATTTTACCGTTATTGCACTCAACTACTTCTATTCCTTCTTCTTTTCCTTCAAAAAACTTATAGCGTCTTACACTTGCTAATTGTTCAAAATTTGATATTTTTCCATTCATAATTTTTACTCCATCTAAATTTATATCTTATATTTAAAACAGGTTAATGTTAATATACAAAAACCTGTTTTTTTAATATTCAAACTTATGTTATTTAATAGATGGATTTCTCATCGAGAAAATTTCCATCGCATTTTTACTATTTTCTTTCATAACTTTGATTGCATCCATAACAATATCGTGATAGAAATGATAGTCATTTTCATTTTTCACAATGTATTCAGCTGCAGCTTTAGCCATGTAAGTATAATAGTTAATTTTTCTAATACCGAACGAAATACTTCTTTCATAACCTTCACGATCAATTCCTGAACCACCGTGCATTACTAAAGGAATACCAACTAATTTTTTAATAGTATCGATACGTTCAAAATCTAATTTTGGTTTTGCTGCATAAATACCGTGAATATTACCTACTGAACAAGCTAATGCATCAATATTTGTTAATCTAACAAACTCGTCTGCTTGAACTGGGTCTGTATACATATCTGGCGTCATTTCTGGAACTACTTCATCATAACTTACAGTTTCTTTACGAACCATAACACCAATTTCAGCTTCAACACTAACACCTTTAGCATGTGCCATTTCAACAACTATTTGAGTATTTTTTACGTTTTCTTCGAAGCTTAAATCTGAGCCATCATACATAACTGATGTAAATCCTAATTCGATTGCATGCTTAATTTCTTCAATTTCTGATCCATGGTCTAAATGCACGCACACCATAACTTTACTATTTCTTGCAGCATTTAACATGATAGGTGCGATAACATCAAAATCTACATATTGATTATGTAATGGAGCATGTTGAATTATAACTGGATGATTCAATTCTTCAGCTGCAGAAATAACTGCAGTGATACATTCTAAATTTGGAACATTAAATGCACCAATAGCACAATTATGTTCTTCAGCATATTTTAAAATTTCATTTAAAGTAACTAACATATTTAACTCCTAAATTCCTTTTAATAATTTGTATAATTTTTTATACTTTTCAAATTTTTTATCGTATTTTTCTTTATCAAATTTAATAGGCCCAATTACTTGAGAACCTTTACTCATTTTATTGAAACCATCTTCTATTGATTCAAATAAGTTTTCGCTTAATCCTGCAATTAAAGCAGTTCCTGCACATCCTATTTCTTTAATAGGTAAAACTACTATCTTTTTATTTAATATATTTGCTTTAAGTTGTAACCAATGTTTAGAGTTTGCACCACCACCAGATGCCATTAAAACTTCTGGATTAATATTATATTCTTCAAGCAAGGAAACATTTACCTTTAATTCGAAAACTATAGATTCTAGTAACGTTTCGTATAAGTCTCCTATTGTATGTTCAAATCCTAAATTAATTACTGAACCACGTACTTCATTATCCATATATGGAGTACCTGCACCACTGAAATATGGAAGAATGAATAAATCTTGAACAAATCCACGTGATTGAGATTCCATATAATTATAAAAGTCAATATTATTTAATTTGCAATAATCTGCTTCAGCCTTAGCATATTTTTCTTTAAACTCTTTAATACAATTACATCCTCCATAAGAAAATGCATATGTAGCGTATTTATCTAAATAAGGAACACAGCAATATCCGTTTTGATAAAATTCAAATTTTGGAGGTTCATTTAAAATTGCACAATAACACTCTAATGTTCCTGCACCATCCATTGCAATGTTACTATTAAACACACCAGAACCAAACATATTAGCAATTTGATCATGACAACCGTTCAAAACTTTAATATTTGAATTTAAATTATGTTTTATACATAATTCTTCTTTAATCATTCCAGCAAAAGTACCCATTGATACAGGTTTTGATAATAATGATTCATCAATACCAGATACAGATAAAAGCTCATTGTCATACTCTTTAGTATTTATGTTAAAGAGTAGGCTTCTTTCAGCCAATGAATAATCTATTTGAGCAACTCCTGTTAGCTTATAAACAATAAAATCTTGGACTAATAAAATTCGTTTAACTTTAGAAAACTCTTCCGGGAAGTTCTCCTTAATCCACATCATTTTAGGCAAACTATACATTTCATGAGGATTAACACCAACTTTCAAAGCGATATTTTCTTGACCAAGTTTTTCAATCAAATAATCAACTTGTTCTTTTCCTCTAATATCAGTATAAAGCATTGAAGGAGCAATAATATTGTCAAATTCATCAAGCATTGCAAATGTTTCTCCAAAAGATGTAACAGCAATTGAAGATAACTCATATTGCTTACATGCTTTTTCTAACAAATCAATTATTTTTTCATAAACAATATTTAAATCAATTTCAGCATATCCAGCTGTGTGTAAAACCGGATAGCTTTCATAAAAAGTATCTATTAAATTTAGTTCTTTATCATATACTGCTATTTTTGCACCGGTTGAACCGATATCAATTCCACCTATATACATAAGCATCACCTATAAAATATCAACATTATATTCTAAATATTTATTTAATGCTTCAGAAGCTGCTTCTGCATATTGTCCTTTTGTAATAGCAACATGGTGACGGTATCCATTCATAGCCATATATTGTAAAACTTCGTTCATATTTTCTTTTTCTAATACTTTACCACAACCAAAGAATCCTGTAGGAATTTCATCATCTGTAAATTTTCCATCAAATACAAATCCACACACTTTTCCATTCTCTGTTTTTGCAGATGCAACAGTTACTTCGTTAGTAGCGATAATACCGCAGTTTAATCCAACACCAGAACCTGCTCCATAACTTTTCTTAAACATCAAATGTTCTTCAATATGTCCCTTAGGTTGTTCTAATAAAGCTGCTGGAACTGGACCGCAGTGAAATAAGAAACATTTGTTTTCACATGATTGATAGTTATTATTTACATCTAATAACATTACAGGATAGTTAGCAGCATGATTTAATGCTTTCATCATAATTGCATTAGAAACATCTAATTCGCAAGCCGCACAAATTCCTTTTTCATTTAAATCAGATAAGATTACACAAGGTGCGATTTGATATCTCTTTTGTAATTCATCCCAACAACGGATCGCAACTGCATCTAATTCTAACTCTTCAATAAAATCATCGATAACTACAGCTAATTTAGAAATGTTAATTAATTTCTCAGGAGTATATTTTGAAAAATCAGAAATAGTTTCCATATGAGACATTTTAGCAATTAATTTTGGATCAGTTAATTGTAAAGCATCCATGCGCATAAACACATTACTTAAATCAATAGTTTCAACATTAATACGTTTATTCGCTAATGCAATTTCATCAACTCTAACTGTTTTAAACGCCGTTGTTCTAGCACCAAATGCACCAATATTAAACTGTTTCATTCCTCTAACAACGCGACATACAGCAGCGAAACTATCTAAGTCTTTTACAAAACTTTCAGACAATGGATTTACTGTAAATTCTTTTGTTAACGTATATTTAATTTTTAATTGTCTTAAAACATTACACATAGCAAGTTTTCCGCATAAAGCATCTCTTCTATGTGCGAAATCCATCAATTCTAAATCATCAGGAAAAGCTTGAACTAAAATTGGTACATTAACATCCTTAAATGCAACACTAGCACCATTTTCATCACCAAAGTTAGGTAATGATAAAATTATTCCATCGTATTTTCCTCTATTTTCTTCTAAAAATTGGGCGTATAATTTCCCTTCTGCAAGAGTTTCAACTGCTCCATATCTAGTAAGTGATTCATCCATAACTATGTATCCATAGCCATTTTCTTCTAAAACTTGAATCATTTCTTTTCTTGCACCAGCAATTAATTCCCCTGGAAAAAATCCTCTATTTCCAAAGAACAACGCAAAAGTAACTTTTTCTTTTTTCATTTTAGTTCAATCCTTTCATAATTTCTTTTATTCTATCTTTTGTCACTTCATCCAAATATGAATCTTCTAAAATTGATAAATACTCAGTAATATCACTATTTATAAACTTATTGTATAATTCATGATTTGTATCATTAAATACATTTTGCATTAATAAAACTTTTTTTATTTTTGGTAACATATATTCTTTAGAAGTTAAATCTTCTAAAATAACTGTTACAGTTAATTCTTCAGAAGTAACACAATTTTCTATTTTCATTATTGAAACATCGTTTTTGTTAAAATATGAATTTGAAACAACTCCATTAATTGATAACTCTTTTATTTTTTTATTTAATAAACGAATTTCATAATTTCTTACATTAGGTATATGCTTCAATTCACCACAAGTTGATATAGAAATATTTAAATTATTACCTTCTAATGATTGATTTATAGTTGTTGTAGCATAATCATTATTTTGGTAATCTAAACTTTCTCCATCATCTTCGTAAATTACAGAGTTACCATTACCAGCTGAAATTGTAACAACTAAATCTTTTTGATTTTTTAAGGAATTTGTATGGTATTTATTTTCATAAACAATACCACCTTCATTCATAAATACTGGAATTTCATCTAGATAACGGTTAATTTTTAACTCTTGATTACCGCTATAAGATATATTTGTTGATACGTCTACCCAATTACCTTCTGGTAAATAAATATCTTGATTTGCTAATAGGCTAGTAGCATCTCTTTTTTCTAATATTGGGCATACTAATAAATCACCAAATAAATACTCGTATTTATATTTATAAGCATTTTCAGTATTCCATTTATAATATAATGGTCTAATAAATGCATCTCCATTTAAACTATTTTTAGAAGCTAAAGTATAGATGAACGGAATCATTTTTGCTCTTTTTTGCAGTATCTTAGTTACTAACATTTCAGCTTCTGCTTGATAGTTCCAAGGCTCTTTTCCGTATAACTCACCACTTGCGCTGTGTAATCTTAAAACAGGATTATAAAGTGCAAATTGCAGCCATCTAACATATAATTCTTGATCATGGTATCCAGCATGATGTGCTCCAATATCATGACTCCAGAATGTATATCCAATATTTGTAGATGTATGTGTGAAATATACCATATACTTTAAGATATCCCATTCTTGAATTGTATCACCACTGAATCCAAGGGGATAACGATGAGATCCAAATTTAGAATATCTTGATAAGATTAAAGGTCTATTACCTCTATTTTTTAAATCGTTGAAATGAAAGTGATTCAATCCCCATAATGGATCATAACCTTTAATTTTTGATTTATTTCCTTGTTGCCAATCAATCCACCAAAAATCAACACCTTCATCTTCTAATTTATTCAACATTTTAAAGTACGTATCAATAAAATCATTATTTGTAAAATCAAACGGAATGTATTCTTTAGTTGAAGAATCTACTCCCATCATTTTACAAGCTTCTTGATAAAAATCTTCAAACCAACGAATACCGCTAGCTGGATGTAGATTTAATGTTATTTTTAAATCTCTTTTCTTAATTTCATCTAAAAAGTTTTGGTGATTAGGGAATAAATGTTTATTCCATGTAAAACCTGTCCATCCATGCCATTCACCATATTTTTCTTCGTCAGTTAAACCTAACTCTTCAGTTTTAAATTCAGATTTTATATCAACATAATGCCAATCCATATCAATAGTTGCTACAGATAATGGAATTTGTTTTTCTTCAAATTCATCTAATAAATATAAATATTCTTTATCTGTATATGGCCAATATCTACTCCACCAGTTACCAAATACATATTTAGGTAACAATGGAGGATTACCACATAAGTAATATAAGTCTTTGACAGCTTGCTCGTAATTTGAGCCATGTGCAAATACATAAATATCTTTTATAACGTAATTTTCTTTTAACTCACCTGATGCAATAACTAATGACTGAGAATCGTCATAAACGGCAACACCATTTTTACTACACACACCATAATCAAGAATACTTTCTTCTAAATAATTAATTTCTTCTCTTTGACAAGTTAATGGATTATCATAGTGAACAAATCCCTCAGGGGACATATCTAAAGTACGAGTAGTCCCCTTAAGATTGTTATCATTATTTAATAAAACTTTTTCACCATTTTTAAACACAACGAAACTTTGTTCTAAATCATTTGTATCAATTGTAAATACTTTATCTTCTAATTTGATAGTTATTAAGCTTTCATTAACTTCATATTCGAAGTTTACTTTTGAATAATCGCGATACCAAATGCTTTGTGTAGGATAATCTAAAAATCCATTTAAAGAATATTCAATTCTTAATAAGTCTTTATTTAAAACACTTATTCTATAATTATTATTAAAAATAATATTTTCTTCACACGTCTTAGAACGTTTTTCATCAATTCCTAAAACTTTCATCTAATCAGTCCTTTTTAATAGTTACATAATCGAAGTATGCAATACTTGCACCAGCATTTAAAGAAATATATCCATTTGTTAAATTACCATTATTACTTAAAGAGTCAATTTTAACGGAGATAGAATCTCCACCTAAGTCAAATGTTAAAATGCCATTATTAACAGTCACATTCAATGTATAATATCCGTCTTCATCAGCAATACCTGATACACCATATGAAGATAAAATACCATTTCCAATAAATAACATTGCATGTCCTGTAGGATAAATAATAACTGTTAATGCACTTGCTTGATGGTTTACAGAAGGAGAACCCTTATAGAATTCAACACCAACGAATGCACCACTAGCGCTCGTTTCTCCAATTTTCACTCTTGTTTGTAATGTGAAATTATCATAAGTACCTGAAGTAATAGCTGCACCTGCATCCCAGTTTGTTGTAGTATAACCATTAACAACTAAGTTGCCGTCAGCAATTGAAACTTGTCCAGCATATCTATCAAGAGTAGATAGATTTGTATTAGTAGAGAAGTCGTTGCTATAATCTTCACCTGGGTTAGATGATACTTCACCATTTGGTGGAATTGGATCATCCATATAAATATCTGTATAAGAATCTAAACTAGAAACATCAGTATTGCTGTCTATACTATAACCTTTGATATTATTTAGTTTCACTCCAGCATTTTTAGAGTAGAATGATAAAGTTCCTGTATATTTTCTACTACTTTCGTATTCAACAATTGTGAAATATTGTGAAACATCGAATACTTTATCCTCATTGTAATTAATACCTTTTACAATTAATTTATTTCCTACATAAGAGATGTTTACATAAATACTAGAGATATTATCTATATTTGTTTCAGTTGGTGCTACAACTTCTACACCATCTTCATATATAGATACTCTTCCTTTGTCATCAAATTTAATGATTAAACCTTCTAAATAATAATGGCCTGCTGCAACGCCAATATTAATATGGAAATATCCACGCATAATATTATTAATTCTATTTAATTGTAAATTAAATCCTAAAGTTATATCATTATAACCTTGATCTCTTAGCCCAGCATAATTGATATTATTATTACTTGATAATTCTAAAGATACTGTTTCATCAGTTTTATTAACATACATACCACCTTCATATTGAAAATAATTTCCAACTTCTTTATATGTGTTGTAACTATGTAAAGAATATGAGGCATTGTGAGATATGTATGAAAAATATCCGTTAACCACATTTCTAGAATCGTATGAAAGAATTAATTGTTCTTCACCACAATAAACATAAATATAATTATTTACAACTTTAACATGGAATTTATACATTTCGTTTAATTTAAAGTTTTCAATTTTATTTTCTGATAATACAACACCAGAGGCATCAAATAATTTGACAGAACCATTTTTGAATATTCTAACAGTATAACCATTATCTTCGTTTTTTGAAGAATTATCGAAAGAGAATCCTACATAAGAATTTTCATCTTTAAATTCAGTAAATTTCAAAGATGCAGTTGTTGTATAATTTTTCACTAAATTTGACATTAAATATTTTGAGTCATCATTAATATTACTGTATACAATAGCACCCATATTATAAGAATAGGCACTACCTGTTATAATTTCATAAGCAATTGTTAATGAAGAATCAAGATAAGCAGAATCATCAAAATTGATTTCTCCTACATATTTATAATCTGCATATAAATCTTTTAAGTTACCAAAACCAAATGATTTAACAACAAATGGTTTGCTAGAACTATTAACAACACCAACCATAATATCAGAATAATTTACGTTAATTCTTCCAACTTCAATATATTCTAAGCCATTAACAACAACCGCTCTATATGTTGTTCCTGCTTTTTCAAGTTGTAATGTAACATTATCGATAGCATCAATTGAACCATACTTAGCAACTTTACCATTAACAACATGACTTATAACAATTTTATTGTTATATTTACCAAACATAATGTAATCATCTTTAGTTTGATAAGCAACTAAACCTGCAAACTCATCATTAGAAAGTTCAGCAAATAAAACTTCTGCTTGAACTGTAAAGTCTGTCATATGAGCTTGAGTAATAGCAAAATTAGTTTGTGAATCGCCTGAAATAACTAATGCGGAGTCATGAACATCAAATGATGCATTATTTCCTTCATAATATAACATAGAGCTTGAATTTTCAAAGCTTGTACCATATTGTTCAGTTAACTTTTCAACAGACATTTCAATTTTTGAAACGCCATCAATTTGAGATACACCTAACTGTACTTGATATTCGAAATCTATAGCCATTGTAAATGCTTGATATTCAACACCATTTATATAAACCTTACATAAATTGTCTGATTCTCTAGCAACTGAAATAACATCATCTTTATTAACAGTAGTTGAAGAACCATAAGTATATTGACCACCAACATTGTATACTAATTGAAGTTTATTATTTTCAACGACAACGCCATATAAATCAGAATTATTTTGAGTTTTAATACCAATTAAATATTTTGAATTTTCTGATAATTCAATATTTTTAACAACAACTTTCGAATTATTAAAACTTGTTTTATATAAGAATGTTTGCATCATTTCACTGTTTCCATTTAATTCAAATGTATTAATACCCACATTAATATAATTTAATGGATTAGTTGTTTCATATGATGAAACAAAATTAGGATTAGGTTTCAAAGTTAGAATTGAACCTGATGGTGCAATATTAATAGTTACTTTAGAATCTTTAACTACATATTTTTGATTTGTTAAATAATCATATAACACAGTACCATCTTTAATATTTAATCTTTCTAGACTCAATTCAAAATTATTCACGAAATGATTATTTCGATTTAATGCTGTAATAACTACATCATTATTAAATCTTGCATAAGCATAAATATCATTTTCATTATTGTTATATTCAGAATATAAATTCATATATCCGCCAGTTTTGAAAACATCTGAATATTCATTTCGTAAATTAACTAAAGATTTAACTAAATTAAATATTTCATAGTCATAAGTAGTTTCATCCCAATTCATAGAAGTATAGAATGAATTATCCATTGCGTTCGAGTTTGTAATTTCAGTTGAAATTAATCCATATTCTTCACCAAAGTAAATACAAGGTGAACCCAAATACGTCATCATTAAGATTTCTGCAGACATAAAACTTGTTTTATCATACTTAATCAATTCATAGAAACACTCAGTATCATGAGTTGTTAAGAAATTATATAAAGAATTAGTAACTCCACGAGGATATCCATACATAGCATCACGTAAAGTAGATTCTAAAATCTTAGCATTAGAACTATCTTGACACCATGCTAACACAGCATCATTAAACGCATAATTCCATTTAGAATCTAAAATACCATCAGTAAGTTGATTAGAATCAGCATGTTCTGATAAATACAAAATATCATCGCTTACTTCTTTTAAATATGGTCTGATATCTTCAAGAATTTGAGTTGCTGTACCCCAATTATTTGGATCAGTTCCATCTAATGTATTACCTACATCCATACGCCATGCATCAATACCAAATAAAATAATATAACTTAACATTACAGATTCTTCTTCTGTATAAATATATTTTCTAGTAATTTCTTTAGAAAAATCTATTAATGCTCCACTCCAAACAGATTCAATAATAGTTCCATCTTCTTCTCTTTGTAAAAAATTATAATAACTATCTTTAATTAAATCTGGATACATTTTAGAAATGTTATTTAAAATATTATTAACATTACAGTATTCAAAAACTGCATCTAACATAATCTTTAATTCATCTTCATGTAGGGATTGAACTAATTTTAAGAACTCAACATCATTTCCTAATGCTGAATCAATTTGATAAAAATCATAACAACCATAACCAGCATTATGAGCTGTAATCCAAATAGGATTCAAGAAGACTGATGTTATTTTCAATTCGTTATATAGATAGTCTTCTTTATTTTCAATACCAGAGATATCTCCACCAAACCAATCTCCAGCCCAAGTGTTGTGAGCTCCCCAAATAGCATCCCAACCAGCACCAGTTTTATCATTTAATGTATTATCATTATAAAATGATTCAGGCATAATTGAATACCAAAGAGCACCTTGACTCCATAAAGGTGTAGAGAATTCTGGAATTATACTCCAATCGCCAGAAGTTGATGTAGGAGTATCGTTAAATAACCCATCTTGATTGTAAAAAACATCATCAACTTTATTTTTTAAATGAAAATGATATTGATATGGTGCTTCGTTAGCAGGTATTGCACCGACAAAATAATCATACTTACCTGTAACATCAACAGCTTCAAATTTCATTTCGCTTTGATAATATTTTGGGTTGACCTTATTGTAATCAAATGTATACTCAATATAAGCTTTTTCAGTTGAATTGTGTCTAACTTTTATTCTTAATATTACATTTTCATCTTTTTTTGGTTCATAGTTAGAAACATATTCGGCAGCTTGATCATGAAACACATCAATATCTTGATAGTATAGATTTGTTCTATCAACATCTTGCAGTTCCTTCACGCTTGTAGTATTGTCACATCCAATAAGTAAGAAAATAAGTATTAGAGCAAACATTGGTAAGATAAATAATTTTTTTCTCATACAAACCTCCTTAACTCTTGACAGAACCAGCTGTCATACCTTCCATAAAATATTTTGAGAATAAAATATATACAATAATCATTGGAATTGTCATGATTGTCAAACCTGCACAATATTGACCAAACATAGTCGCATCCGCGGCATTAAATTCCATAATTTTTAAAGGTAATGTTTGAATATCTTTATTACCCATTGTTGTAATCATCGGCCAGAAGAATTCACTCCAAGCAGATTGGAAACTCATTACAGCAATTAAAGATAATGTAGGTCTCATTAAAGGTAAGTCTACTTTAAAGAAAATCCATGGTAATGAAGCACCATCCATTATTGCTGCTTCATGTATTTCTTTTGGAATTCCTTTCAAATAATTTGTTCCTAACATAATTCCTAAACTCTGAAAACCAACAAAACAAGGAATTAATAATACCCAATATGTATTTAGCATACCTAATTTACTATATAACATATAAAGGGGAACATAAGTCAATTCACCTGTGAAAAACATTGTTAAGACACACAACCCATAAAAGAATTTAGAACCTTTAAAATTAATTAATGCAATTGCAAAAGATCCAATCGCAGAAAATATTACTGCGCATAATACACTTACAGCAGTTATTGCAATACTGTTGCCAAAAGCAGTAAGAATATTTGTTGAATTTAAAACATCAGTATAATTACTTATTGAAATGGCTGAAAAATTTAAACCAATAGGATTTCTAACATACTCTTCATAAGTTTTTAAAGATGTAGAAATAACAAAATATACAGGTAAAATGATGATAACTGTGATAGCAGTTAAAGTTAAAATAAGTAAAGCTTTTAAAAGAATACTCTTTTTATTAAATTTTTTCACTACCATCATCCTTTCCTTTAAATATTTTGTTAACTACCAAAGTTAAAATAGCCATTATAATTGCCAAGACAATAGACATCGTTACTGATTTAGATAAACTTATATTAGTTATATCTTTGTTACCTAAACCTAAACGATAGATAAGTAGTGATACTGGAGTTAAATCAGTACTTAAATTACCATTTGTTTGGAATAGATAGAATAAATCAAATGATTTTATACCACCTATCATCGATAAAATTATGTTCATCGTTGTTGCTCCCCAAGTTAATGGTAAAATAATTTTTGTCATTAATTTGAATTTGCTACATCCATCCATTTCTGCTGATTCAATAACTTCTTTACTAACATTAGCCATACTAACTAAGTAAATTATTGTTGTAGTACCAACGAATCGCCATGTATTAGTTATTATTAAACATATAAATCCAATTGTATTATCATTCAACCATTGAAATGGAGGGTTTGTTAATCCAAATAAAACATTTAATATACCATATTCATCGCCAGAATATAGCATTAACCACATTGCAGAAACAACTGCACTTGGTAAAACTACAGGTAAATAAATAATTGTTTTGTAAATACCTTGCAACTTTCCAGATAGAAAATACAACATAACCGCAAGTAAAAAGCCCAAAACTGTTTGTACAAGTGTTGTAATTAGTGAAAATCCAACACTTATACCAACTGCCTTAAAAAAGCCGCTTGCTTCTTCGTTAAATACCCATAAATAATTTTTAAAACCAACAAATTCAAAATTGTTAATGTTTAATTTTATATTTGTAAAACTTAAAAGAATAGAAACTATCAACGGAAATATGATAGTTATTCCTGCTGCAATAATCATTTGTGTAGAAAAAGCATATCCTTTTAAGTTGCGGTGTTTTATAACAGAATACTTTTTCTTTTTCATAAACTATTTACGAATATCAAGCCAACTAAAGTCTGATTCTTTCTTTGTAATAGTATATTGTTTTGGAGATAATCCAGCTTCAGAAATAGCTTGTTGATATCTTGACCAAATTTCTTTTGCCACTGCATACCCACTATTTCCTTTTTTGCCTAAAATGTAATTTAACACCGCTTCATCATTTTTTGAGGCAATATTAGAAGTTGAATATTGTACATCATTTCTTACGAATAATGATTTGCCACAGTCTTTCATAGCTACTGCAACTTTTTGATTACGTTCAGTTTTATACTGAATACCATCAACTGCCATAATTGAATTTGTTTCATCTGAGAAATATTGAGAAACTTCTTTAGATGTTAAATATTTTAAGAATCTAATACATGCATCAGCATTTTTTGTATATTTATATACACTAAATCCATCAAAATCTGAATGTAAATATGTATAATCATAACCTGCTGGTGATGGAATACTCATAAATCCTAATTCAACATCTTCTAAATCATCTAATAAGTATAGGTTATTATTATTTAATAATAACATGGCAGCATTGCCTTCCATAAAGTTACGAATTGATGTTTCTTTACTTTTTCCTTCTGCTTGTCCGAAATAACCTTTTTGATTCCAATCTCTAAGTTTATCTAACATTCTACCTTCTAATTGAAGATTTGCTTCATCATTAACTAATAATCCAGTTGAATAGTTTGGATCTTTATAGCTTTCTTGTTGTAATTCACCGAAATTTTGGAATGCTGTATACATTTGAATTAATGTACCACCTGAAACACCAGTTAAAGCTAATGGCGCAAATTGTTGTGAGCTAGATAGATTTCTTAATTGTGCTAATGTATTTTCAAATTCAACGATATTTGTAGGAACTTTAATATCATGTTCATCAAATAAAGTTTTATTGTATACAATTACTTCTCCTGTAGAACGGAAAGGAACACTATAATGTTTTCCATTTACACGTCCTAAATCCCATGACTCTCCACCATTAATGTATGTATTTGACCAGCCATCCATATATGAATCTAATTCTAAACAAACGTCATTTTTAGCATATCCGCTTACTTGATTAGTCCAATAGAAAAACACGTCTGGAACAGATGAAGAAAGAACTTGAGAGTTAATATATGAAGGAACATCCATATAATTGCTAACTACAATTTCAATCTTAATGTCTTCATTTTCAGCCATAAAGTCATTTACAATCTTTGTAAATTCTTTATTATTTTCAGACCAAATGTGTAAGAATTTGATTTTTTGAACTTTTACTCTATCTCCGCTTTCATTAAGAATATATTCATCTTCATTTCCACATGCTGTTAACGAAAAACCAAATACTAAAATTAATAACAATAAAAATACTTTTTTCATAACTTTTTACTCCTTTTTCTTTTTTATTATAATTACACTACCTGCTATTGCTAATACACCAAATAATGATGAAATAATGCTACCTCCACATCCTGTTCCAGTACATCCTAATGAAATATTTGTTTCTGAACCATTATTATCATCTAATACTTCTGCATTTGTATTAAAATAGTCTTCTAATTTAAAATTATCAGTATTTATTTCTACATTTTCAGTGTTAATTTCATA
>JAEIGA010007113.1_pt1 | contig 17016 bp, 9 predicted proteins | sample 9270691 | NCBI WGS metagenome assembly JAEIGA01 (sample SAMN17057246, study PRJNA624740) | gut metagenome | biome: biome; isolation source: fecal sample | host: Bos grunniens | place: China: Xizang | collected 2019
GAATTACTGTTGAAACGGTTATAGGTATATCCCTTGAACTGGTCGGCAAAAGGAGAACGATAATTGATTCCTCCGTAATATGTTCCCGCCCAAAGTCCGCCTTCCCTGTCTTTGAGAAGCGGATAGACAAAACGGCTTGAGAGTCCGTATGAAGGAACTATACCCTCCCCATAATATTCAACATCCTTTTTGTCTGTATCATAGACCAATATACCGTCATCAGATCCTATGGCGAGCTTTCCGGGCTCCGTTTCAATGATGGAATGTATATGATTGATTCCCTGCCTTATCTGTACAGGATCAAGATGCATCACGATATTTCCGGTCTGGCGGTCGACCTCATAAAGGCCATCTGTCCAGGTTCCCAGCCAGAAACGCATCCTGCTGTCCTCAAAAAGCGCAAGTCCTCCGACATTCATTTCCTCTCCGTTCAGGTATATCGGAAACCCGTTGAAGGAATCTGTTGTCTTGTTGAGACGATACAGAACCGGTATTCCCCAGTTGGTAAGTGTCCATATCTGGTTTGCTTTGTCAGCATAGACCATGGCGACATTGCCGTCAGAGGAAGAGAAATCAAACGAATCAAGACCGGAGGTCCGTGGATTGAATCGGAATACTCCCTGTCCCATGGTAGACAGCCAGATGTTTCCATCCATATCCTTGCAGATGCTGTTGACTTCATCTTCTATAGTCACACCATCCACTGACGCTCCGTCAAACCTTTCTATCAGCTCTGTTTCATATGAAAACCGGAACAGTCCCCTGTTGGTACCGAGCCATATGAACGGCCCGTCTTCCAGCATTGCCAGAGTCGTGACTCCTGTCCATTCTTCCGGAAAAGGGAATGTCCTGACAGTCCTGCCGTCATATCTGTTCAATTCCTGGTCAGTTCCTGCCCAGACAAATCCGAAACGGTCCTGGATAAGCGAACGGACATGGTTTGACGACAATCCGTCTTCTACTGTGATATTACGGAATGTCTTCCCTGAAGCCTGCGCATAAAGTCCGATACAGGACAACAGCAGGACGCTGAAGGACAAAAGTTTTCTCATTTTATGTGTGCTACTGGATATGCAAATATAATCAATTTACATGAACTCCTCTGATTGCATATGGCCATTGGTCTTCAGAATCCATGATGTATTCGGAAGGAGCACCCATGACCACAAACCACAGATGCGTCAGTGAGACGTCTTCGGGAGCGACAAAATAAACAGTAGCCTCATCGGCTTTGTTCATTTGCCCATAAACGGTATTTCCGTCCTCACACACCGCCACGAATCCATAACGCCATCCTGCCTTTGAAGGATCCGAATTACTGAAACCGTCCGATTCCGGACAGCCTTTGAATTCGATTGACACCTTCTCCCCTTTTTCGGGAACCTGCAGGGCGACAGCATTGAATCCGAAGTTTTCCGGACACTGTTCCTTGGCAACGGTCTTCCAGCCGTCATCAGAATCTGTGAAGGCTGTGGAGAATCTGTTGGCAAAAGGTCTTGTCTCGTTCCATGCGCGCTTATAATCCAGATTGACAATACGTGCAGAAGCTTCATACATCTCATCGCAGAACTCTTCATGCGAAAGACCATTGACACGCATGTAGGTCATTGCAGGATCTTCCCCTCTTTTACCCTGACGGTAAAGTTCAGCTATATGCTTCAATCCCCTCTTCTCTCCCCAGAATTCAAGGATATACGGAGAGTGATAGATGTTGGTGAGATGGAGGTACGACTTGTGGCATTTGCTTGTAAAGCCGTCCCAATGATAGGACTCATCCTTTATCCAGTCCGGATTGACCTGCCAGAGCATCCACTGCGATGTCATCTCAAAGAATCCGCAGCCTCCCCATGCTTCTCCTTCCGAGTCACATGTTATCTGCGACTGGAAAGAATGACCGAGTTCATGTGCTATGCAATTCAGTTTCTCATCCTTAAGACGGTTAGGGGTAACCCATAAAGCCCCTATCTCACCATCATAATCACCGCCATATGCAGTTCCTTCCAAAGAATAACGCAGCATCACGAGCATCCTGTATCTGTCCGCCTTCGATCCTTTCCTGGCAAAGCCCAATGTCCTGTAGAAATAATCATAAAAAGATTCAAGCCTTACTTTCAGGTTCTCCATGTCGATGGTCATATCCTGTCCCTCAAGGGACGGCGCCTGTGCCGGATCGGATCCGAATCCCTTCTCCCAGAATATGGCGAAGTTCTCAGTAAGAGCCATCCTTTCATAACAGTATTCACTCTCCGGATCATTGAGATCCATGACCTGAAGGTCTTTAGGAATATAGATTTCCTTCTCCTTCGGAGAGCAGGAAATGATCAAGGTCAAAGCAGCAAGCAGTCTGAAAAAGTTTCTCATCGTCAGTTAGTCTTTGTAATTGTTTATCACAGGAGTGAGATGTTCGATACGGTCTGTCAGCCACACGTACATCTTGCCGAGTTCATCCTCCCAGTCAAGTTTCCTCATAGGATGGGCATCATCAAGATACACAGGCCATTTCTCCGCATTGCGGTTCCAGGCTTCCTCTCCCAGTTCTGCAAATTTCTGTACCCGGGCCCATACATCAGTCATGATCTTTGGACTGATCTCCGCCCAACGCGCACGATATTCCTCCCTGAACTTGTCAGAACGGAAAATGTCGGTAAAGAATTCCGGTACATAGTATCCGGCGGTATGGTGGATAGGGTCTGTTCCAAGTACAAGGTCCTGATATCTTTCGAAATAATGGTGACCGGTAGTCATGGTTCCCCAGTCGAAATCAAAACCCGCGTCAAAATCCCAAAGAGGTCCCATAGCCCACTTTCCACCTTTGTCCTTATGCATATACATGCTTCTAGGGGCGGCAAGCTCCACATTATAGACAAGTTCCTGGATGATGAGGAAATCGATGAATGACTTCACGTCAAATATCTCCTTCAGAGCATCATAGTGCTTCTGGACAGCATCGTCGTCACCTTTGTTTGAGCGGATAGCCTTTATTTCTGTCTCAACCCTTGCAAGGTCATCGCGGATCACATTATATTTTTCTTCGGTCATGTCATCCTCCGGATGCTTTACGCATACAGGCATCGAATATACCTTCGACCAGAAGTTATCACCGGCTCCTGGAGAAAGTTCCGGGCCATCATCTGCATCAAGGCAGATCAGATATCCTTCAGTATCATCCACATCGACACGGTTTCCGCCCTGCTCGATCTGTTCGGTAAGCTGATAAAGTCCGAGATATTCGCCATTGGCAATGAGTTCCACATAGCGGGAATGGTTGGTATAAGGGAGTCCCATCTCACGTCCAAGTTCGAAGACAAAAGCATTCATGAGATTGGACGGATCGCGATAATTGGCGAGCAGCACCCAGTCCTTCTCCGGGTCAAGACCGAGAACCGAAGCCTTTTCATCCAGCTTGAATCTGTGAGGCTTCTTGTCATACCACTTCCATGTAGAATTTCCACGGCCACGGACATATCCGGTAGAAGCGGCCATATCCCACTCATCGTTCGGGTGGTCAATGGCTACAGTACATGTGACCTTTCTTTTCTTATCCGTTGTCTCCCAATCAGGTTTGCCGTCGCCGTCCATATCTTCTGTATTGATGGTCAGCGTTGCAACCATGTACTCGTAATCTGCTGCAGAAGGTTTATCTGAATCTTCCTTGCCATCGGTCTTGTCCTCACACGAAACAAGAGAGACGGCAATTGCAGTCAAAAGAAAAAAAATACGTTTCATAGATATCATCAATTACTATTTCTCAACATTCTTCCAGTCATACCAGCTCTTGTGGATATTAGCAGGATGCGCATTTGCACTGAACCTGATCCTGTAGTCATACTTGTTCTTGCGGACATTTGCATTCTCGAAAGTATAGTGGAGATTGCACACGACAGCAAACACTACATCGTTTGCAGGTCTGTCCTTGGAAAGATCCAGAAGATAACTTCCTGATTTGAAAGGATTTCCGTATACAGTCTTGCCCTCTGCTGTACGATAGCACAGCTGGCATGACATATTTTCATCTGTCGACTTGTCACCATATGGCTGGAAAGCCACCAGAAGTCTGTCACCCTCGACCTTCACAGGAATTATATTGGCGCCTGTCCAGCCTGGCAGAGTAAGTTCATCTGGCTTGAGCCATCCGGCATCATCCCATTCACCTATGCCTTCCTCAACTACAGATGATGGCGGAACAGGAATCTTGGTATCCAAGGCCTTTGTTTCCTCCTCATCTGTTACAGGAGAGGTACTTGCGTATGGTGTCGCCTTCCATGGAGCTACATACTTTCCGTCAACATCAGATCCATAGACTGCTCCCATCGCATTGTCTGTCAGGTTGAAGACCGCCTGAGAATAACGTCCCATGTCGCAGAGGGCGATACGGGCACGGTATTCCTGAATCATGCGCTCCATCTGCTCCTTACCGATTTCTTCGGCTATACCCGACAGCACATTGCCGGTACAGTTGTTCCACACCCATGGAACCGAACCCTTTCCGATGATCTCTCCAAGGAATGTAGGGAACATCTCGCTATACTGGATACCACCTATCGTCTGGCGGAAATTCTCGTTCACACCCTGAGCCTGAGGGCCTCCGAACGAACCGTCAAGAAGCCATCCCGAATAACATTCGATAGGAATGAAAGGAGCGATGGCGCTACCTGTAGAAAGCCATCCCATGTCTTCCGCCACATAGTTACCGTCAGGATAATTCCTGTTGTAGGTCATGGTAGCCTGAAGCCAGCAGTTTGCTCCTTCGTGGAACCATGCAGATTTCTGACATCCAGGCATCGACGCAAAGATCGCGTGGATATATTCATGAGTCACAGCCTCTGTCTGATACTTCCGGTCGTTGTAATCACACTGAGGATCAAAGCACGAAATCGGATAATATGAAAGAAGGACAACAGGATATGTGGTTCCGCTTACAGTGACAGCCGACTGCCATCCTCCAAGGTCAGTATTGCTCGCAGTATCTGTACCGAGCTGAGACCCATAAAGAAAAACGGCATCACGGTAACCTTTGCGGACATTTGTAGTGGGAGGCCATCCCATCTCGTCACGTATATAAGCCGCGTCTGCTTCCAGCTGCTCGAGCATCTTCTCTATGGCGGCCTCATTTCCCTTCACGGCAGAATTGGCATTCGGGCCCTCGTAATATGACCAGTATTTGCCATTATCATAGACTCTGGCAGCCTGGGACCATGGAAGATTTCTGGTTGGCATGCCCCATCTGGCATAATCATCCGACTCCTTGAAGTCGTAATGGATAGTAGGGTTGTAAGCAGGCCATTCGTAGAATACACCTGTAGCTGCATCGGCATATGGAATACCTTGTACAGAATCCGGAAGTTTATCGCAAGAAAGGACAGTAAATGCGAATACTGCAGCACCTAGCCACATCAATATGCTTTTCAATGTTTTCATTTTCATTCCTGTTAAACGTGAAACTCAGTTTTAAAGAAGTCCGAGATCATCTGTCACCTCGTCCACAATCTTAAGCTTGAAAGTAAGGACAGCCTCCTTACCTTCATGGATAAGAGCAATCTTCATGTCATAACGGGAACCTACGACATTGTTCTCGACAGCCTGTCCAAGACGGAAGATCATCGGAGATGTACGGTCCCATTCGATGAATGCGCCCCATCTGTCGCCCTTCCATTCACACACATATCCGTCCTGGTTGAACCAATATCCGGCAACGTTTGCAGTATACTTTGCATAATCGTCATAAGTTCCGTCAGGCTCGTATCCTCGCATTGTCGTATCAAAGGCAGTGTCGCTCTGCATCGCATCGATAAGCGGTTTGATGGAAGTTATGCCGAGAGCTTTCTTTACGGCATCTTCATTTATCCTGATTTCCAAAGCCATATAATCCGTATTGACATTTTCATAGACTGTATATGTCAAACCATCTTCGTGTTCGATAAATTTTGCCCATGGAAGAGATTCCTGAATGTTCACGGTTATCAGGATAGGATGTTTTGACTCTGTGGTGGCAAAACCGACCTCGAAAGTATAAGTCTCGCCAGGTTTGCAGGCATCTGGAATCTGTCCGACAGCTATCTTTTGTTCAGAAGGATGGTATTCGACAAAAAGCCTTGCGTTATCTTTGCTTCTTCCGCACGCATAGCCGTCAGCATCGATATAAAATCCGTATTCCGCCGTATACCAATCTTCGCCGTACCAGTCGTTACGGGTATCATGATGGGCGTAGAAAACAGCATCTTCCGAAGGAGCAAGTCCAATTTCTGACAATGAAATGTCAGTTGTCCTATATTTCTGGTCGACACGGGTTTTGATGACAGTTGTGACAGACTGTTCAACTGCTGCTCCTTCATATGGCGATACCGGAGCGTTGAAATCGGAAAGGCCATCATCCTTGCGGCATGCCGCCAACAAGAAAATGAAAATGATTCCTGCTGAGATTTTTCTTTTATTCATAATGGTTATCACAGAATTATTGCACACATGTGGTTTATAGTGTAAAGTAACTATTTAGAAAGCGGTATATATGGCAATAATTTCCACAAAACTGCAAAAATCATCCAAGCAGGGTGAGACATAAACAATTCGTCCGGAATTCTGATGGAATTCCGGACGAAGACGTATTGACATGATAGCCAGACTAGTCTACCATTGTTATATTGAACTGTATAGTTGCAGTATGATCACCATAAACGAAGGTCGGCTTGATGGTAACCTTGTCACCTTTCTTCAAAGTGCCTGCAGATACCTTATCAGGGTGGCATCCTAACTGGAATGTCCATGTATCCTGGGCATACTCGGCAAAGACATATCCGTTGCCCCACGTCTGGACAGAACCGTCAAGACCATACCAATATCCATAACCGTTTGCAGTATACCCTTCAGTGGTAAGCTTACCGGTAACATCAACAGTACCGTATTTTACAACACCAGAACCTAATTTGGAAATGATTTCGCTCGGCTGAAGGACAAATGCCCTGGCAATCTTTATGAGTTCTGCTCCTGAAAGGGCAACAGAAGGACCTGCATATCCAGCAGCACAAGACATCTCGACATCCTTTACAACAGTTACGCTGGATGGTGTCTCAGTACCATCAAAAGTAACTGTTCCATACAGGTCGGTACCCTCGAACTTCACTCTGTAGTGCCATACCACATCGTTTGTATTGTCGTCATCCCAACCATGTCGCATATACACCTGAGGAGTCGCTGCAACCACAAGCCAAAGGTCCTGACATGAAGTTGGTACAGTACATGAAGCTTCACCGGTGGAGGTTATGCGAACGTCATCTGTATAGACACGCGTTCCGTCTTCAAGAAGAGCGACAAAGCCTATGTTCCATCCGGCTTTCGAGCCTTCTTCCTTCGGCTTTCCTTCGAAACTTACCTTAACTTCCTTACCAGCTTCCGGTACATTCAGGCGGATATGGTTGAAGCCGGTTGCTTCTGGAGCACGCTCGTCAGAAACTGTATACCAACCTGTCTTCTTGTCATAATCAGAGCTCCATCCGATCTTTCCGATGTAGTTCTTACCGAATTCGCGTACAGTTCCTTTCTTGCCTGTATGCATATTCTCTCCATCTACATCAAAATCCCATGTTGCGCACTTGGCAGCATACATATAAAGTTCACTGCTGAGTTCGTCGATAGAGAGGCCGAACTTCTGCTGATAAGTCTCGATAGCATCGTATGGAGAGCGTGATTCTCTCCAAAGTTCTCCGATTACAGGAAGACCACGCTTCTCAGCCATATACCAATGCAGGAAGTAACTTGCATAACGCTGATGCTCATGGTGGAAATGACGATGGCAGTTATTCACGAACTCTGTAAAGTTGACAGTCTCGAAGGCTTCATTCGTATAGGTCTGGAAAGACTGCCACTGTGCAGTCTGCTCCCAATACGCGTTACCGCCGTTACCGCCGAAACCGTAACGCCATCCTGTCAGCTGGTCATCAGGCTTGCCGTTGTGATGTATCTGGTCGCAATATGTCTGATACTGGAACGAGTGACCTATCTCATGAGCTATTGTCGAACCTATCGGCTTGCATGTGTCAGGATTGATCCAAAGCCATCCGACTACATTGTCATAACCCGAACCATATGCCATCCACTCTGTAGTGTAATTGATGGATATACCGATCTTGTAGTCATCCAGAGTGGACTTTCCTCCAGACATGTCAGCAAACTTGAGGGTATTTATGTTCAGCTCAAAGAATTTCTCTGCCTTTTCAAGAAGATCATTCAGATCCACATACATTCTGTTGCTTGAAGAAAGTGTAGACGGAGACGTGTCATCAACTCCCATCTTCTTTCCGTAAAGTCCGTATTCTCCATACTTCTTGTCCCAGAACACAATGAAATGCTCGGACTGGATAGAGCGGCAGAAAGACCATGGAGCGTCACTTCTGAGAGGATCTCCCGTAAAGTCTACATTCGGAATATAGATCTTTTCATAGTTCGGAACATCGGATGCAGAAAGAACAAGAGTAGCCATATCCTGGGTGATTGTAAACTCCAGAGTTGAGGCACCTGACACAATACGGCATTTTGCAGCACGGACTTCAGGTAAGGTATTCTCCGCAGCTGTCACGGTAATGGACTGAGGCATCTTGCTTTCCTGACCTTCTGTCTTGTTAAAGGTCAGCCACGCAGCATCTTCGACTTCAAGCTTCCACTTGTAGTCACATGTGAACTGCACCTTTAAAGATGAGCCTTCTGCTGCCTTCAGGTTAAGCTGATCCTTCTTCGTATTGAGTTTGATCTTTGCTTCCGTCGTATCTATCACCGGTTCTTCCTTCTGTTCACAAGAAGCGATGCAGGCCAGTGACAATGCAATAAAGCAAATGCCAAGAAACCTTGGCATTTGCAGTTTAAATATGTTACCGATGAACATTTTTCAGGAATTATTCTGCTGAAGGAGCAGTAATTGTTGCTGTTACGTTTACCTGAACACCCTTGTTCTCGTTTACAAGGTAGAATGTACCGGTTGCTGTTCCACATCTTGTAGCAGCATCTTCGCCTTCGCCAACAGCGATTGGAGAAGCAATGTACTGTCCCTCGTAGAAATATATATTGAGAAGGTCAACACCTTCCGCATTTGCAAAATAAAGGTCTGTTGCGGCAAACTTGTCTGTTCCGAGCATCTTTGCTGAAGCAGGAGCTACACCGATAGCAGCTGTGACTTCATCAGCATCAAGCTGGATTTCAGCACCAAACCAGTCGTTGTTATGAGCGAACTCATATGAAAGATCATATGTCTTTACAATTTCACCATTCCAAGCCTGAGGCTCCTGAACAGTAAGGACAAGCTTGAGTACAACTGCCTGGTCTGATTCGTTTACAAAAGCCACAGAAGCTGTAAATGTACCACACTTGTCAGCAGCTGTCTGAGGTGCAGGAACTTCATTTCCTTCCTCGTCAACCTCAACCTTATTAGGGTTAAACGGCATGCAGAACAAAGTGAAGTTATCTTCTGCAACACCTGTATCGTACTTGAAGTCAAAGATTGCGTTGTCACCCCAGCCTGAAATATTTCCATCAGCTCCGAACCAGTTGTCAACAGAAGGGACCTTTGCGAATGTGCCGTCTGCAGCGAGAGGATAGATCTCACACTCCTTGAAAGGATCGGTTACGCCAAGCTTTGAAGCAGCTGAAGCATAGTCAAAGCCTGTAACAGCTATAGGAAGATAAGCGTTGTTATATTCAACAGTCATCTCAGAAGTCTGAGTTTCAAGAACTGAGAAAGTACGTGGTACATAGTCAATCACATTAAGATTGAAAGTCATGTAAACAGTCTTTCCTGTCTCCTCTTCGAAAATGAAGTGAGTGAAAGAGAACTTGTCACCAACCTTTGCATTTGGAGTGTAGTTGCCTTCATGGAAACCTACTGTGAAATCCCACATAAGGTCGTATGAGAACTCTTCATCCATCTCGACATCGCTACGGAAATACCAGCACTGGCTTTCAGTGAAGAACATACCGTCTGCCCACTCGCACACGATACCGTCAGCATTCATCCAATATCCGACATTAGATGATGTAGGTGCCTTCCACTCGTAAACCCAATCACCGTACTCCTTGTAGCAGCTTCCGAAATCAAGTGTATTGTCAACAAATGCCTTTCCTTCGAAATCGAACTTACCCATAGCTGTGAAGAACTCCTCTTCTGTCATACCGAAGAATTCGAGAATCTTGGCACCTTCTATAGTTGCAGTAACACCAGCATAACCTGTATGTACACCAAGCTGGAAATCAAGATCATAAGTCAGATACAGCTCAGAAGCATTTGTATCAGGACCTGGTTCCTGACCGTCTCCTGCCGGTCCTTCCTTTTTTTCACATGCTGCAAAAGCCATAACAGCTGCAGCAAGCATTACAAGATACTTTTTCATAATGTTTCAATAAAATTGTTAGTTAATAATATATTCATTTAGTACGTTGATCATCAACCTGCAGGCTGTTCTGTAGCAGCCTCGTCAGAGAAGCCATAGTTCTGCTTGAGCTTGAGATTTGCCTTTACAAACTCAGAATAGATCGGGAACACATTGTTCTTGTAGTCAGTAGGCTTGGTCTGAGAAGAAAGCTTGGTCTTCCTGCAGAACCATGTCTTACCGTTATAGACATTCACACCGTTGCTGCATGTGAAACGGATGAGGTCCTGACGACGATGGTGCTCACCTACGAACTCCCATGCAAGGTCATCAAGAAGACCTCCGAGTTCGATTGTTGTCTCAGTATCCTGAGTGTATTCTGTAAACGACGATGCCTTTACTGAAAGAAGGTCATCCGCATTCTCATATTTGAAATCAGCATATGGATCTGCTCCTGTAGATGTGTTTTCTCTGATACCGTAATCATACACCGAGTTGCCTTTCAGCTGAGCTACAGTACGTGTCGCCTTGTCAGCGCTGTCGAAAGACCTTGCGCGGACTGCAGAGATAAGGTCAGCTGCATCCTGCTCGCCCTTTCCGTTGTAAGAACCGATTCGGAGAAGAACCTCAGCCTTGATGAACATGGCATCTGCAAGACGGAAGAAACATACGTCGTTACCATATGTACCTGACTTTCCGGCTACGATCTCCTGCTTGTGGAAACGTGCACCTTCCATATCGAATGCACCAGGATTGTTGATGGAGTGAACCTCTACTGTGTAGACCAGCGGATCATCACCTTCCTTATGTCCGTAAGTCTTATGAATACCTGTAGCAGCCTCATCGGCAGAAAGACCTGCAGAAAGAAGCTTCTGGTCAGCCATGTAGATAGGATCCTGTGTACCATAGTAGTACTGCTGTCCGATAGCCCATGTATCATGGAGACGCTTATCTGCAGGATCATATGTATGGATGAACTGAGGTACAGCGCATGAACCGTTCCAAGGTGTTCCGTTATATCCGTACGCCTTACCGCCGTTACCTACGAAGCACTTGTTCACGAGATAGTTGTGCGACGCCTTCACTGCATCCTCAGGGATGACGAGGATAACCTCAGGGCAAGACTTAAGGTTTGCCTTTGCAATATCCTTATAATTTGCCGCAAGTTCATATCCTCCCTCAGAGCATACGATTTCAGCATAATCATAAGCCTTCTTATACCACTTGTTGTCGTTGTCGGCATTGGTCTTGAACCATTCGCTGTTCGCGTTACGCTCTGTAGCGGCAACCATCTCACCAGCATCAAGACCGAAGCCCTTGAGCCATGAGTCATGGTTGAGGTACATCTTGGCAGCGATCATGCACACTCCGTACTTGTTGATACGGCCATAGCTCTTTTCTGTAGAAATTACAGGAAGGATCTCTTCCACCTCCTTGACCATGAAGTCCCAGATATCCTCAGGTGCCGCCTGGGTAGGCTGATAATGAGGGTCATCGGAAATTGTGGTCTCGAGAGGAATGTTTCTCCAAAGGTCGAAAAGGATGTAGTAGAACATAAGACGCATAGCCCTTACCTCAGCTACCATCGCTTCATTTTCCTGTACAAGAGGGTCCATGAGAAGCGTATTAGCCTTCGTGATGGCATTATATCCGTAATACCACTCCTGATAAAGGTGAGGGATACCTGCATATGGATCGTTCTGGTGCAGGTTGATGTACTGTGCACCCCATCCACCGTATGTACGGTAAGGGGTCATGAGGCAGTCAGAGCTCTCTTCCATGATGTCGAAATAGCCTTCCCAAGCCCAATAAAGGAAACGGAACTGCACATAAAGAGAACCCACCATCGAAAGAATCTCCTGCTCGGTACCCTCAAGGTTGTCCTGGGTAAGGTCCGAATAGAGTTCTTCGTCAAGGTTGGTGCAGGAAGATGCCATGAGGACAATTCCTGCGAGCAACGCTGAAATAAAACCTTTTATATTTTTCATATAGCAATTATTATTGGGATGACTACTTGTTGCCGAAGATTACGTTCACACCGAATGAAATGGTACGGAGAGTAGGATACTTTTCACGGTAGTCCATACCGAAGTCAGAATAGCCGGAATAGTTAAGCTCCGGATCAAGACCAGAGTACTTGGTAAGTACGAAGAGATTCTCTCCCGAGAGGTAGATACGTGCCTTATCCAGATACTTTACCTTCTTTGTATCGAATGTATATCCGACAGTGAAGTTGTCAAGCTTGAGATAATCACCGTCCTCAAGATAGTAGCTTACGGCAACCGGCTCCTGGCTCTTTGAAAGCGATCCGTTGTAAACAGGTTCAGTAGCACTCTTGTAGCGGTTAAGACCGATGTTGAGGTTTTCATAGAACATCCTCTGGTTGTTGAAGATCTTATGACCGAACTTACCGATGAACGACAGGTTCACATCGAAATCATAGATACGGAATGAGTTTGTCCATCCCAGATTCAGCTTAGGAAGAGCAGAACCCATATACTGACGATACTTCGAGTCATAGTTTCTCATTCCTGAGTTGAAAGAAACCGCTTCTCCTGTTTCAGGATCTTCAATCAGCCAGAGACCCTTCTTAGGACCATTTTCGACAACACCTACGGATTTCAGCATATAGAAGCTTCCGATTGCATCTCCGATATAGGTTCTCTGAGTCACCATTGATGTAGGTTCCTCTGTCCAACCTCCGTCGAGATAGTTCTCTGTCTCATACATGTCGTTCGACATATTGATGAGCTTGTTGCGGTTGTGAGAGAGTGTGATGGTTGTATTCCACTCAAAGTTCTGCTTCTTTACAGGAGCACCTCCGATAAGGACTTCAATACCCTGATTGCTCATGCTACCTACGTTTGCAGTAGTATAACCGTAAAGGTTTGGTGGAACCGGTACCGAATACTCCCAAAGCATATCTGAAGTCACCTTGTTATAAAGGTCGATGTTAGCATAGAGACGATTGCTGAAGAATGCAAGGTCGAGACCTATGTTGTACTCGGTCGACTTCTCCCAACGCAGATCAGGATTTGCATTGGATACAGGAGAGAGTGAAGGAGCCCACTTTCCGCTCGCATCGACATAGTTACCATAAGCGGTATCATAGTCATAACGGAGAAGTGACATGTATGATGATCCAGGGATGACACCGGTGATACCGTATGAAGCACGGAGCTTCAGGTTGTCCAGCCAATGTCTTGTTCCTTCCATGAATTCCTCGTTTGAGATTGTCCAACCTGCAGAAATACCAGGGAAATTACCCCACTTGTGGTCTGCACCGAACTTTGAAGATCCCTCATGACGAAGAGAGATGAGAACATTGTATCGGTCTGCATAACCGTAAGAGATACGTCCGAAGAAACCGATAAGACGGCTTGAATTCTTCCAAGAACTTACACCCATATACTGTGTCATGGACTGGTTCTCATAGTCTACGACTACGTTTGCTCCACCTCCGAGGTTATTATAAAGGTAAGCATTGGTAGGGAACTCAGAGTTGCTTGCTCCAAAACCTGAACTTACCGAATTAAGCCAGCTGTAACCGACGAGAGCAGAAAGACGATGTTCGCCCCATGTGTTCTCATATTTTGATGTAAGCTCAAGCATATGCTCTTCGAAATCGTTCTGGCTCTTGCTTGCACTGCCGTTGACACCGCCCCAGCGGTTTGACTGATACTTCCCTGTATTATATGACTCGTCAACACCGTTGTTTGTACGGCTTGAGAGCATGAGGTTTGTCTGCCATCCTTCGATAGGCTCGAGAGTGATGTTTCCTGTCAGACGGGTGCTTTCGCTTCTGTACTGACCGAAATGCTCGTTACCTGTGATGTAAGGTACCGGGTTGTAGTAGTAGAGAGGAGCTGTCTGCTCATAGTAGTCACCGTCCTCAGTATAGATAGGAGAAGTCGGGTTACGGATAACAGCCTGGTGATATATATAATATGAAGACTGGTTATCACTTTCTGAAATGGACTTCAACATGTTGAAGTTAATTTTGAGGACATCATCAAAGAGATACTGCGAGATATCCATCTGAGCGCGAAGATCCTCTGCAAACGAACCCTTGATGACACCTTCATTCTGGCGATAAGAAACATTTGCAGAATATGTCATGCTCTGTGTACCACCTTCGAGGGATACATTGTGGTTTGAAACCCAACCTGTCTGCGAAACCTCATCAAGCCAGTCTGTGTTATGACCAAGGTCGGCAAAAGCAGTATACTTACCCATCATGTCACCGAGTCCGCGCATGTAGTCGGCATCCATGAAGTCAGCTGTCTTTGCGAAGTTTGAGAACGAACCGTAACCTGAGTAAGAGACATTGTATCTTTCACCACGCTTTCCTGACTTTGTTGTGATGAGGATCACACCGGAAGCACCACGTGTACCATAGATGGCAGCTGCCGAAGCGTCCTTGAGGACAGAGATTTCAGCAATGTTTTCAGGAGCGACAGTGTCAAGAGATCCTTCAATTCCGTCAACAAGGACGAGAGGGGTAAAACCTCCCATGAGGGAAGTCACACCACGAAGCATGATAGTAGAAGAAGACTTCGGATCACCATTACCCTTTGCAATGTTAAGACCGGCAACCTTACCCTTGATAAGCTGGGCGGCATCACCGATATTACCTGTAAGAAAGTCATCAGCCTTGACACTTGCCACAGCTGAAGTGACATCACCCTTACGCTGGGTACCGTAACCTACGACCACTGTCTCAGAAAGCATCAATGCATCTTCAACAAGGGTCACATCGATCTTTGTGCGGTTTCCCACAACTTCTTCCACCTGAGAAAATCCAAGTGCATTGAATACAAGGACAGCATCTGCAGGAAGTCCGGACAATGTATAGGCACCGTTTACATCAGTACTGGTACCCACTGTCGAGTTACCTTTAAGAAAGACTCCCACGCCCGGTACCGGACCTAAAGCATCCGATACAACTCCCGAAACTGTCTTGTCTTGAGCGAACGCCTCATTCGGCGCAACAGCCACACCGATGACAAGAGCCAGAGCGACTGCCAAAGCCTTCTGACCCACACCACCGAAAACGGCTGCACATTTCTTCAAATGTTCAATCATACCGTATTAGTTTTAGTTGTTTGGTAAATAATTTTCGTAATTCGTGCAAATGTAGCCAACCGCCTTTTGTCGGGCTGACAATATCGTACAAAATAAAGCAACGATTTTCCAAATCATTTTCATACACAGTACAAGAGACGTAAATCATAAGCACATAGCGTGTTTTATTTTATTTTTATTATCCAATGGACGATTTTTGTATTGGTTTGTATTTTAGAGATATGCTTTATAAGATAAATTGTTGATTTTTGTGATGATAATCAACACAAACGTGAAAACACTGAAACAATACACCATCGCCATACTGCTATGCAGTATAGTTCCGACATTTCTTCACGGAAAGACCCATACGGTCACATCTCCAGCCGGAAGAATATCCGTAGAAATCTTCACGGAAGAGAATCTGTCGTACAGGATTTCATTGGACGGAAATGAAATCATCGGCAGATCCAGTATCGGCATCACTCTTGCCGACGGAACTGACATAGGAAGAAATCCTGAAGTCGCTTCCGTAAGAAAGAAGCACATATCGGAAGATGTTTCCGCACATCTGTACAGACAGAAATCCTTTACATATGAGGCCAATGAACTTATACTGAAACTGAAGAACGGTTTCAGTCTTACGCTGCGCGTCAGCGACGAGGGAGTGGCATACAGATTTTCATCTTCAGTCAAAGGTGATGTCATAATAAAGGATGAAACAGCTGAAATCTGTTTCTGTCCGGACAACAAGGTCTGGCTTCCTTACTCGACGAACGTAGAAAAACAGACCGCAATGGCCTTTCAGAACGTCTATGACAACTGCACCATTCCAGAAGCAAAGGATATTCTGGCTTTTCTTCCTGTCACAATAGACTGCGGTACAGCGAAAATAACCGTTATGGAAAGTGATCTGGAATCATACCCTGGCATGTTTGTAAAGGCGGATAAGGAAAGAAACTGTCTGAAAGGTGTTTTTGCAAAATACCCTAAGACAACGGACTTCTATCCATGGAGAATGCAGGAATATGTAACCGGCACCGAAGACTTCATGGCAAAGACATCCGGATCACGCAGCTTCCCATGGCGCATTCTCGCAATCAGCACAGATGATACCCAGATGCCTGTCAACAACCTCGTCTATGCCCTTGCGTCTCCTAGCCGCATCGGGGACACATCGTGGATCAAAGGCGGAAAGGTAGCATGGGACTGGTGGAACGACTGGGGGCTGAGCGGAGTGGATTTCAAGGCAGGAATCAATATGGATACATATAAATATTATATTGACTTCGCCTCTGCCAACGGAATAGAATACGTAGTTCTTGACGAAGGATGGTACAACCCTAAAAGCGGTGACATGCTTACCGTAATACCTGAACTTGATCTTGAAGAGCTTATCGCATACGGAAAGGACCGCAACGTGAACATCATCCTCTGGACCGTGTTCAATGTACTTGACAGTCAGCTCGAAGAGGCCTGCAGGAAGTACAGCAGCATGGGAGTGGTCGGATTCAAGGTCGACTTCCTTGACCGTGACGACCAGACAGCCGTAGAGATGGCATACCGCATCGCTGAAAAATGCGCGGAATACAAGATGACCCTC
>JAEIGA010007114.1_pt1 | contig 17015 bp, 30 predicted proteins | sample 9270691 | NCBI WGS metagenome assembly JAEIGA01 (sample SAMN17057246, study PRJNA624740) | gut metagenome | biome: biome; isolation source: fecal sample | host: Bos grunniens | place: China: Xizang | collected 2019
AGACTTCTGCTAATTGATTAACAATACGAAATGATTGGAGGTGAGGGTGTGAGTGATAGGAGATATTAAAAAACTAATGCTTGAGTCTCCGGAAACAACAATTATTCCATTGTTAGAGTCATTTGGATTCGCTCACATCCTTATGCGCAATGGATCAATCAGATTCGCTCGCTCTGAAGAGGGTGGGCGAAATATTAGCATTAGGCTACAAGACAATGAATTTTTAAATGTCCATGACTTCGTGACTTCTGCTCATAAAGATATTTTCTCTTATATTTGTGCCGAGAAATCCGTCGAGTTCAAGGAAGTATTAAATAAAGCAAGAGAACTTTTGGGGCTTGATAGCAACTGGCGACCCCCACAACGAAAATTACTTTTCGGCGGCATATACCAGAATATAGGGAAGAACGCCCAGGTAGAACTCAAGACTTATGATGATGACATTCTTAATCAGTACAAAAGACATGGATGTTTGAGATTTCTTCGCGACGGAATAAGTCTTGAAACCCAAAAGTTTTATAACATTTCATTTGATACAATCACGAATAGAATTGTTTTCCCTTGGCGCGATGAGCACGGATCGATAGTTGCGATTAAAGGCAGATTGAACGAGGATGAGATAGGAGAATATGATTGCAAGTATCTTTATCTTGATCCATATGTAGCAAATATATCGAGGTGTTTGTATAATTATTCCGAAAGTTATCAATATTTGTATGGAGCAGACACCTTATATGTCGGCGAGGCAGAGAAGTTTTGTATGCAACTTCACACGATGGGCATTAGAAATTGTGTAGCGGTTGGTTCTCATAGTATTAGTGAGTATCAGGCGAAACTGATGCTCGGTCTGAACGTAAAGAACATTGTACTGATGTTTGACGAAGGACTGAAGTTAGAATGGATTAAAGATAATGCAGATATGCTGCGTAGATGTGCCGTAATGCGCCAGGTGAATATAAAGTGGTTTGACTATAGAGATTGCATCACAATAGGCAGCAAGGATTCGCCATCTGATCATGGCAAACAGGTGTGGGATGAGATTGTTCAAGAGAATATAAAAGATATAAAAGAGTTAGATGACGAACTAGACGATGAAATCTAATTGTAAATAAAATGTAAACAATTCCCAGAGGTACTTGACTTTTGGGAATATTTCATTTATAATTATAACACAACAAAATGATTGAATACGACAGAAACTTTAAATTCCACCCAATCATAGCGAAAAATTCACGAAAATCGAGGGAGAAATAAACAAATGAACACACCAGAAACAATTAATATTGAAAAGTACGCCAACGCTCTCAATAACCTTGTCGGTATGGATATTGGTTATCTTGGCGATAGAGACGAGAATGTGAACGCCATTGTGGAGGTTATTGTTGTAGCTAAGAAATTGGACGGTAGAGTTAAGGAACTTGAAGGCAGTCTTAAAATGTCAGAGTATCTACTCAAAGGAGCTTATGAACGAATCGAACAACTTGATAAGTTGTGCGGAGATTTGCAGAAGTTTAAGAGAGATGTTTTTGATGATATTGAGAATTTATTACGCGAAGATTTCGATTATTGGCGTCAAGAGGATGGCATAAGGGAGTCTAGTGCGGTTATGCTTACTCTGAGCGAAATAAAAAAACTCAGAAAGAAATATGAGGAGGGTGAAATATGAAGTGTCCTTTTAGAAAAATCACTATTGATAATGGGTACAATGAAATAATTAAAGAGTTTGCAGAGTGCTACAAGGAAGAGTGTCCATTTTACGGCAAGACGGAGCGCAAGAAACGATATGAGGGTGGATATTATGAAGTAATGAAACCGGTCTGTCGGAGAGCGTGTGAGGAAAGCGAGGACGAGAAATGAGAGATAAATTGATTGAAATTATTGCAGATGAACTTGGCAGTATAAATTGTGCAAAATTGTGGGCGGCAGATATAGCTGACCGTCTTCTCGCCAATGGTGTCATCGTGCCGCCTTGCAAGGTCGGAGACAAGATGTATTTCGATGGCAAATATTTCGCAAGTCATTGCGCAGGAGAAATAATGGAGCGTAGAGTTGATGCTGTGTTAACTGAAGTTTGGGCTACATTTAGAGGTGAAGTTGATGTTTCGTTTGATTTTGAGAGTTTCGGAAAAACCGTCTTCCTCACCAAAGAAGAAGCAGAGAAAGCACTTGCGGAGGTGGCAAATGACGATTAAAGAAAGAGAGCAGACCATAAAGGATTTGCAGGAAATTGTAGATAACTATTCTGGCAGTTGGAAGAGATTTAGTGTGTTTGACAATGCTCTTGCTCTCATTAAAGAACTCACCGAGGAAATCAAATATCTCGAAGCAGATTACGACCGTGTCTATGAACAAGCCGAGGCAGACATCAGAGGAAACATGGCAGATGGCGGAACGAGTTGTCATTGGTGTGCAGATAAGACGAAGGCGGATACTGTGAGGAAGATGCAGGAGAGGTTAAAGGCAGAAGCAATCACTATTCAAGACCACACAGGAAAGTTTGGTAGTGTTATTCTTGTAAGCACGGTAGACCAAATCGTAAAAGAAATGTTGGAGGAATAATTATGTACACAGTATTTATATGCCGTAAATGCGGACATAACCTTTACGTGGAAGAAACGCCAGAGTTTACTGAGAAGCTTGGACGAATTGCCGTTATGGACTGTCCGTCTTGTGGCGAAGAGGGTTACGAGAATTGGATTTTGAGTTGCAGAAAACGTGAGTTCCCGGGCGATGAAAAGGTTTGTGCCAAGTGTGTTCACTTTTTAGGTATGGGCGATTGGAATTTGTGTTGTGATAAAATGTATGGCTTGTGTTACGAGGATACCGAGGCCTGTGATGATTATGAGGAGAAGAACAATGTATAAGTCACCGATTGAAGTAATTACTGAAGAGATGAAACTCTTCTATGATGGGGATGTTGTTCGTGCAGTACAGAAGTACGACATTAGTGTTGATAAAGAAGAGCTTCTCAAAGCACTCAAATATGACAGAGAGCAATATGAAAATGGATTTAAATGTGGTGTTGTAGCGTTTGCAGGATATCTTAAAGAGCATTCTTTTACCTGTGATCCTGGCAATTGGTTGAGTTTTTAAGCTATTGATGCGGATGAGCTGGATGCTCATGTACAAAGATTTTTGGAGGAGAACAATGATTGATTTTAGCAAGATAGATCCTAAGGATTGTTGTATGGTAAATCCTACTTTTGGCACAGAAACCGAAGGTTGGACCGTAATTGATGACTATGATTACGAGCCGAGAACTGTTTGTGGTGAAACGGACTGTGAGGGCTGTATTATTAAGCACGCCGGAGATATCGAATTATGCAAGGCACAGAAGAAGGAGACTTGGATTATTACTGAGAATGGTTGTGTAATCACTTGTCCGAAATGTGGACACAGATTAGAACTGTGCTACCCTGATGGTACTGAGGTTAGATATTTGCCGCACTGTCCTTGGTGTGGGAAGAAGTTGGAGGAAGAGAAATGACCGTAACAGAGTATAGAGAAAAGCATCCTGATTGTCAGTATTGCAAACATAGAATTCCGCCATTTAACACATGTTCGGCGATAAATAAAAGAATGAGTAAGCGACAAGCTAAGAAGTGTCCTTGTTATATACCTGAAAAATGGTATCTCGATACAAATGAAAATGAGGGATTGAGCGATGACAGTAAAAGAACTTAAAGAGAAGTTGGAGCAGTTTCCAGAGAACTGCTTTGTGATGATCCCAGACCCAGATTGGCGTCCAAGCAAGAGTTGTCCGTATATCCACGCAACTTCTGTGGCAAGAGGTGTGAATGAGATGGATGGCGTAGTGATTATTGATGATTATGTGGAGGAAGACTAATATGAAACTACATACGAAGTGGAAAAGGGTATATAACCCAATCATAGGCGTTAGATTTTTTGAAGGTGGAGATTATGGTTTGGGATTCTTTACTATTGAAAAATTGTGGCAGTGCAAAGAATATTGTAAATGTGCGTCACGATGGGAAGGTTCGCAATTGACCCATTGGTTTTGGGTTACGATGATGCAAGTTAGAACAAACAAAGGGCTTGTCTACAAGATGCCGTTTTGTCCTTGGATGAAAGCATATGATGATAACAATAAGAAGTTGAGTGATTATTACAATGAGGATTCTTGGATGACAAGAAAGAAGCGCAAGAAATGAGGTATAGATATGTATTTTATTACTTGTTTTGAAAAGTATGAAAAGGATGCGCTTGGTTGGCCCGATATTGGCAGCAGTAGAACTTTTGGTTATTATCCACACAAGGAATGGGCAATTGAAGATTTACACAATAACAATCTTGATATCCACGAATGTCTATATGATTACGCCGTCGTAGAGAAGATCCCAATGGGCCTATATCCTCTTGCAGAGGAAAGGATTTTCTTTAAGTGGGATGAAGAGAAGCAAGGATTCTTAGAGGTTGATGGATCTGAGTTTGAAGATTGCTTTGGCAATTATGCTTTTGGGTGAGGTGAGGGTATGAATAACTTTGAGAAATTGAAGTCAATGTCTGTAGAAGAGTTGGCCAAGTGGCTTGACAAACATGGACAGTTTGATAATAGCCCTTGGATTACATGGTTTGACCAAAAATATTGCAAGAACTGCGAAGATATTATGTGTAAGTATGAAGATGGCGAGAGAGAATTTCCTTGTGCGTATTGCGAAATACATGATACTTGCAAGTTCTTCCCTAATTTCAACTATGTTCCGGGGAATGAAGATGTAGTTAAGATGTGGCTTGAATCGAATGTAGAAGATGTTTAAAAACATAAGGAGGTGTAGATATGGATACTGAGGTAATGATTAGAGAGTTGAGACGATTGGCTGAAAAGCATAAGAACGATCATGTTTATACTTTTGCAACCAATTGGTCTATATTGTGTTTCGATGTAGCAAACAGATTAGAAGAGCTCAACGAATACAAGAAAATGTATGAAGATTTGTGCAGATAAGAGGTAAGAAAATGGCTGAATTTTGTAGAGAATGTTTTAAAAGATGCATTGAGCCCGGCGCGTTAGATAAATACATTGTCGTTAGTGACGACGAGGATCTGTGCGAGGGTTGTGGAGAATTTAAGCAAGTAGTAATCGAATATGATACGGAGGCAAAATATGAAGAACGAACTTAACATTTTTACAAATGGCTATATGCCTTGGTACCCACGCAACTGGTGGGATAATATCAAGTATTTCTTTCGTACAATCAAATGGGGTTGGCAGAGAGCAACTAAAGGATATAGCGATTATGATACTTGGGATTTGGATATTTTTTATTCTCGTATGATGATTGCGTCCCTTAGTCAGTTTAGAGAAGAGACAAAAGGATATCCGGGTTATATGAATGATATCGAGGAGTGGTATGAAATTCTCGATAAGATTATTTTTCTGTTGAAGCAGGCAAATGAGGATGAGCCGTTGGAAGAGAAGAACGAGCTTGCCGAATGGTATGAAGAACATTTGGAGACAAGGACTTTAAGCTTTGTTGAAGTCAAAAAAGGTGTTCGCAAATATGTCGATAATGATGACGAAGAAACCAAAGCGAAGGTTATGCAATATTATAAGAGAGAGGAAGAACTGTACGAAATCCGCAAACAAAAGCGCAAGGAGGCGTTTGAGTTGATGGCGGAATATTTTGGGCATTTGTGGTGGTGAGTATGCAGTGCATTAGATGTGGAAGAGAAATGGAGAATACTACGGGTGGCAACTATCATTGCCAAAGTTGTAATATGGCAGTTAATGATTTGCTATACAGACCTTCAAATTGTGATATGCCTTTGCCTCAGGGCTTCGGCGAGCAGAAGGGTTGGATTTGTCCTGTGTGTGGACGAGGATTGGCGCCGTGGGTAGATTATTGTCCGTGCCAAAGTGATTTTAAGATTACTTATGGGACGAGTACCGGAGGAGATGTTGATTTGTCTGAATATCAAGATATGATGGATCGTATTCAAAAGGTGTTGGATGAAGGAGAAATTAAGTTATGAGAGAATATATTTTTCACGGGAAGAGAGTTTACGACGGCGAATGGATAGAGGGATGTTTAATCCATCAGGGTGACAATTATCTTATTTTACAAGACGAGAGTAAGTTACACCCTATGGATGTTCCATACATTGATGATTTTGGGTGCATCGATGGCCGTGCAGATCCTGTGATTCCAGAGTCTGTTGGGCAGTATACGGGAATGAGTGAGTTTATGCTTACTGATGAAACTCGCAATGCTAAACTTTTCGAAGGCGACATCGTAGAGGTTTGGGGCTGGAGAAGCGTATACGGCAGAAATCAGAGTCAGTATGATAAGCGTATTAAGGTTAGAGGTGTTATTTATTTTAATAGCAGAGGCCAATGGTATATTAACTATGACAACAAATACAATGAAGCACTTGCCGAACTCAAAGGAGCAGAAACAGAAAAGAGACAAGCACACGGTGCTTATGAATTGTATTACTACGGATATCACGGCAGCGATATAGAGAAGTATCGTGCTAATGAATTGGAGTGGCACGGAAGGTTTCATAATAAAGAAGATATATATGGTCACAATGACATTGTGAAGATTGGCACAGTGTTTGAGAATGCGGATTTGTTGGAGGGATAATGTATGCTTTGTTACACATGTGAAAGGGTAATGAGTTGCCCTACATTTCAAACTTTATATGAAATGTCTAAAGATTTTGAAATCAAAGATTGTAGAGATTATAAAAAGGACTCGGCGGTGAAATATAAGTTAATCGCACAAGATGATGAGTTAATGAGATTCTTTTATGATTATTTTACTGACAACTTAGATGAACATTTGCAGAAGGTAGAAGACGAAGAGATTAGAAGAGCAATCAGACGCCGATTGTTAGAATTATAATTGGAGGGATGAGAGATGGCTTGTTGTAGTAGTCGATGCGAAAGACGGCATAAATGTGCAAATTATATTGATAACCCTAGAGAGACACCCAAATGGGAACATATCGAAGATTATTATTGGTATGGCTCTGGCTCGATTTCTTCAGAGGGCTGCACAGAGTATTGGTGGTGTGGTCCACACGGAGGTTGGGGAATGTTTGTACCTATTAATGTTGAGTTGTTGAAGAAGCAAAGAGACGCATTAGATAAGACGATTAGAGAGTTGGAGTGCGGTGAATATGACTGATTACGAAATCTTAAAGCAAGCAGAGAGTTTGTGCAACGACATATGGAATTCTAAGCCAACTCAAGACCTAACACATTATCATATGTGTGATTTTGAAATTCTTAATTTCCGGTATTGTAAAAACAGAAGACAGTTAGAGAAGACTGTTGAAAAGAAATGCAAGGAGTACTTGGCGTCCATTGGTCAAGAGCGTGACGAGTACATGTGTTGTTGTGATACTTGTATTCACGATAGGTACTTGACTATTAGTGAGGAAACGGATGGTTTGATTTTGAACATTGCGACGTTGGGGCTGGATTATAGGATTATGAAAGGTAAGGATGGTAGCGATGAAACTGAAAGAACTTATTGATATAATGTCATGTACAAGTGGTTACGAGTTGATAGCAAAGACGTCTGATGCTCTAGAGCGAATGGGGATAAGCGTTTTGAAAGAGGACGGATCGTTTAAGGGGCTGGATGAGATATTGATGGAAGTGGCTGAGGTTTTGAATAACAATACAAAATGATTAAAGAAAGGTTCAAATTAAGAGATTAAAAGACATTGTAAAAGAACTCTTATAGGTAAGAGTTATGGAAGAAGTAAAGACGGAAGAAAGACAACATTGTGTGTATTGTCACACGAATATAATAAACGATAAAAAATATATCGGGCAAACAAAAGAACATCCAAGAGAACGTCGATGGGGAAGAAATGGTGCTGGATATAAAACACAGCCATATTTTTGGAGGGCTATTGAAAAATATGGTTGGGATAATTTCCGAAGTGAAATTTTAAGAGACGACTTAACAAAAGAAGAAGCAGACCAATCAGAAATTGAGTTAATTGCTTTATATGACACTACCAATCCAAGTAAAGGATATAATCTTTCCGCAGGAGGTGGCGGACCAACTGGCGTTCCTTGTCCAGAAGAACTAAAAAAGAAATATTCGGAGATGTTTTCTGGAGAAGGCAATCCGTTTTACGGAAGACACCATGCCGAAGATACAAAAAACAAGCTAAGTGAAATACGTAGTATACCAGTTGTTCAATTAGGATTAGATGGACAATATATAACAGAGTTCAAAAGCGGTAGAGAGGCTAGTGAGGCAACAGGAATTGATGAAACCACCATTAATGGATGTTGTTGTGGCAAAGCACATTGTAAATCTGGAGGAGGATTTCTTTGGGTTTATAAAAGAGACTATAACCATGGCGATAAAGTGTTTTATGATCATAATGGTTTAAGACCGGTTGTTCAGTTGGACAAATTAGGTAATTTTATTACAGAATATAATACAATTAAGGACGCAAGTATAAGAACAGGTATTCATAATTCTAATATAACTATGTGCTGTCAAGGCGATTACAATCACGCAGGCGGATATATTTGGATATACAAAGAAGAATACGACCCAACAAAAACATACACATATAAAAATCCAGTATATAAAGAAGTTGTACAAATAGATACCGATGGTAATATTATTGCAACTTATGAAAGCATCAAAGAGGCATCAAACACAACTGGCATTAAAGGCTGTACCATATCGAGATGCTGTGCAAAAGATGGATCTACGGCTGGTGGATTTATTTGGAAATATATTGGCCAAGATTATAACCTTGACCAAATTAAATCTACAAATTATCATAAAAGCCCAACAAGGCGTCCGGTGTTGCAGTATGACTTAAATGGAAATCTTATAGCCGAATATCAAAGTGTCGCAGACGCCGCAAGAAGTACTAATTCAAGTAAAACAAGAATTTTAGAATGTTGTCACGGGCGACAAGAAAAAGCCAAGGGATTTATGTGGAAATGGAAAACTGAACAGGAGAGTGATGGAATTGAAGTATAAATTATACCAGAGTAGTTTGAACGATAAAGACAATATAATTGAAACAGTGCTCTTAAATAGAGGAATCGAAAATCCTCAAGAGTATTTAAACTTAAATGAAGATTGTACAAATGACTATAATAATTTAAACAATATCAATGAAGCGGTTGAATGCTTTGAGAAGCATTTTGAGAGGAGGGATGATATCGCAGTTCTAGTGGACTGCGATCCCTGACGGGTACACAAGTTCGGCTTTGATTTATAAGTACATAAAAGACTTAGATGAGAATTATCCCGTGCATTATATTATTCATAATAACAATAAGGCACACGGTCTTGGAAAAATGGACGACGGAGATTTTGAGTTGCCGGATGGAGTTAAGTTATTTATTATCCCAGATGCAGGAACTAATGATGTAGAGCAATTAAACAAACTTGTTGAGAATGGAATTGCCTGTATATGCTTGGACCATCACGAGCAGGAGTCTGCCGATGTAGAGTGCAAGGCAATCATCGTCAATAACCAAATTAGCGACGCTTATACTTGCAAGAGTTTCAGTGGTGTTGGTATTGCGTATGAGTTTGCGAGAGCACTTGATGATACTTATGTGTGTGACTTAGCACCGAAATACCTTGACCTTGTGGCATTTGGAAACATCTCGGATGTTATGAATATCAGAAATTCTCAGACAAGATATTATATTGAGCAGGGACTTAAGAATATTAACAACAAGTTTCTCAAAGCACTTAATAGGGCTCAAGAGTTTAGTACTAAAGGAGAAGTGAATATCCACAACATTTCGTGGTATTGGACCCCTATTTGCAACTCGATGATTCGCATTGGATCTCTTGAAGATAGAGATTTGCTTTTTAGAGCATTTATTGAAACAGATGAAGTGTTCCCATATAAGAAGCGTGGTAGTACAGAAGAGATTGACGAAGACATTTACGCTCGTGCTGCTAGACTTTGCAAGAACACTAAGTCAAAACAAGATAAGATGAGAGACGCTTTGTGTGAAGAATTGAAGGAACAAGTCAACCCAAAAGATAAGGTAACAATCTTGGTTGCACCAGAAGCCGATGCTGGTATTGTAGGACTTTCAACTATGCGCCTTGCAGATTGGGCGAGCAAACCTTGTATAGTGTTGAGGGAACATACAGAAGGTATTCTCGGTGGTAGTGCAAGAAATTGCAATGGTTCGCCTATTAAAGACCTCAAGGAAGTAGTAGCCTCCGTCGGATTATTCAACTATGCACAGGGCCACGGCAATGCCTTTGGTTGCGAGTTAAATGCAGATAGGCTCGAAGCGGCAAGACAAGCATTAAATGATGCTCTTGAGCATTATGAATACGACGATACTATCTATTGCGACTTTATACTTGATGCATATGATATGGATTATGAGTTTATAAAAACTATCGATGATAACAAATGGGTGTGGGGTCAAGGCGTAGAAGAACCTACGATTGCCATTGAGAATATTGAAATATCATCTGAGGATTGCATTGTAATGGGCAAGAACTTGGACTCCGTAGCATTTATGTACGGTGGCGTTAAATACTGTAAATTTAAATGCTCCAAAGATGATGAATTGCTTGAGTTTGCTAATAGTTTAGATGAGAATTTTGGAACTCTAAACATTGTTGGCAAGTGCAGTATTAACACTTATGGTGGTTCATCTACTGCCCAAGTTATTATAGATGATTATGAATTTACAATATAACACAACAAAATGATTAAGGAGGTGATGTTATGGCTACGAATTACAGACAGATATATGCAATTAAAGCAGAGAATGAAAAGAAGATACTCCGAGTTTGCCCCGACGCAAAAAAGGAGAGTGGTATATATTGCTTTTATCGTATTAACGAGCAAGGTTTCAAATTCGCTTATATTGGATTGGCTACCAAGAGTGTCTTAACACGCCTTGCAGAGCACCTTAGCGGATACAATCAGCATATCGATCTGAGCATTCGGAAGTATGGGTTGTATGATGAAGAAAAGAACGAGTATGGATATAAGATTAAGGTCTTGTGTTATTGTCCCGAAGAAGAGTGTAACGAGAAGGAACAGTATTATATCAAGCAGTATGCTGATGAAGGCTGGCAACTTCGGAATGTTACTGGAGGTAGTCAAGGGGAGGGTAAATTTAATCTTGCCGAAGGTAAGTCTCCAAAGGGTTACCGAGAAGGTTTGGAGAAAGGATATCAGAATGCTCGTAAGGACGTCGCAAAACTTTTCGATAAGAATCTGACTTACTCAATTAACGGGAAACCAGGCAAGAGAAATCAGGCTGCCTACGATAAATTTACCGAGTTTCTGAATGTAAATAGTCCCGAAGAAGAGGACGAAATCTAATTGTAAATAAATTGTAAATAAAACATAGACCGTATTGACAAAAATACGGTCTTATGCTATTATATACACGACAAAATGATTAGAGAGGTAAGAGAATGAGATATAACAACTACCACAAACATACTATGTACTCAAACTTAAGAACACTTGACTGTGTATCAAAGCCTATTGATTACATTAATAGAGCAAAAGAATTAGGACATACTACATATTTTACGACTGAACATGGATACCAGGGTAATATCTTTGAGGCTTATACTCTCTGTCAAGAGAATGACTTAAAGTGCGTCTATGGAGTCGAGGCATATTATGTTGATGATATTGAAGATAAATCTTCGAGAGCAATGTATCACTTAATCTTGGTGGCAATGACAGAAAACGCAAGAAGACACATCAACAGAATTATGTCCGTAGCAAATACTAGTGGATACTATTACAAGCCGAGAATAGATCTTAATCTCTTGCTTTCCTTGCCAGGAAATGAGGTTGTTGTAACCACGGCTTGTATTGCTGGGCGAATGTTTAAAGGTAGAAAAAAAATAAAAAAACATATCGTCAGATATAAGAAAAAAACAATATTTCAAGGTTATGATGAAAAGGAAAATGAAATATATATAGAGACGGATGAGGACGACCTTGAAAATCCCATATATACAGAAACTGAATATGAAGATAAAGATAGTTGGATTAATGACTTCCTAATTCCCGTGAAAAATCATTTTAAGGATAATTTTTATCTTGAGGTGCAGTCCCATGTGGATCACGACCAAGCAGAATATAACAAAAAGATAATGGAAGTTCATAGACAGTATAACATTCCTATTATTCACGCCAACGACTCTCACTACATCTATCCCGAAGACGCTAAATACAGAGATTTGTTCTTAAAAGCAAAAGGTATTGTATATGAGGAAGAGGGAGGATTCTGTCTTGACTACCCAGACTCTGATGAGATTTACAGAAGATATGCTCAGCAAGGCGTACTCACAGAAGAGGAAGTAACGGAGGCACTTCAAAACACACTTATCTTTGATAATTCCGAAGGCATAACCATTGATAAGGAATTTAAGATTCCTAAGATTACCGAAGGTGATAGTAATAAGGTTCTCAAGAAACTCATTAATGAAGGCTGGGCAAAAGAACGCAATAATGTACCAAAAGAACGATGGAAGGAATATATTGAGCAAATCAAGTATGAATATAAGATTATCGAAGACTGTGGTATGGCAGACTACTTTATTCTTGACCACTATATTGTTGATAGAGCGGTAAAAAAGTATGACGCTATCCTTACCAAGAGTGGAAGAGGTAGTGCAGTTTCGTTCTATGTTAATAAGCTCTTGGGACTTACTGAGGTAGATAGAATTAGTGCTCCAATTACGCTTTACCCTACGAGATTTATGTCAGCAGAGCGTATTCTTTCGAGTAGATCCTTGCCAGATATCGACCTTAACTGGGCGGATGTTGAGCCAGTTATTCAAGCAAGTAAAGATTTGCTTGGAGAAGATGGCATCTATTATATGATTGCATATAAGCCTCTCCAAGAATCTTCTGCGTTTAGACTTTGGTGTAAGGCACACGATATGCATATTTCTGAGTATGATGAGGTCGCAAAGGATCTTGAATCATATGAGAATGATGAGGATTGGAAGGATTTAATTGAAGGAAGTAAAAAGTTCAGAGGAGTAGTAGAAAGCGTTGCTCCGTCTCCTTGTTCGTTCTTGCTTTCTAATGATAAGATTTCTGAAATGGTTGGATTGGTCAAGGTGGGAGATGTCACTTGCTGCTGTCTTGATGGTTACAACTGTGATGTATACAAGTTCCTAAAGAATGACTATCTAACAGTAACAGTATATCAGCTCATTAGTGATGTTTATAAACTTCTTGGACGACCTATGGATGATATCAATACTCTCGTTGCAAATTGCGATGATAAGGTATGGGATGTTTATGCAAATGGACTGACTACCACTATTAACCAAGCAGACTCCGATTATGATAAGCAGATATTGAAGAAGTATAAGCCAAGAAACTTATCGGAATTGTCTGCATATGTGGCAGCCATTCGTCCCGGATTTGCGTCACTACTTAGTAATTTTGTGGATAGATTGCCTTATACAACGGGAGTTAAAGAACTTGATGATATCCTAAAAGATTCCTTTAACTACCTTATGTATCAAGAATCAATAATGAAGTATCTCGTTTGGCTCGGAGTTGAAGAAAAGGGCACATACGACATTATTAAAAAGATTGCGAAAAAGAAGTTTAAAGAGGACGAATTAAATGAACTCAAATCACAACTTCGTGCTGGTTGGGTTAAGAATGTAGGCAGAGAAGAGGGCTTCAATGAGACTTGGCAGGTTGTAGAAGATGCGGCGCATTATTCATTTAACGCTTCGCATAGCCTCTCAGTTGCCATTGATAGTCTCTACGGAGCCTATTTGAAGGCTAAATTTCCAAGCGAGTATTTCACGATTGCCTTATCTCTGTACAGTGATGACCTCGATAGAACCGCCAAGTTAATTGCAGAAATGCCACACTTTGGACTTTCGTTGAAGCCGATTAAGTTCCGACACTCTCGTGCAGATTATAATATGGAGAAGGAAACGCAAAGTATTTATAAAAGCCTTTCAAGTTTAAAGTATATGAACAAAGATGTATCGGAGCAATTGTATTCCATGAAAGACCAGCAGTTTAATTCTTTCGTAGATTTACTTTCGGTGTTCCCGGGCAATAGTAGACAGAGAGAAATTTTAATTCGCTTGAATTATTTTTCCGAGTTTTCAGGCAGCCTAAAACTATTAAAGATTGCAGAGCTTTTTGATAAATATTACGGAAAGAAAATTATCAAAAAGGAAAAGTGCGACTTGCCTATTGACGTCGTGGAGAAGTATGCGGCTTCTCAGACCGAGAAACAATATCGTTTCGATCCAGAAGGTATGTTAGCACTTTTGTCGGAATTATGTGATATAGTTCCTGACGAGCAACTTCCTATATTGGCACAGATTGAGGCTCAGAAGGAGTATCTAGGTTACATCGATTTGATTGATCCCACTAAACCTACCAAAGCAGTTATTCTCGATATTAACACTAAGTATACCCCAAAAATCTCATTGTACAGATTGTACGATGGGCAGACCATAAGTGTTAAATTAAAGAAAAAGGACTATGAAAGTAACCCGTTATCATCTGGAATGATTATTGACTATCGTACAACCAAAAAACCGGCTTGGAAAAAGGATGGAGACAATTGGGTGCAGGACTATAGCCGTGAGGACATCTGGCTTACCTCCTACACCATCGAATAATCTCGTCACAAAAACTATACACTTTTTCGGACGAAATACCTATTATACCCACGCAAAGTGGGTATAGTGGGTATAATTGTAAACAAAATGTAAATGATTACACAAACCTATTGACAACTGGAAAATATATGCTATAATAATTACAGTTCAAAATGATTTAAAAGAGGAGAACGAGGATGACTTGTAAGGATTGCATCTATCAATGTAACTGGGTAAGTGAACCCTATGAAACTTGTGAACGTTTCAAAAATAAAAATTTTTATGGAGAGGTATTCGCTACCGATGACAACAAAGATTGTAAAATCCATAGCGATGTTATTAGGTAAAATATGGAGAAACTAATAAAGACCAAATATGATGTCGGGGACGTTGTTTATATAGCGGATCATTATTATGATTTTTACGCAACTAGCAAACCGTATGTTATTAGCGATATTATTATTAACATTGACCACCGTGATGTTCGCACTATGTATTGTGTGGAGCAAGGCGACATCACTGATCGCTTTCCAGAAGATTGGTTATTTGCAACTTACGAAGAATGCAAACGGTGGTGTGATAAACAAAACAAGGAGGGATAAATATGACTAGAACACAGATTAGACTCGACACGATGCAATCAGTTAACAAGTTTGTTGAGGTTATGGGGCGTCTTACTGACCAGGTATGGTTGGAAGATGGTGGTGGCGCAAGAGTGAGTGCGAAGTCGTTGCTAGGCTGCCTTTATAGTCTAGAATGGACGCGAATCTACTGCTACTGTGAACGCGACATTAGTGCTTATTTGATGCCGTGGATGGTGTAAAACGACAATTGTAAATAAAATGTAAACGATTGTGAAACCTACTTGACAAAACAAAATGATTATGATATAATATAGGCACGATGATAGGTGCAGTCTTCACATGACTGTTAAATGAACAGTAAGGTCAACTTGATGAATGAAACTATAAGAACTTAGGAGTAAGATATATCAAGGAAAGAGTTAACAGCCTGTTATCATACACAACAAAATGATTTCTATATATCGGAGATGTAGGCGGTACAGTATCGTTCGATTCGATTTAACTGGGTAAGCATGACTTACCGACCGACGGGTTGGCAGCAGAGGTTCGAGCCCTCTATCTCCGTTTACATTCAATGTTGGCAGCACGGAACTAGACGGCACAATATGCCGGTGTGGCGGAATAGGCAGACGCCCGGGACTTAAAATCCCGTGATACGTGAGTATCGTGCCAGTTCGACCCTGGTCACCGGTACCATTTGGCTCTTTGGCGGAATTGGAATACGCGCTAGACTTAGGATCTAGTGTCATAAGACATAAGAGTTCGACCCTCTTAAGAGCCACCATAATGGACCATTAACTCAATTGGTTAGAGACCTCGGCTCATAACCGAGCGGTTCTAGGTTCGATCCCTAGATGGTCCACCATATGCACCTTTAGCTCAGTTGGATAGAGCAACTGCCTTCTAAGCAGTAGGTCAGAAGTTCGAGTCTTCTAAGGTGCGCCAAAACGGAGGCGTACTCAAGTGGCCGAAGAGATCAGTCTTGAAAACTGAGAGGTCGGTGATGAGCCGATGCGGGGGTCCAACTCCCTCCGCCTCCGCCAGTCCCTAGTGCAGTAGGTTATAGAGATAGCCGATGACAAGGCGAAGAATGAGTCTGCATTGCTCATTTCGTATTAATATGCCAGGACAAAGTGCTTGCGTCATATTGTATGACAGTGCCCACAAACTGCTTTTGTGTGAGATCTAGGGGTGTAGTTTAATGGTAAAACGAGGGTCTCCAAAACCTTTGACGGCTGTTCGATTTCGGCCCACCCCTGCCATATGAATGTGTGGCGAAATGTAAACGCAACCCCAATAGGGGGTTGGTGTTAGAGCAAACACCTTGTAGGTAGCCAATCCTACCACATTCACCAAACCAGATTAGTCAAGTTGTGATCCCACTGATGAAAAAAGAGTATCAACCGTGTCGAATAGCGTTGTACGATAATGGAACGCAAGTAAGAAGGCATAATGGCATATAAAGCGACCCTAAGGAATGGGTGACGAGCCGAGCCATTATTTAAAAGAAACTCTTGAGAAGTTGAGAGCTCATTTGTTTGAAGCCGGTCTTGCCCGTAAGGAAATGCGGATAACAAATGCCCCTTCGAAGCAGAATGAAGTAATGTCATAGCCGTAGCCCACTGGTCAGTAGGAGTCTGTTAGCGTTAAGTGTGGGGCATGCGAGTATTTGATGTATAGTGCATTCCGGTGGCAGTATTGGTGTAAATTAAGCACTCCACGGGCTGATTAGGTTCGAATCCTAAAGTACTCACCAGAAGGGGCAGAGAGCAAATGTCCGCCAGCCCCAGTGTTTATTTTTGAAATCTATCGCGAG
>JAEIGA010007115.1_pt1 | contig 17015 bp, 25 predicted proteins | sample 9270691 | NCBI WGS metagenome assembly JAEIGA01 (sample SAMN17057246, study PRJNA624740) | gut metagenome | biome: biome; isolation source: fecal sample | host: Bos grunniens | place: China: Xizang | collected 2019
AGACTTCTGGGATATTCTCCCACTCTTCGGCATTGCAAGCGGGGAAAAACCCCCTGTGACCGTCGATCGGTTTTGTTGGCATCATGTTTTCATACAATTGTGTCATTGTTTTTTACCTCCTTAAAAGATATCCGTTTCGCTACTGCTCATCGGCTACGGACTTTCACCGTAGGACGGACACCGCAGAAGGGGGAGGTTGTCCCCCTCATGCAAACACCAGACTCCAGACATTTTCAGCAATTGCACCCTTGCTGTTTCCTGTTACGTTGATCCATCTTGCACCGTTCGGGGTATCATTCTTGTCCCCATACATTAAGACAAATTCCGTGCGATTTTTGCCGTTGATGGTGCATACGCAGTAAGAGATCCCGTACCACCCGCATTTTGCCTCATGGACAGAAGGGTCAAGAAACTGGTTCACATACTGCAACTTGTCAATTTCGCCCGGTGTAAGTTTGTCTACTGGCAACGCGAGAAAACCCGCATCGCGAATCTGCCATCCCCAGTTATAAGCCGCCATGATTATTCTACCCCCTTAAGTGTGTAAAATTTGTCCCACATTTTATTGATCCCGCGTTCCCGGTCTTTGTGGAAGAAGAACAGCTTGTAATTGCTACTCCACTCTGTCTGGTACTGTTCAAAGCAGAACAGAGTGCCGAACGGGAAGGAATACACAACGTTGTCCAGAAGTGTACCATCGGCAAAGTCCATGCATTCCCCGCCGTTTTCCGCTACGAACTTATCAACAGCGTCCGCGCTCATTCGTTTAATTGTCTGCATAGTTTAAACCCCTTTTCAAAATAGATTTAGGCAAAGCCTATGGAGTGGGACTTGTTAGGCACAAATCCCCTAGAAAGCCTCAGAAGTTATAGTCGTAATACTTTGCCCATCCCGGCAGAAGTTTCACCCCGGAATGCTGAAAGCAGTTCAGACGTTTTGACCATCTGAATGTTTCGGTGCGTCCGTTGGGGTCTTCTTCGATGATCCACTTTTGCTCGTCATCGTTTGTGCAGATTGCAGAAAAGCCTCCCGGAATCCATTCGGGTTTCCAGTTTGGGTCACGGGTTGCTTTATCATAGCGGACGGTATAGGTCGTTTTGGTTTTGGCAACGATCGTTCCCGGATTCACATCCGTATACAGTTTGATATGCACACGATCCCCGACATCCATTTCACGATACCAGTCCTCAAACATTTTGAGTTCCGCCGTGCGTCTTTCCTCATATGTCCCGGGCAAGTCCCATCTGACACGATGATAGAAGTCAAAAAATTCCTCTGCTGTCCTCATTTTATTTTCCCCTTTTCATAATAAATATTTACCCCGTAGGGCATTGGAATAGGGCTTTATAGGTAAAACCCTTTAGAAAACCGTGAACTGGGCGCGATGGGCGGCAATCATACCGCCCGCGCAACCCCTCAGAAACTGCATGATTTTTGCTTTCATTGCATTGCCTCCTCTAGCATATCGCATAGACCCTCTATAATCTGGTAGCACCCTTCAAGACTTTTCAGATCCCGGTTGTTTACGTCAAACATTTCATCGCGAAACAACCCGTTCCACGGGTCAAATGAGAACACGGTATCTGTCAGCTTGTCAGCAAGCCGCAACCGATCTTCCTTTGATACTCTTGCCATAGCAGAAACCCCCTTTAAAAATGATAGTTTGACTTGAGAATCTCGCGTGCCTGTTCAAGATCCCCGCCGCAAAGATGGACTAGATAAGGTGCAGAATACTGGGGAAAGGCCTCCGTTACATCCTCGATAGAACCATCCCGCCCGATACGCAGAACAATGATTAATGACGGATGGCACAGAACAACCAGACTTTCCGACTCAACGCAGAAAGCCGATTTTTCACCAAAGTCATCCTCGCAGAAAGCCGCGCCGGGAAACTTTTTTACCATTTCCTTTGTGAATCTGGTCATGATACAACCCCCTTTAAATTTTAGGCAATTAGAACCCGTTCCCGGGTAGCACCCGCGCCGCGTCAAGGCTTGCCCCGTGCGGGTGTACCGCCCCCGGCGGGGCGGCTTAGTCAAACAAAAAGGTGCGGACTACTTTTTTAGTCCGATCCGGGTTAATGCTACTGATAACAACGGGCAAGTATGCAAGGCGGGTATAGTTCATTTCAATGCGCTCGTAACCGCCTAAGTTGCGAAAAAACGGGATAGCGTCAACAGAGTTGCAATAAATAGCCGGGGTTAATTCGCTACATTCACGGTTAACAATTTTCCACTTGCCGCCGATCTTTTCGTATGTTTCCATTTTCAACCCGCCGATCTTTTCGCTTATGTTTTCGCGGTAAACGCGATCCGTTCCCGGATACATATTCAACATCCATCTGTATGTTTTTCTAAAATCTTGATAAGTCATTGTATTGACCCCCTTATAAAAATTTGACGCGGGGAACAAGTCCCCGCCGCGCTTAGCCTAACAACTATTTATACACGCTAAGCCGTGTTTTAATGAATCGCGCAAGCTATCGTTTTCCCGTTAGCGTGAACGCACTTTCCGCACTTTGCACAATCGGCGCAATCGCATATATCATCATGCGCGATTGTTTCGATCTCGTTTTCCGGGATAGCAAAGTAAATGTTGACGGCGGGGAACAGCTTTTTAACTTTCATCGCCCGCGCTACTTGTTCCGGGGTGCTAGATTTATCAAGGGATAAAGAGCAAGATACAACCCCGCGCCGGGTTAACTCGTAAAATGTTTCGCGCCGTTCCGCGTCAAGGTTCAACAGATACTCAAAACATTTGGTATAAAAGCAAAACACAACCTTTTTGTTTGAACGGAACCCAAAATAACTGAAAACATCTATCCATTTTTCAAGGTATCGCGCATTGTAAAAATCGCCGCTTTCATGAATTCGCAAAATCATTGTGCTGTCTTTGTATCGGTTAGTTTTAAACGCTGTTTCAATTGTATAAACCATATCGGCGGCAAAACTATCGGTTTTCGATCTTTCAAGGCTTGCGGCGCGGTTTTCGCGCACGCTTGTATAACGCTCATCGCGCCGCGCATAGCAAAACTTTTTACAATCGGTAGTAGCATACGGGCAAGTTGTTTTTGCGGGCAAATTAAATTGTGCGTAACGATAATTAACGCCGTTTTCCATATCGTTATAATCGGTTAGTTTGTGGTTGCCTTTTTCGATAAAGGACTTGATATAAGCGGCGGCGGCTTTCCGCGCCTTGATTGTATCTTTGCGTTCCCGGACTTTGATTGACTTTTTCATTGTTAAATACCTCGTTTCATTTAATAGTAGTCCCGTGCGGGACTTTCCCTTGTGTTATCCAAAAAAAGACAGCACAAGGGAAAACCCCGCCCATATAGGGCGAAATTTTCCGGGGTTATTCAATGTATACGCGTGCCGCGTTCTACGTAGGTGCTTAGTCCGCTTTCCGCGTTGTCAAGGTACAAGCCGCCCCCGGACTTGCTACCCCCGCGCCGCTTTCCGCACTTGCGCGAATTCGCTTTTCTCGTCTACTACCGCACCCCTTGCCGCGTTATCGGAACAGCCGCGCCCATATAGGGAACGGGTGCACGCGATGATATCGCGCTTGCCGCAAGGTTAACCGGGTTCAACTATCGCGCCGCTACTCGCGGGCGGGGGTTGCCGGGTTCGGTTGTCAAGGTACGCGCCCGCGCCCGCGCGTACGGGGGGGCATTGTCATTATATCAAGGGGTTAACCCATAGTCAAACGGACTAAAATGTTATTAAAACGCATGGTTTAACCCATATTTACCCGCTAAGCCTTGTAAAATGTTATGAAAAACGCGCTTTTGGGTTAAACCATAGACTGTTCATCGGTTTATTAATGGATGACATGAAAGTTTGTAATGGATAAGACGCGGCAACCGCGCTTTCACGCTTTATCGTAATAAAGTAAAACCCGGATCAGTTCCCCGGATCAATAGGGGATACAACGCGACTGTTAATTAATTACAATTCCCTGTTTGATAATAGGAATTAACACGGGATCGGGAATGGATCGGATCGGGGAGGAATATAGCAAGCGAATTGTAATTGATTAATATACGGATTGATGTATGTTGAACGTTGAACAATGTATAGTGTATGAGTATATGTGTATACAAGTATTAGAGTATGTAACCGCATTTGGTAACCGTCTTGTTTTCAAATACAATTCGCTTACATTAGCACTCTCCCGGATAGAGTGCTAAAAATGAATAATATACGTTAAAAGTTCGTGTTTGTATCAATAAGACGAACTTTACCACGTATGAATATACAAAAACAGCGCAAATAATGCATAATTCATGCATATCCCAAGCTGTCAAGTAAATCTACTTTACACCTACGGGGTGTTTTCGAGCGGTCAAACGGGCGGGGGTTAGTATAATAAATACCGAAAATTACAAAAAATCCCTCTGTATAGATAGATTGCTCTATTATCAGAAGGATTGTATTAAATATTAAGTTTCATCTAGGATAAATTTATCCTATTAATCAAAAAAATTTCTCTAAACTAAAAAAGACTGATCTATTAGATAGTTCTAGCACATAGTCTATTGGTTCTAAACAGTAAATTTACCTCATAGTTAATCTATCTGATTACCTATAGTTTATTCTTTCCCTAGTTTTATTAGTTTATATATACTATAGGGAAGTCATAGTTTCATCATAGTGACATCATAGTGAAACCATAGTGAAAAAATAGTGGAAAGTGGAGTAGTTGACATATTCCTGTAAAATTAGACTATAAAGAGGTGATGGGATGAAGGACTTGGAGAATATAATCGATAAATTAATCGGTCGGGACGAGCCGCAAGCGTTATTGGATGCGTTCGAGTTGGTACGGGAACTGGAAGATCGGGATTCGTATGCTGTGGATGGGGAGATCGTATATGATGATGGAGCGTTTGCCGCCGCTCATCAGCGGAATAAAGAGATCCGTGCGAGATCCAATGCGATGATGAGAGATGGTGTTGCCGCTGACTTCCTTCATGATTTATACTACCGCACCCATCTGTTCGATGCTCCGTATTCCTTCGACTCCTTTTGCCTGTATATCGAGAAGAACCGTCCCGTAGACCGTCAATTCTATCTGCCCCGCCGAAAGCAACTCAAAGTCCTAGCTGATGCCATCCAAGAGTTCGAGGAGGGAAAGTTGGATTTGTTGGGCATCTCGATGCCGCCGGGTGTTGGGAAGACAACTATCGCCGAGTTTGGACTTGCGTGGACGAGCGGTCGCAATCCTAGATTACCAAACCTCATCGGCTCTCATAACAATTCCTTCCTCTACGGTATGTACGGGGAAATGTTGAGGATCTTCGATAGGGACGGGGAGTATCGTTGGGGCGATGTCTTCCCGGAACTTCGAGTGATCGCTACCAACGCAAAGGATATGCAGATAGGAATCGGGAGAGATAAGAACGATGACGCTAGATTCCGTACACTCTCTTTCAGTTCCATCGGAAGCGGGAATGCGGGTAAGGTCAGAGCAATGAATTGGATGTATGCGGATGACTTAGTAGAAGGCATAGAGCAAGCGTTATCGAGAGATCGTCTGGATAAGCTGTGGCAAACATACACGGTAGACCTCCAACAGCGAATGATAGGAGATCGTGCGAAACAGCTAATGATAGGGACTCGGTGGAGTGTTGCTGATCCGATTGGAAGGTTGGAGTTGTTGTATGAGAACGACCCACGGGCAAAGTTCATCAACCTTCCTGTTGCCGATGATGACGGACATTCTCTCTTTAACTACCCGTACGGTCTAGGCTATACGGACGAGGATATTGCGAGGCTTAAGGAAACATGGGACGAACTATCCCTAAACGCTATCTACTACGGCAAGCCTGTGGAGAGGGAAGGACTGCTGTATGAAACGAGTGAGTTGAGGCGGTACTTCGCCCTCCCGGATAAAGAACCAGACACCATCCTTGCCATCTGCGATACGAAAGAGCAAGGTACGGACTACTGCGTCTGCCCGATCTTCTACCAGTACGGTACGGATTTCTACATGGACGCTATCATCTGCGATAACTCCAAGGTCGAGGTACTGGAGGAGAGAGTATCTCAGATCCTCGTCAATCGGAAGGTTCGCCAATGTAGGATCGAATCCAACCGAGGCGGTACGATCTTCGCCCAGAACGTAGAGAAACGGGTGAAAGAACTCGGTGGGATGACATCCATCACCACTAAATGGACTCAGACCAATAAGGAAACACGCATCCACTCAACAGCGGGTTCAGCCAAATCCAATATCCTGTTCCTTGACGATAAGGCGGTAGGATTTAACAAGGAATACCAGACCGCCCTCACTCAGCTTTGCACGTACTCCATTGCGGGGAAGAACAAGCATGACGATGTCCCGGACGCACTCTCGATGTTTGTGGACTGGCAGATGTCGGATCGCACTAACGTTGTGCAAATCATAAAACGGCGATTTTGATGCAGTTGACAAATATACAAAAATAGTGTATAAAGACTGTATAGTGTGCATAATTATGCAGTTTCGGTTTTAGGTATACCTCCTCTTCTACCCCCGTAGGCTTTCTCCTCCTTTCACCTACGGGGGTTTTTACAGGGGAATAGCACAAAAGAAGTGCGGGAGGCTTTGAACCTCTAGACGGTGGGGCAGTACCATCTTCCTCTGCCAGAACAGACGGTCGAATGAGAAAAGACCGAGGGATAGACTGAGAGTCATTATTGCGGGGCGGGGCAGACTCTTATGGTAATGAATGAGAGCAATTCGAGTAGACTTACCGACTGAACTGAAGAGCATTGAGATTGTCGTGATAGCGGACTATCACTATTCGTCCCCTAACTCCGACCACGATGCCATCAAGCGGGATATTGAGTACATCAAGTCACGTGACGATGTGTATTGTGTGTTGGCGGGGGATCTCTTGGAGTGTGCGTTGAAGACCTCGCTCGGCGATGTGTATGCAAGTGCTTCTCCGATGGAAGAGTTGACCGCCGTCACGGAACTTTTATCCCCTATTTCCGAGAAGGTCGTTGGATGCGTAGGCGGCAATCATGAGGCTCGTCATTACAAGACCAATGGAGTGGATATGACGAGGCTTATGGCGAGGCAACTGCGGTTCGAGTCGAGGTATTCCGAAGACGCAGAGATCATCTTCCTCCGCTTCGGTGCTGATGATGACCCATCCCATCGCCACCGTCCGATGTTGTATACCATCTACCTCACTCATGGTTTCGGAGGCGGTCGAAAAGAGGGGTCAAAACTCCAGAGGCTTTCCGACTGTGCGGAGATCGTTGACTGCGACTGCTACATTGTCGGTCATACCCATCTCCCCGCCGCATTCAAAACGAACTTTATCCGACCCGTTCCCACGACGTCCTCCCTTGTGTACGGCACTCACTTGTTTGTGAATGCCGCCGCTAAACTAAATTATGGGGGATACGGAGCAAGTGGAGGTTATAAGCCGCCTTGCATAGAAACACCGAGGATTATTTTGGATGGCACAAAAAAGCATATGGAGGCAGTCATCTGATGCCGAAAGAAGTATTGGACGCTGTTGAGAGAGTGGTTGCTCTCGGCAAAGAAGCAATCGTCCGCAAAGAGAAGGGCAAATGGGTCGTTCTCGAAAGCGGAAGACGATTGGTTTACAAAGAACAATAACGAAACCTCGCATCAAACGGGATGCGGGAAGAGTCAAATGGGACTGAGTTGTCTACGTTTTGTAGACACCTTAGTCCTTTTATTTTTCTGTGGGGTGTGAAATGCCAGACACGGTTTTTGGTAACAATTCAGTCATTCGCAACGATATGTTTGGAAGACTGGATATCTACTCTTCCTACGATGAGATCACCGAAGACAACATCGTTTCGGAACTGAATGAGGCTCTTGTCTTCCACGTAAAGAATATGTTGCAAGAGGATTTCCTCTACTGGTACACCCGTGGGGTTCAGCCGATCCTCGGACGCACAAAGGACATCCGGGAAGACATCCTCAACATCGTGCAAGTGAATACTGCGGCTGAGATCGTGGACTTTAAGGACGGGTATCTCCTCCAGAAACCTTGCGTGTATACCGCACGGAGGAAGGGAGTCCAGACAAAGGTCAAAAAGCTGAACGAGTATCTCTACCGTAGCGGCAAACAGGAATCCGACAACAAGGTTGCCGACTGGTTTCACCGTGTGGGCAAGGGAGTCTGCTACGTGACTCCGAACGAGGATAATGAAGTCCCGTTCCTAGCCTATGCGTTAGATCCACGCTCCGCTTTCGTATGTTATTCCCTCCGTCCGGGCAATAAGCCTGTGATGGGAGTCAACTACGTGACGAACGAGGGCAAATCCAAGTTCGATGTCTTCACCGATAGGTTCGTCTTCCATCTGAGTGGGACTTATAGGGGACAGATGATGAGTCCCGAAAAGAACCATGACTATCTGGTGACAGCTGTTTCGGTGGATTCCGTTGAACCGAACGTACTGGGATACATCCCGATCATCGAGTACCGCTACAACTCCGTCAATACCTCCGCTTTTGAGTTGGCGATCCCGCTGTTGGACGAGATCTCAAACCTCACCTCGAATGCCTGTGATGGAGTCGAGCAATTCATCCAGAGTCTTGCGATTGCTGTTAACTGCGAGTTCCCGGAAGACACTACCATCTCCGATATCAGAAAAGCGGGAATGATTGCGCTGAGAAGTATCGGCGAGAACAAAGCCGATTTCAAAGTCCTTTCTGAGCAACTCGACCAAACCCAGACGAAGACGCTTATGGATAGTCTGAGGGAGGAAGTCTTCCACATCTGTGCGATGCCGAACCGCTCGGACGGACGGAACTACGATACTACGGGAGCGGCACAGCTTGCCTCTCTGGGATGGTATCAAGCCGATTGTAGCGCACGGAATACCGAGGATCTGTTTAGAGAGTCCAACCGCCAGTTTGACAAGATCATTGTCGATATTCTGAAGAGGAAGGGACTCCTCGACATCGACATCAACGACTTTGAGTTGAACTTCCCGCATGGCGAAACCGCCAATGTGCAGAGTAAAGCGCAAGCGTTCCAGACGCTGATGGCGGCGGGATTCCACCCCGAACTTGCGGCTGAGAAGAGCGGCATTTCCAATGACCCCGTCAAAGACATGAAGATGAGCGAGGACTACCTCAAAATGATCTGGGGCGATCCAACCAAGGTCGTAGCCTCCGAGCAAACCAACGGCGGTCAAGGCGAGGCTGAAGTGGTAGAGTCCGATAATTTCAACGGCGAGAACGATACGGGCGGTAGCGTATGATAAAGGTTTCGATTCTGAGTGCGTTCTATAACGAGGAGCAATTCGTAGATAAGTTGTTGGACTCCATCCCCCGGAGGGACGATATTGAAGTCATCTGTAGGGACGATGCCTCGACTGACGGAACATATGCGAAACTCCTCGCATACAAGGAATCCCACCCGGAATTGAATTTGACCGTCCTCCATGACGATGTCAATCATGGAGCGTTCTATAACGGAAACCGATTGTTAGAGGCGGCAACGGGCGAGTACATCCATTTTATAGACGGTGACGATTACGTTTATACCGATAATTACTCGGCGGCGATTGACCAGATAGACGGCGAGGATTGCGTATACATCAACCTCCAAATCAACAACGGTATGGTGTTTGCCTTGAGCGAGGGCAACCGTCACGGGTTCTGCGCTCCAACCACGAAATTTGTGAGGCGGGAGTTCGCCGAGGGTATCAAGTTTGCGGAGAATGAGAAGAATGCCGGGGATTGGTACTACAACGAGGATCTATTATCCCGAAACCCAATCTCCAAGTACACGGGAATTACTGCCTACCACTACAACCATCCCCGTGAGGGCAGTATCTACGACCGTTTGAGCAAGGGTTTGTTATGAGATGAAGTATCCCAACCTATTCTACTTCCACACGCTGAATTCCATCGGTGGAATCGAAACATTCTTTTACCAGTTAGGTTTGAAGTACGGAAAAGACTTCGACATCACCGTCTTCTTCCGCAACGGGAATCCCGACCAAGTCAAGAGGCTTTCCCAAGTGGTGAGGGTGAGGAAGTACAGGGAGGGACGCATCCTCCGTGCGAACCGGGCATTCCTCTGTTTCAACACCGACATCGTAGATAACATCGAAGCCGATGAATACTACCAGATGCTTCACGGGGATTACACCTCCCTTGGAGTGTACCCGGAACACCATCCCAAGATCCAGAAATATATCTCCGTATCCGAAGTGGTAAGGGACGCTTACCAGAAGGGGAAAGGCGAAGACTCCATCGTGAGTTATAACCCCTTCACCCCTGCAAAGCCTCGCAAAGTTCTCAACCTTGTAAGTGCCACCCGCTTGACCCCGGACAAGGGACTCAGACGGATGGAGATCCTCGCAAAAGCCTTTGATGAGGCAAATATCCCTTACATCTGGACGGTGTATACGGACACCCCCTACAAGCCGCATTCTCCCAATGTAATCCTTTGTCAACCTCGTCTGGACATTATCGACTACATTGCGAACGCTGATTACTTCGTTCAGCTGAGTGATGCCGAAGGGTATTGCTACTCGGTAGTCGAGGCATTGTCGGTCGGCACTCCTGTCATAGTCACCGACTTTAAGGTGGCAAAGGAGATAGGGGTAAAGGACGGAGTGAACGGATTCATCCTCCCGTTTGATATGGGGCAGTTGCCGTTGGATAGGATCAACAAGGGACTGAAGAAGTTCAAGTACGAACCGCTCCCGGATAAGTGGGGAGAACTATTAGTCCCCGGCAAGAGCGATGATAACGAATCCTCCGATGACATCGTTACCGTGAGGAGTCGTAAGTTCTACTACGACCTCGAACTCAACCGCCATGTGTATGTGGGGGACGAGTTTAAGTGTACTCGAAGAAGAGCGGACGAACTTGAATCCCTCGACCTAATCGAATTACTGGAGTGAACGAATGAATAGCGTGATGCCGTTTGATGAACTGAATACGTTCTTAACCGTCACGCTCCCTTCCCACTTCAATGAAAGCGGGAAAGTCAAATCCCGCCAAGACGAGGAAGACATCATTGATGAGTTGTTGGATCTCTTCCTTTTATCCTACGCAAACGGAGTTGCCCAAACCAACCAAGACCTTCAGTTCGACTATACCCCAACCCTAGACGATGTCATGAAAACTGTCGATAAGGAGATAGCGGGAAAGACTTGGAGAGAGCGGATAGAGGACTACTTCGACACCACCGTCACCGAGGCAGATATCGCCCGGATAGCGGAAACGGAGTCCCACCGGGATTCCAATGCCGCCGCTTACGAAACAGCAAAAGCGGCGGGAGCAACGCAAAAGATATGGCATTGCATGATGCTCCCAACAAGTCGTGATACCCATGTGTATCTGGACGGGGTATCAGCACCGATTGACGGAGAGTTCTACTCCTTCAAAGGTGGTTCAACAATGTTCCCCGGTCAATGGGGAATTGCCGAAGAGGATGTAAATTGCCTCTGTTGGCTAACTTACGCTAGGGGGTGAGGGCATTGAGTGATGTGATTATTGTTGCGATCATCACGGGACTTTGTTCCGTGTTTGGTCAATGGCTTATCTCCCGTGAGCGAGAAGCGAGAATGGATGAAAGACTCAAGTCTGTGGAGAAGAAACTGGATCTCCATAACGGGTACGCTGAAAAGTTTACCGACATCCAAGTGAGTATCGCTGAGATCTCGACTGAAATCAAGAATATTAAGGAGGGTTAACCCATGAAACTCCCGGATAAAGTTTACCTCGTTCTCAAGTGGTTGGTGCTTATCTGCATCCCCGCTTGCACGACTGCATATGTAGGACTCGACAAAATCTTCGGATGGGGATACGGCGAGGTAGTGGCTCAAGTATCTGCCATCGTCTGCACTCTGATCGGTGCGCTTGTTGGCATCTCCACCGCAACCTATTACCAAGACAAATAAGTATGTAAGCAATTAGCTTTTACATATTCGACAGGGAAGTCGTAAATCGCAACGGTCAAGACAAGACCTTAAAACGGAAACCATAGACAGGGAAGTCTTAAAAACGCAAGGAGTAAGAGATGAGAATTGATACCTCGCTGATTGAGAACTATGAGGCGATGTCCGCAGAGGACAAACTGAAAGCACTTGAGGAGTTTGAGTTTGATGCTCCCGCTCCTAAGGAATCGGATGAAGTGAACCGCTTGAAATCCGCACTCTCCAAGGCAAATTCCGATGCCGCCGAATGGAAACGGCAGTTCCGGGAAACCCAGACCGCCGCTGAACGAGCGGAGGCTGAGAGGGCAGAGAGGGAAAAAGCGGTCGAGGACGAACTGCGGACTCTCCGTAGGGACAAGACTGTGAGCGGGTATCTGGCTCAGTACCTTGCTCTGGGTTATGAGAAAGAACTCGCACTAAAGGCGGCAGAGGCTACAGCTGACGGTGATGCCGCCACAACTATCGCTTGTCAGCAAACATTCTTGGAGGCAAAGACCAAGGAACTCGAAGCGGCGGCTTTGAATAAGCAACCGACCCTTTCCGTTGGTTCGCCTCCCACATCAAAAACGGCAGAAGTCGAAGCGCAAAATAAACTGCGAGGATACTTCGGTCTGCCACCGATTAAATAAGGAGAAATAAACTATGGCAACGACTGTAAGTCCCGAAATTTCCAATAGCATCGGTCTTGCTTCTCAGTATCTGCCCCTTCTGGACGAGATCTACAAGGCAGAATCCAAGACCTCCCTCCTCGACACCGCACAGGACAGAGTGCGTTGGTCGAATGACACACATTCCTTCTATCTGTTTGAAACCGACATGGTCGGTCTGGGCGATTACTCCCGCAACGGCGGCTACGTTCGTGGCGATGTGACTGCGGCTTGGCGGCAGTACACCCCGCAATGGGATCGTGGTCGGCAGTTCCTCGTTGACAACATGGACAATGCCGAGTCTATGGGACTCGCCTTCGGCACCCTCGCCGGGGAGTTCATGAGAACTAAGGTTGTCCCCGAAGTGGACGCTTGCCGCTTCGCTGAGTATGCGAAACAGGCTTCCAACTCCATGAAGACCGCCGAGAGCATCTCGACTGGTTCTGGTGCTGTTGCCGCTATCGATCTCGGCACGGAAAAACTGGATGACGCTGAAGTTCCGTACGAAGGACGCATCCTGTTCGTCAATCCCACCATGTACCGCTACCTCAAAGCGGGCATTACCCGCTACACCATGAACGGTGAGAACGGCATTGACTACAATGTCGAGATGTACAACGACATGAGAGTCATCACCGTCCCGTCTGGTCGTTTCAACACGGTCTGCACCCTCGGACAGCCGACTGCCCACGATGGTGCGGGTGGTTATACCGCCGCCGGGTCTACCATTAACTTTATGATCGTTCATCCGACCGCCATCATGCAGGCTGTCAAACTTGCCGAGCCGAGGATCTTCTCTCCCGCTGTGGTTCAGCAGGCTAACGCATGGCAGTACGACTTCCGTCAGTATCACGGTGCTTGGGTCAAGCATCAGAAAGCGAACGGCATCTACGTTAACGCTCCGACTGTCGTTTCTGCCTAACCAATTAACCCGGTCAATGGGTGGGGGGATTTAATCCCCTCGCCCATCCAATAAAAGCAACGAGGTATTCAGATGACAAACATTCAAAAACTTATCTCCCTCCAGACGATTCTGGAAGATGGTAGCGGCTATATGCCGAGCGATGAAACGCTGAATACCTACCTATCAATAGCGGAGAGCGAGATCCTAGCGTGGATGTACCATCTGGTTGGTGGAGTGCCAGAGAACGTAACAAGCGTTCCCCCGAAGTACGAATCCATCCAGATCTATGCAGTCATTGCGGGTTGGACTCATGCGGGTGCTGAAGGTCAAAGCGTGAGCATCGAGAACGGTGTTCATCGTCATTTCGACTACTCGGATATGTTGGACTACATTCATAACAATGTTCTGCCAATCGTAAGAGTGGGGGCGATCTCCGGGTGAGAACGCTTAAACGAAACAAGCGTCCCGTTGCTTTCGCCTTTTACGAAGGAGTCACGGAACTTCTGGATGAGAACAACAACTACACGGGCGAGTATACGGTTTCCTACACCGACCCCGTGAAGACGCTGATGAACGTATCGGGAGGAAGAGGTCAAGCGGACATCGCCCTCTTTGGACTCACCCAAACCTTTGCCCGTACTGCTACGACCGAGGATCTCATCACTCCGTTCAATACGGAAACGGTGTTCTGGGTGGAGAAAGACCCGGACACCGATCCGTTCGACTATAGAGTGGTAGCTGTTTCCCGGACTATCAACCAAGTAGTCCTCGCTTTAGCGGAGGTCGAGAGGGTCGAAGAACCCGTGGTAAGTGCGTGAAGACCATCTCGATTGAACTATCAGTTGATAGTTGCAAAAAGGCAGTTAAGGAACTGGAGAAGTACCAGAAAGAAATCAAGCCGAAGCTAGACGAGGTTTGTAAAAGACTGGTAGAGATCGGTATCCAAGAAGCGCAATCCCACTTAGTCCTCGCAGACGGCAATACCGACTGCACCATCGAACCCGCCGTTCCCATCGACAACGGATACAAGATCGTCATGAGCGGATCGGATGTGTATTTTGTGGAGTTTGGTACTGGCGATGATGCCGCAACGAACTCCTACTACACTCCGCTAGTGGCGGTATATCCGGGAAGTTGGTCGGAATCCCACGCTGAGAAATACTCAACATACGGGTTCTGGTGGTACGGCGGCGAGAAACTGACTGGAACTCCCGCTTATATGCCTATGTATTATGCCGGGTCTAGAATGAGGCAAGAACTCCCAAGAATCGTTAAGGAGGTATTTGGCAAGTGAACTACGAACGAAACGCAATCTACACCTACCTCCGAAACGATATTCGAGCGGAGTACCCCTCGGCTTATATCACTTCCCGCAAGGTAGCTAAACCCGCATCCTTCCCCGCAATCCTCATCCATGAGATAGACCGCTCCCGTCCGCTTCGGAACATCCAGTTGGACTACCAAGACATTCAATGGGAGTCGGTGTACGAAGTCCAGATCGTTTCCGCAAAGGCAAACACCGCATCGTCTGAGGCTTACTCCATCATGGATGTTGTTAAAAATTCATTCAACGATCTCTACTATCGAGAGTTCTCGGAAACGAACATCGATACGGGAGATACCTTTACTCTCATCGGCAGATTTCGCCGCATAGTTGGTGGCGGCGATGTAATGCCGCCCATCAATTAATAAAGGAGATAACGCACATGGCAAACGCTGTTTCTACGGCGGGAATGCTCGTCCTCTATTGTGTGGAATCTACAGCCGGGACTCGTCCGACCTCTGGTTATACGACTATTCCGGGTTGCAAGGCTATTCCCGCTATCTTCAACGATCCCAATATGTTGCAGTCCACCCCGCTGAGTGCGACTAAAAACCACACGTACATCGAGGGTCTGAACGACTCTGGCGGTTCGATTCAGCTTACGGTCAACGACTACGATGCGTTCCGTACCGCTTGGAACAACTGCCTTACCGCTTATGCGGGTCTTACAGGCGGCAAGGAGATGTGGTTCGAGATCCGCTACCAAGACGGTAGCAACCTCGACTCGTTCTTCTTCCCCGGCAAGCCTCTTCCCCTTGGCTTCGGTGGAGCGGAAGTTGACTCCGTTCTGGAGAACAACCTCAACATCGCTCCGACAGGCGATTTTCTGTTCGCTACGAAGTCGACCATCACTAGCGGTTGATAAAAAACGGGGCGGCACTATAACCGCCCCCATTTATTAAAAGAGATAGGAGATTTGAGATGAGAGATGTTTCAGAGAGAGTGAATCCGATGGTCATTGAAGACCCGGACGAGAGCAGAGAGTATACCCTCGAATTCAGCCGAAAGACTGTGGCAAAGACCGAGGCGGCGGGTTTCGACATCAACTGTCTGGAATCCAAGTCAATGAGTATGATCCCGCTTATGTTTTGGGGTGCGTTCCTCATGCACCATCCGTACATGACCAAAGAGCAGACGGATAAGATCCTGTTTGACGGTCTGGGTGGACTGACTGAGGAAGAACTTGCCCATCTTGGCAAGCTATACGCTGAAGCATTCAACACCCTCATTGCGAAAGAGGATGCGGGAAACCCTCGCAGAATGGCGGTCAAACTGTAAGGGATACTAAAGAACCGCCACCAACATATAGAGAAATCTTTGAGGAGGCTTGTCCCCAATACCTAGCGATGGGCATGACCTATCATCAATATTGGGACGAACCTCCTTATTTAGCAGTTACTTATCGCCGTTCCTACCGCTTAAAGCGTGAGATGGATAACGAAAACGCTTGGTTACAAGGGTTGTATGTATGCGATGCCGTAGGAGTCGCTCTACAAAACGCTTTCGCCAAGCGAGGGGCAAAGAAAGAAAAGTACATCGAGCGTCCTATCGATATCTTCCCGCTCACCGAGGCTGAGAAAGCCAGACGGGAAGAGGAGGAAATGAAGAAGATGCAAGCGGCGATGGAGGCAATGGCGAAGAAGCAACGGAATACAAAGGGTGATTAAATGGCAGATACTTTAGAATCGCTCGAAATAGAAGTAAAACATAGTGCGTCTGGTGCGGCGGGTGAGATATATGAAGTAACGGAATCTATCCGTCAACTTGGCAGACAAGTCGGTGCGGTATTGCCGCAACTCAGCACTTTGTCTTCCACCCTCTCCGGGATTGCCAAGAACATCCATGTGAATGTCGATATCGACACCTCTCATCTGCAAGCACCAGAAGAAGTTGACCCCGGTGGGTTGGGTAGCATCAAAGAGGCACTCGATCCCGTCCCGTTTCAAGAAACGGAAAGCGTTCTGGACTCTGTTAAAAGAACACTCCAGTCTGTTGGCGAGTCCGCAAAAGAAGTTGGGGAAACCATCAGCAATGCGTTTTCTTCCGCACGACACGGTGTAAGTGTAATCGGCAACACGCTCGACTGGATAAGGGATGGTTTTCGTGATGTCCAGACAACGGCAAGCGGCGGGGCAACAAGCGTAAAAGACTTCGTGAAAGAGGTTTCCAAGAGCGCATCACCACTCGGGAACTTTATTAGTTCACTTAAG
>JAEIGA010007116.1_pt1 | contig 17015 bp, 17 predicted proteins | sample 9270691 | NCBI WGS metagenome assembly JAEIGA01 (sample SAMN17057246, study PRJNA624740) | gut metagenome | biome: biome; isolation source: fecal sample | host: Bos grunniens | place: China: Xizang | collected 2019
AATGTTTGTATGTTTTAGATGTTTCTACAAGATTAATCCAAAACACTTTATCCTCTTCTGTTTGTATGTTTTTAAATAATTCATAGATTGTTAAAAATTCTTTATCTGACATAAAATATTTTCTAACTTTCTTTGGTATTTGCTTTTTGGCATATGGTCGTAAACTCTGTACTTTCCTAAAATGTCCTTTTAGTTTCATAATTTAAAAATAACAGCCCAAGATTGTGTCTACAACAGCTGTTTGGGACTACTTTTGTACTTCAAGCGCCGTTTTCGGATATTATCCGCGTCAGTTAATGCATTAACTACCTTTAAAGCTAATATTTAATGCCGTTTCAGCTCGGCGAGGTATTTTAGAATAGTTCAGTCATTAAGGCTTCGAGTTTTTCTAGACCTTCTGTATAAGCCTCTACTTCAGCTTGACATTCGATAATTCTTGGTGTATCAAGAGGATACATGTGTTTAGCGGTTTCGAGTTCTGCTTCTGCTTTAGCCTTTGACACTTTTGTAGCTAAGATGTCCGACTGAAGTTGCAATTTTGCGCTTTCTACTTTGTACTCGATTTCCTTCTGTGTCATCTCCTCGGACGACATCAGTTTCTTGTTTTTGTAATCTATTTTCATAACGTTGTGAATGTAATTTGAGAATATATTCTACTGTAAGTTGTACAAATCCTTTAGTAGGTCTGGTACCTTGTATGCATAAGAAACCGTTATCTTTCGCCCAACAAAAATATTGATTTTTACCTGCACGTCGTTTTACGCTTTCCACAAGACCGAAAGATGAAAAATATTGATCTATTATTGAAAACGGAATTGTTTTATTTAATTCTAAAATATCTTCAACTTTAATGTAATACCCTTTTACTGCTTTTGATATAATATCAGATAATGTCAATTGAACATATTCATACATATCTAATTCAGTTAAATGGTCAGTTATTTTACATTCTTTATTCTCTATCCAATATACTATTGGTTTTTTATTTGAAAGAGAAGTGGAATGTGGTAATTGTTCTAACAATTGATAATGTTCTTGACATATAATAGAAGCATCATCTTGAGTTATACATTTATAGACTTCGTATAATTGTTCTACTCGAATCCAATAAACTTTCTTTTTCATAATAATAAAATTTAACTGGCTAAGGGTCTCCTCCAACTCCAGTTTGAGTTAAACATTTGCAACTGCTAACTGTTTTCAGGTTACCTTTCTTTCCCAAACCTGCAACAAGTCATCTCTGTCACACCGGAACCGCGGTTGCCCTCTTCTCCGACAACCAGAGCTACGTCTTACAAAGCCAAACGTAGATAGGCTAATCTATCATATTCATTGTCATTTTATAAAATAATTCACATTCAATGCGATCTACGCATCTCCTATTAAGATTTCATCAGATTTTTCTCCACATGAGATGCAAGTCCCTGATTCTAAATCATATGGACTATAAGTTGTTTCTGTAATCATAAATCATTAATTATTAGTTAAATATCATTAAACAAGAATTAATTAGTATAAAAGCATAAATTCAATTAATTTCATAAATTTACTACTTTCTTACTTAATAATCGTAAGATCATTCCGTTACACGGCTTTACTTTTCCTAATATCCATTATTGTTAATCTATAATTGGTAAATTGCGTTCATACAATTATTTAGTGACCCTGGCTATTAACAATAAGCGTAAATTTATTTGTTTAACAATAGTCCTCTCTCTTCATTTATCGCTTTAGACTTTGCATTGACTCTCTTCGCGACCAATAAAATGCTCACTTCGAGTAGATTGTGGAAATGTACATCAGTATAAAACTCCGAGGCAGTAACACATTTCAAGTTACCAGAAGCATCACGTACTTCGACCTCTGACGGGTAGGATATATCATTTCACCTTACCATATGGAAGAATTAATCAAAATCTTCTGGATACATTTCTCTATGTTTTGCAGATCCTTTTCGAACTACATTTCCTAAATCATCAAAAATTGTTACTTTGTTGTTTTTTCTCATTTCACTAGCGTGATACTTTCGGTGATTTTCAGTCGATACGTCAAATAAATCAAATAAAGACTGGGCAAAAAATGATTTTTTCATATTTTTTAAATTAAAAACCTCTCCTTCAAGGCCAAATTAAGGAGAGGTGTGCACATTAGAACCTTTTAAAGGTATATAGACAGTAGAAACGAAAAAAGAAAGAAAGAACTCTAATTTGGCTAATGAGTTGATTGTTAAGTTCTTATAGTAGAAGCGACAGGATTCCAACCTGTGACCCACGGAACCAAAATCCGTTGTTCTAAGCTACTGAACTACGCTTCTATAACCCGGTTAAACCGCTATTTGTCTTCAGAGTGAAAATATTCACTTAGAGATTCATACTTCTCAAGTACATAATCTCTAATCTTCTTACTCTTCTGTAATTCTTTTGTTTTAATGAGAAAATATGCATACTTCAAATCTTCATATGACATAATTCCTTCATTAAAAAGTCTTTTGTCTCTTGGTTGTTTATCAAACTCAAAGATTGGAACTGTTTGATTATCTTCAAGTTTAACATTCTCTTCAATTAGTTCAATATGTGTTGGAGGTTCTGGAATATCCTCACCATACATTATGAACTCATAGTCATTGGTTTTATACTTATTTATCATAATACAAAGATAATAAAAATTCTTGAAAAAGAAAACTCCGGTGCTTATTTTGTTGTATAAATTATTATACCGGAGTTTTCACCACCATTAAAACAAGTAATTATGAACTTGGGACCTACAACAGATATCACTCTATTATAGGTCTTTTCATTATTAAAACTATTTTGCTTAAAGTCATCACGACTTGGAGTCCAGAATAAGTATCACCCTATCCTGGACTGAATTTAATAACCTAAAACTTAATCTATGACAACAAAAACGTTGTGGAACCTATACAAACTATCACATTTGCATAGGTTAATAAATGTAGTGTAGCATATAATCTTGAAATATACAAATATCTATATAGACAAAACCCAAGATTAAGTCAAAGACCTAATCTCCCATCAAAGACAAAGACAACGAAACTAAACGTTAAATTTGGGAGATTAGACTGACTGGATAATCCAGCTCATAATTTATAAAACTTAATATTTGTTAATTGGGGGAGCCTCTCAGATTTTTGATCCAAAAGGTAAAACTATAAGTAAGAGATATTTGTATATTTCATTCATTCTATCCTAATGTAAACACTAGAATAGAATTAGATTAAAGATTTTCGAGTTTCTTTATCATATCCTTAAGATTATCTGGTACGATGATCTTAAGTTTAGATACAGTTTTAGAGAGTTCTGTTCGCTTATTTGCATCAGCAAGTGCGATCGCTTTGAGATTGTCCTGATATGCTTCGTTAGCAGCAATGTACTTCTGATAAGCTACTGCATAAGCATTATCTTTCTGTAGTTTATCTGCTGTAAGAGCATCCTTAATTTCCTGTTTAAGCGAATTGAGTTCTGCTTCTGCTTCACGATGTTTGTTTTGGAGATCAAAGAAAGTATTTTCTACTTCTTCAAGTGTGAGAGTTGGTCTGTTCTCATAAATAAGAACATAGTTATCTCTTTCTTTAATAGTAGATTCTCCAACAAGTGCTTTATGGAAAGTAGCTCTCTGTTCAGCAAATGCCTGATTAGGATGAATATACTGTCCATATGTAGCTGCTTTAGCTTCAAGAGCATAATACCTTACTCTCTTCTCAAGTGGCCATGTAGCCATAATATCAGCTTCTGTAAGATACTTTTCTCTATCAGGGAAAGACTCTGTGAAAGGAGGTATTTCAGAACTATAATCCTCTACCTGCTTTTCAAGTTCGTCTTTAGCTTTAATTCCTTCACGGAAATAAGCTATAAGAGCTTTACATTGAGCAATCTCTTTTAATGCCTTCTGCATAGGCAAAAGATCTGTAATACCATTGATGAGAATATTAGGACTGCCCTGACCAACAATAGATACAGTCTTTGTTACAAGAGATTGATTAGTAAGCATCTTCTCGAGGTGCTGATAATGTTCCTTTGCTAAGTTGCAAAGATGGTTAGCTGATGTAGAGGTTCTTCCCTCCACACCAAGCATAGGATGTGTAAATTCCATTATCGTAACATTTTATGTGAAGGTGGAATTGCATTATTAGTTCGAATTATGAACTCGCGTACAGGATTCTCCTTCACTTTTGTTTCTGTAATTGTATACTTTGGTTGTCCGTTTTCAATTACGGGCTTACCTTTCTTGTCGAGAACTTGTGTCTTTGTTTTAACTGTCTTCTCGACCTGGACAGTGAGGTCTTTACGGATACCGGTAAATCCTCTAAGAATTGCTTTTGCCATATAATAAATTTATGAATATTCAAAGAAAGGAGAGAGTCAGATAACAAACTAACCCGATGAAAAAGAATGACTCTCTCCTGAGAATTATTTAGATTTACGAGCTCTTTTAATTCTCCAAGCTCTATAGCGAGGATAATAGAGTTCGTATGATGTTGCTATAAACAGGTTTAGGACTAATAAGAAAAACCCTATAAGCAGAGTATAACTCGCTATTATACCTATAGTTTCCATCATAGTGTTTGTCTAACAGTTACATCTCTATAAGCATCTACTGTCCAACCTTTTGAACGAAGATAATCTACCAATTCCTGTGGATCAAAATGATCGAGTGGGTTAATAGTTTCCTGTTCAACAACTACTATAGCTGCTTTCTCTACTACTTTACTTTTACGAACTGGTTTTTTACGAGGTACATGAATGAGAACATTCATTACTTCAGTCATGTCGTAATTCTGACGAGTGAGAGAATAAGAGTTATCTCTATGTTTAGTAATGATTTTGTTTTCAATCATTCTGTTAATAAGAGATTGTGCTCTCATTGATGAGTTTACTCCATTCTTTTTAAGAATATTGAGCATTGAGGGTCTTTTCTTTCCGTTCCTCAATTCACGGATGAACTGGCCGACAGATACTGTGATTGCCTGTTCGTCTACATGTGCTTTCATGTGTTTGTTAATGAAATTTTTATTGAGCGAAGTTTAATGTCAAAATGAGTGAGTTTAAATGTCAAAACCAGTGAACTTTAATGTCATAATGAGTGAACTTTATTTCATCTAATTCACTGGTTTATAATTAATTAAATGATTATTCCATTCTTATCTCTTCATTGCTTATGAAGATTCATAAAATACTCCATTCGATCTTGTGCAAACTTTTCATCATAGTCTTTTATTCTATGATAAGCACATCAATATTCATTCTCTTCTTCATAAGAACCATACTTATAATTCTTAAGATTTTCAATATTCTTTTTTAATTCTTTAATTTCTTCTTCTTTTGCAACTAAATCAACAAAATATGGATACATGTCATTAAGAATATTATATGTTGTGTTAGGAAAAATTTCAAATTCATAATTTTTGTTTGGAATTCGATATTTATCATAACCTTTAATATAATGTAATGCGTCCATTAATTTATCTTGTTGGTAATAACAACGCACTCATGTTTTTAAATTAAATTGTAAATTATCGTTTTGAACCGCTTTTTCAATACTCCTGATTTTATTACTTATTTTGTAAGATACTGGATCCATTTGTTTTGTTTTCAAAAATTGAATATAACGTTTTGTAATCAATTCTTTTAGTCAAATATAATCTGTGTATTTAAATCCGTTAAATGAATCAAATATCTTTTTAACTTCTGGAGTATTATAAAACCATTCTCCTTGATAATGTCATTGTTTACATTGCTTATGAAGTTTTCTTTCATCTGCAGTAGATCCTTCTTTTACTGCTATAAATCTAGCATAACAATTATGTAATTGATATGCTTTTTTACGATCTTCTACATTAGCTGTATACCCAATTTTTAAATAATCTCTATCCTCTACTAAATAAAGCATTCTTCTCCTTGTTTTTCAAATTCATACTCAAGTTGTAAATTGAGTATTCTTCTCCTATCATTAGTAGAACCCTTAAAATAATAATTTGGATTAAGCGTATATTTACCTCTAGATCCTCCAGACAACAATAGTTTCTTTTTAACTAATGTGGCTAAACAATTATCAATTGTACGTAAACTACAACCAATTTCATTTGCCCATTTCTGTTTATCATCTTTTAATATTGCCATTACATTACCTTCATTTGATTTAGGATTAACATAGACAATATCTCTTCAAATCAACGCTAACAATTTAATTTGAGTAGCATTATCTATTCGGAGAAAAGAACTAAGATCTTGCAAATAAACCATGATAAATTCTTCTTGGTTTTTAATTTTCCTAGTACTAATTATTTGTTTTTCCGATTCAACTACCTGACTAACGATTTCACCTGTTTGTGCATCAACGATAGTCTTTTCATTTGTATTTATTTTTTCTATCATAGAACAAATATATGAATAAAAAATGATAAATGCAAATTTTTAGTGAAGATTAATGAAAAAAAGATGTGAAGATTAACGCAACAACGAGTGAACTCAATATTAAAAAAATTGCATTAACTATAAGGCTGGCGCCTAAAATGAAAAATTTTAAGAATCAATTAACTTATAAAAGCACAAGTTCTTATAAGTGAATCTCTCTGCAAAATTCTTGAAAAAATCTTTTTCAACTTCTTTTAAAGTATATCCTTCTCTCTTATTCTCTTTTACATTTACATATCTTTTAACAATAGTGCCATTGATATACACATGAAAAGATGTAGGAGTTTCTTCAATTTTATAACCCATATACTTTTCTGCAAGAGTTTCTAAACTTGCTCCTTTAAAAGTTATGCCGTTATATAACATCATGTATTTAGGTTTTTCCATATTAAAAATTCGGCGTTACAATAAATATACTTGTGTTTTGAGGATTTTTAATGAGATAAAAATTAGCAAAGAGTGTGGGAATGTGCTAGTCCTCAAGCACTTACGGTCGCCATCTAAAGTAAAACTTTTCGCAACCACCACCTCAAACTCGGAGATTAATACTATTCATAGTATCTCATTTCTTCTTTTACATGGTTAACATTCATACTATATATAATATATATATTAATATACGAGTTTCTGACAAAGTTTTCATTCTCAGCCGACCCCCTACTTATATCAAATAGTTACGTAACCAGAAGTCTGATGATAGGATAAAACCCGTCCAGCACTTCACAGCGATAGACGGAAAAGACTAACATCAAAAACATCTTGTGGAACCCAGTAAAGATATCACTCTCGACTGGGTTATCCCGTGCATCACTGCAGGTATCCTTATGATTCTTATGATTTCTATTATGACATTTACAAACTTTCACGGATACAAAAATAAAATCATAAGGGAAGAACGGTCCTAGAGACTGCTAGGTCAGGTATATATTTCCCTAATTAGATAAGAAGAGAGTATCTATTAATTAATTGATTTACAAATTCTTACACAAAAAAGATGTATTATAGAAAACACATTTTGTGTATTATAAACGACATTTTGTACATTATAAACTACATTTGTTTAATTTTTTTTAAACAAATGCTTGGATATATCATAAACTTTGTTTAAATTTGTATAAACAAAAGTATATTATAATAATCAAAATTTAAAATTATGTCGAAAGGATTTGTTAAATCAATTGAATCAACTTACATTGATGCTAATGGGCAAGAAGGTGTTAAAACCATTACTAAAGAATTTATCCATAAAGCAACTGAGTCAGAACCATTCTATATGGTTTTTATAGATTACGTCAAATGGATGTACAACGTTAAAAGCGCTACCACTATTAAAATTCTCCATCAATTGATGGAAATGGCAGATTTTAATACTGGTGAAGTTTCTCTATCTCCGGGTAAAAGAAAGGAAATTATGAATCAATTCAATATCTCTCGTAGTTCTTTTACTCAATCACTCAACTATCTTATAGAGCAAAATATTCTACAACAGAAGTTTTATGTAGATAAAAATACTGGAGAACTTACTAATGAAGAGGTGAAGGGTGAATATAGAATTAATCCAGATATGTTCTGGAAAGGAGATCTTAAAAAGAGAAAAGAACTTCGTGTTACTTTTGAAGCTGTTGATGAATAAAATTAGAACCCAGATAAGTTATCACACTATACTGGGTTATTACACTAACATCATCTTTGTAATATTATACCAGTCTCTATTTCGAAAATGATCATAGTACTCTACTACAAAAAAACCAGTAGTATTCTTTCAATGAGAGGAGTTATTAATACATAACTCCCCTACATTACATGAAAGAACACAACCTTTAAGAGTTCCATAAACTGTCATTAGTCTACAAACTCAAAGATAGGTGCCTGACGCTTAACACGAGCTGTCTGTCCATAAGGAATAAACTCCTTCTCTTCCATACGAACAACCTTAATCTTCTTACCAGTAATTGCTACAAGAAGTTCCTTAACAGTGCGATACTCACGCATCTTTGCTGCAAAGTCAGATACAGGCTTCATATCAGCATCAAGCATTGTAAGCTGTCCAAGTCCAATCCACGATGGATCCTCATTACGAGTTGCTGCAATGTCTACCATAGTGTACTCTGATCCAGTGATGTCGCGCTCTTCAGCATAAGTCTTATTCTCATTATCGAGAATATTAAACTCATACACATCATCCAGTCTTGGACGGAATGCTCCTCCTGAAAGTGGAGAGTTCAACTTTGCATCACTAATTGGACGACCAGGATTTTCCTTTTCGCCAGGTCTTGCTGGCATTACTACTTCATTAAACTGCATAATAAAAAATTTTAATAGTATTACTACTTTGGTTAATTACTACATTTGTTTTAGTTACTAATCATATCTGTTTTAGTTGGTATCCAAAGAGAAAACAGCCGAGTATTGACCCGGCTGTTAAATGTTACTCGGCGAAATCGAGGATGTAAAAGACTTTCGAGCGAGGCTCTTTCTGTCCATAAGGTATGTAGTTCATTCGTACTGAATCGGTGACTTTGAGGACTTTTACTTCCTCGATGAGCCAGTCGACGAAATCGTTGACAGAGCCTTGGAATTCGGCAACTTTGGTGAAGAAACGAGACTTCGCCATAAGTTCGGTTCTCTCGACGGGATAAGGATTGAATGCGTCAAGAGGTAACAATCGAGCATTCTCGCCTCGCGTGCTCGAATCAGCAACGACTCTGTAAGATAGTACGACATTGCCATCATCATCCGTATGTTCGGTCTCACGATAAGCGAGGCACTTAAGGTTGAGGACTTCGTTAACTTCGAGGATAAGCATACCTCCGAGGATACGGTTTTCGAGACGCTCTCTTTTAGACTGGTCTGCTACCTTGTAGCCACCAGCAAATGTAGTTGAATCTTGCATATATTTTGATGTTAGTGTGTGTATTATAATAGTTTTAGTTGGTATAGAAAAGAAAATAGAGGATTATCCTCTATTTTCAATAATATGAAGAACAACTCTGCGGATGAGAGATTCTGATTCTCTTCCCTCAAAGACATCATAAAGATATTCACAGAGCGTGTCGATATGGTCCTGGATATTGTTCCCGTCCACCCAGATTCCAATCTGGCGACTGTAATTTGCAAGATGTTGGTCAAATCCTATACAATGGTATCCGAACCACTCGGTAGCAAGTTTAGTAAGATTGATTCCTGGAGGAGAAATGCGAATATCTTTGATAGACGCAAGTATTTCTGGTGTTGGTGTAATTGATGTTTGCATAAGATAAAAATATTGATTACGTACTGCACATGTTTTAGTTGTTAATGAAAAAAAATAACTCTTCTTTTAAGGAAGAGTTATTTCTGTCTTTGCTTCCCTCACTCCGAATCCCAGATGCCACGGAGGAATAGACACCTTATCCTTGAGCGTGTCAACTCTATATATTATATTAGAATTAGTTTTTAGACCGTCCCACCCCTTCGAGTGAAATTGGATTCGATTTCCAAATTCAGACCCAGAGGGGGAGGTTTTTCTATAGTGGCAGTTCTCCCGCACAATAGGTGCCCGGTTTTATTTGGAAAATTAAAAAATTATGTTTATATTTGTACCAGGTTAAGTTTAACAATTAAAAACAATTTATATGAATACAAATGTAGAATTAATTTTTAGAGCAATTTGCTCATTCCACGATGGGGAATATGCAGACTTTAATTTGCATAGTATAAGAAACGCTTGCGGAGAAGATGCATTAATTAACGCTGTTAAAACATTAAAAACAGTTGGTTCGATTGAAGACCTTACTTCTCCTGGTTGTGCAAGAAGGTATAGAATTTCAAACCCAGTAGAATGTCCTGATTTCATTTTTAATCCAAAGTTTAATTTTGGAATGAAAGTTTATTTACTTGAAAAATGAAATATTTTTAAAAACGGAGATCAATATGTTGCAAGAGAAAAGTATGAACTACGGTTGAATTTAATTGGAACTTCGACAAAAGATGTAATAGAAAATGCAAAACCAATTAAAAATAAGATCGAGGTTCCGGATAATTTAATTGCCGAAAAAACAGATGTCGGATATAAAATAAAAATAAAACCTACTCCAGAAGAAATTAGAAAAGAAAGATATGAGTGTAGATATTGTGGTGATACAGATAAAAATCATTTTGGATCACAGCACACTATTTGTAAAAAATGTTATAACTCAATTGATCGAAATAAAATTTCTTATGCGGAAAGATTGTTTAAATCCTCCAAAAACAATGCTCATACACAACATTTTGAACACAATCTTACTCCAGAATATATCCAAGAATTACTTAATAAACAAGAATACAAATGTTATTATTCAAAAATTCCTTTTTGAAATGATAGAAAAGATAGAATGACATATCCAACAATAGATAGGATTGATTCCTCTAAAGGTTACATTAAAGGAAATGTTTGCATATGTACTTGGTTTGTAAATTCAATGAAGGCTAATCTTACAACAGATCAATTCAAAGATGTAATTACAAAAATCTATGAAAATAAAGATAACTTTTAAAATATCAGGACTCACTCCTGATATTTTAAAATTCCACCCCTCAACTCAAAATCCAAATTCAATCCACCGGGGGCTAAAATAAATTTTGTAATTTCCAAATTTTTTACTATCTTGCGCCATTAAAAATTACATAAAATGAAAATAGTTAAAAAACAATATGGAGGTCCCGTTTATTCTCCTCAAGGATTACAAAATATTAGTAATCAAGTTTTAAAATTCATAGAAGATGGGGGAGTAAAGGGTTGATTAGATAGAAGAAAAGATAAAAAGTTTATAGAAGATTTTAAAAAGAGAAATCCAACTAAAGAAGAGGTTCTTAATATAAATCCAGAAACAGGAATGCGTTTTGAGAAACCTCTTGTTTCAGAAGATTGAGCAATTGCAAGTGCTACAATTCCTGCATTTGGAGGGGGATTGGGAATTAAAGCTGGAACTAAATCTTTAAAGAAAGCTTATTCCCCAGATAGAGTTGTTGATACAAATCATCCCAATGCTATTAATTATATATTTGACAACCACCCAGATCCCGTAACAAATCATCCAAATAAGTTTTGGAAGTTTTTAGATGATGAGCCTAATCTAGTTAGAGGGAAAATTGGAACCATTGATTACTTAAAAAGTGACGATTACCGCAATCAATTAAAAAAGAATTTTCCTAATATAACAGATTCTGAAATTGATAATATTATTGATCATCACATTACGCAAATAAATAATTCTGAAGTTTGAGTATCTGAAGCTAGAAACATAGAGGACTGAGGTGTTCAAGGTGAATTTACTCCTGAAGAAAACGGAGAGCATTTAATTCGAATTTGAAATAATTCCGAGAATCCATTAAACTCTAGGAAAAATTTAAATCACGAATATCTACATGCTACACACGGGGTTCCTGGAAAAGATTCTTTTTATAAAGCCTTGGGCGATAAAGGATTATTAGGAGAAGGTCTTTCGAGAGTTTATTCTAAATCTGGAGATATAGCAAGCACTGGGAAGTTAGGATTGGATCTTATTAAAAAATACGATGAATTAACTCCAGAAGAATACGTCTTTTTAAATGATTATCTTGTCGCAACAGGTAGAGACGAAGTTAGAGTGAGAGCTTTAAAAATGAGAGATCTGATTAATTTTACTCTTGAAAAAGAAAGAAAACGAAACCCTAATATTACTTGAGATGGAGCATATAAAATCGTTGAAAAGGATTTCTTAAATCACAGAGAAACTTCTGGACGATACGGAGTTTATGATATTCAACAACTGTTTAAATTCTTCACCCCAGAATCAATTAAAAGATATGTACAGCGAGTCATGACAATAGGTGTTCCAACAGGAGTTGTATTAAATGAAAACAAAGAAACTCCGATGAAAATGCAATACGGAGGTCCATTATATTCTTCACAAGGTATTCAAAATGTAGGAAATACCGTTGTAGAATTTATTGATAACGGAGGCTTAAAGGGATGAATTGAGCGAAGAAAGGCTAATGAATTTAACGAGGAGATAAAACAAAGACTGAACAGAGGTATTAAACATACAATAAGAAAAGAGGAACCATTAAAGTCTGAGGATTGAGCAATTGCTAGTGCTATTATACCTGCTTTAGGTGGTGTAAAAATTAAAGACGTGAGGAATCTATTAAAGAAACCAAGAGTCAGTAAAGCAATTGATTATGATGCAACCTATACAAGAGATGTTCCAGATGAAATTTTTTATAACAAAAACAACACCTTTCTAGAACATCGCTTTAGAGATACTGATCCTAATATTGATCGCGCACTAGATGATTTGGAAAAATATTTCCTAAGCGATGATTATAAACAACAGTTAAGGAAGAATTTTCCAAATGCTCCTGAGCAACAATTAGAGACGTATGCTTGAAAACAGATTGACAATATTTATAAACCTACTATATATACATCTGATACTCCTAATGTATTGGAACCACATGTGAGAGGGTATTATAAAGAAGCACCAGATGGATCGACGCATATTGAGTTATATGGGTATGATAAACGAACTCCAAATAAAACATATAATGATGCGATGCATGAAGCAATTCATGCTTCTAGAGGGACATACAATAGTGAAATCTCTAGAGACTTACGAAACAAAGGCATTGCTAACGCATATGGCATGAGTAAGACGTATCCTTCCACAATTGTAGTTAATGGAGTTAAGAAAACAGTAGATAAATCACACACAGGTCTTGTACTACAAAGAAGATACAAAGATTATAGTCCAGAGGATCGCGCTTTTATTGATTATTTGTTAGATGGTGATGAGGCTAGAGATAGGGCAATAAATGCTAGGAGACATATGATTCAATATAATAAAACATATGATGAGTTTGTTTCTGGACCTAAATCGTTTGATGTTGAACAATTATATCAATTTTTTACTCCAGAGTCAGTTAAAGAGTTTATAGATAAGGTATTTATTATAGGAATGCCCATAGGTTTAACCACTAATATTTTAAGTAATGGAAAAGAAAGAAAATAAAAGTCAGATAAAATCAAAATATCACGAATTACTTGATTATATTCAAAAGAAGAGAGAATTTAATAAAGGTTTTCGTGAATATCAAAAGAAGAGCTACGAATTTGTACATGCACACGACTCGCTTTTTAATGAACTTGGCAAGAAAGCTCGTCGTGGAGAATGGCCTGCAGAAAAAGATAGAGTTAATAAACCGTACATTAAAGCGAGTTTTGATTCATGAAAGCATCTCTTTCCTCTTAAAAAGAGGAATATGGCCGAACCTAAGAAGGAGAATTCCGAAAGATAACAATGAATTATGGAAAACGATAAAATTTATACATTCCCAAACACAGAAGAAATTAGAGAGATTGCGATAAAAACCCTTGAAAGTTTGTTAAACGCACATCAAGGTACATTGCTTGGACACATATTTCCTTTATTTGTTATGCCCACGTTATTTACAGAAACTGATATGAATAAAGTTTTAGAAAGGCTTCACTTTATAAATAAAGTGTTAGCAGAATCACTTCGTAAGTTACGAAAAGTAAAACATTTACCTAAAAAGAGAAAAACAACATATAAAACAGTTCGTAAAAACTGTGCTAAAAGAAACAGATAACAATAAAACCCAGTCCATTAGGTCTGGGTTATTTTTTTATATATAAAAAATTTGTATTTCTCCAAAAAAATTTGTATATTCGCCCTCAAAATTATAATATTATGGGAATACTAATAACAAAACCAAATCAAAAACGAAATCCTCCAGCACCATATAATGGTTTATCGTGATTTGATACAGATGAAGCCAAAAATAAATATTCAGATATCTATAATAGATATAAATCACATTTTAATGGATTTTTTGAACAATATAAGGGAGGAGATGAAAATAATATTTATCGAGATTATTTAAATTTAAAATGAGGAGATCCCTTAAGTGTCGCTCAAGATCATAATATTGGAACAGAATTCTTTAGTTATCAAAATCAATTATTTAAGAATTCGCAATTTCAATCGGATTTTGAACAAATGAATAAATTTAATGCAAAGGATACATCTCTAATACCAGATTCTTTTAATTTAGATAATTGAATTGGAAGTTTAAAAAATAGAGCTGCAGAAACACAAGATTACGTTCATTCACTTTATAATACAAAAAAGGCACAGCGACAAATAAGAAGAGCTAACAGATTTGCAAAAAGACATGGTGCTCCAGATAGGTATTTAGAATTCATAAATACACATGATATAGATTTTAATCCAAATAAAAATTCTACATTTTGTGAAGGAGAGTGTAATATTGGAATGAATGATAATTTTCCATTTGAATGGAAAATTGCTCACGAAATTTCACATGGAAGAAAATTGTATAATAACCACAATCCTTACAGCAATAAATCCAATGACTCTGAGTATTACGGAAATGATTATAAATATATAAGAAAAAAGCATAAACGCTGACTAAACCCTATAAACCCAGAAAATACTCATGATGCAGAATTATCCGAATCATATTCTGATTTAATGGGTTTAAGGACTGCATTGCATAACGCAGGCATTGTTGACGGAACTCAAAGAAGATATCGAAATAAAGATATCAAGAAATATTTAAATACAGAAATGGGACAAAAAGACAGGTATTTGCAATATCACCCAAAGATTAATCGTGTACGAAAAGCATTAAATCGAGTTTATAACATAGGAGGTAAATTAGAAAATGAATAATCCAATAAACACAGCAATATCTTCTGCACAAAACGTCTCCAATAATATAGAACCAGCAGGTGTAATAGCAGCATCTCCAAAAACAGTTTCCTTTTTTGAAGATTATGCAGATAGATATAAAAGATTTAATAATAAAGACAGAAGAGAAAAAATATTATCCAGAATAAAAAATAACAGAACTAGAATTGCAGATGAAAATTTTTTAGATAAGCATGATGTAGGAGGATTTTATCATCCAGCAACACATACAGTAAACGTGCCATTAGATACTAGTGTAAACACATATACTCATGAGTTAACACATTCGCTTAATGATTCCATATTTGGATCATTACTTAGATCTAGAAAAGAAAGGCAGCTTTTAAAAAACGCATATAAAATACATACGAAACCTTTTCGAAAACTCCTTCATGGAAGAAAAGAATTATTTACAACAAATACTGAACTTAGACGGGCGATTAGTCGTAGTCATAATAACGTATTGGGAAATGAATTAGATAATTTAATAAAAAACATGTCAGATAATGAGTTAACAAAGCATATATTTGGTATAGGTTATTTGAACGATGACGATTATTATAAACCAATCGCTTCTTCTGCAAAAGAATTATATAATAAAGTTCCTGGTGCAAATATTAATTTAGATACAGGTGAAACTCTGGCATGAGAAGACTTATCTGGAAAAGATAGGCGATCGTGAAAAAGAGCTTTTAGAAAAAACGCATTCTCATCAACTGTGCTTGATAAAGAAATAGACAGTGATAGATTAAAGGCTGTTAAAGAAGCGTTAATTAATGTTGCAAAACAAGGAGGTAAACTTAAATAATGGCTCAATTTTCAGTATATAATCCGGTTCTTTCTAAGACTCAAAAATCCGAATCTTCTAAATTCCAAACTGAATCTGCAATTCCAATATCATTTCCTGCTACAAAGTATAAGAATGCAGATCCAGATAAAGAAGTGATTCCTGTTCCTGGATTTACTCCAACTATTACTCGAGAAGCAGAAAAACCAGTAATAAAAGAGGAAAAGAAGGTATCTAAACCAGAATTGGAATCTGCAAGACAGACCTTAACTTCTAGATCTGAAAATAAATCATCAAACAAAGTCGTTTGGAATGATATTTGAAAACAGTATGGATTTCAAAACTTATTAAAAGATGATGCTGCATATTTATATATTTTAGGTCAGATAGAACATGAGTCTGTGGATTTCAAACATATGGAAGAAGTTGCTTCTGGAGAAAAGTACGAAGGTCGTAAAGATTTAGGAAACACTCAAAAAGGAGACGGTAAAAGATATAAAGGAAGAGGACCGGTTCAAGTGACTGGCAGAGATAATTATAGAAAGATATATGAAGAATTCTTTATTCCAAATGGATTAGGAGAATATAATATAGTAGAAAATCCAGAATTAGGAAGTGATCCTAGGGTTGGTTCTTTGATGTCAATTGGTTGATTCCTAGTCACACCAAATGGTAAAAAAGCAATTGCTGCAGCAAATAATCACGATATAGAAGGATTAACTAAGGCAATTAATGGCGGCTTAAATGGATTTACAGATAGAAAAAATAGAACAAATAGATTAATGGAAGAAGCAGGACTTGCTTAGCAACATAATCTCAAATTAAAATAATGATATCTCGTTATAGGTTAATGACTTATAGCGAGATATTTTTTATTTAGCAATGTTACAACTTCTGACAATTCTCATATTATATTTGCACTGTTGATCAACAATAACAACTTTGTTTAATATTTTAAAACTTTTAAAACTATGTCAGAAGAGAAAACTTATGTATTCGACAGTGCATCTGGTAGCAACATAATTTCAGCACTTGCTCCAATGCTTCAGAACAGGGGCATCG
>JAEIGA010007117.1_pt1 | contig 17014 bp, 18 predicted proteins | sample 9270691 | NCBI WGS metagenome assembly JAEIGA01 (sample SAMN17057246, study PRJNA624740) | gut metagenome | biome: biome; isolation source: fecal sample | host: Bos grunniens | place: China: Xizang | collected 2019
AGTAGGATAGAAAATACAGATGTTCAGCAATATAGACCGAAAAACATTTAACAACGAGGCAATGCGAGGAGGTACCTTTTTGGGGCTTCTATGGATAGCAATGTATGCAGCAGCAGTTGGTGGTATGTCCAATCCATCATATCTGCCTTTTTTTATGATACTATTCATTGCATCACCATTCTATGCAGCCTATTTAGCAAAATGTTTCCGCAAGAAATATTGCAATAATGTTATGAGATTTACTCAGGCGTGGTTGTTTATACTTATGGAGTATATTTGTGCCTCGTTGTTATCGGCAATAGCAATATACATATATCTAAAATTTTTCGACAGCACGGTAATTACCGATACAATGAGTAAAATGGTTCAGATAATAGAGCAGCAGCCACAGATATATGGAGATTCAGCCACACAATTCAAAGAGGCATTTGAGCTCTATTCCAATTTAAGCATACGCGATATTGTACTTAATATAACCACATCGAACCTTATGAACGGTACAATAATTGCTCCTGTAATTGCACTATTTATTAAACGTAACCAACAATAAAGATATTAAGAATGGATATTTCTGTTATTATACCGTTATATAACGAAGCCGAGTCGCTACCCGAACTAACCGCTTGGATAGAGCGCGTGATGAACGAGAACAAATTCACATACGAGATAATATTCATCAATGACGGCAGCAAGGATAACTCTTGGGAGGTTATAGAGCAACTGCAAAGCAAGAACAGTAATATACACGGAATAAAATTCCGTCGCAATTATGGCAAGTCCCCTGCTCTCTACTGCGGATTCGAGCGTGCCCAGGGCAACGTTGTAATAACGATGGATGCCGACCTACAGGACAGCCCCGACGAAATACCCATACTTTACCGTATGATTACCGAGGAGGGATACGACCTTGTATCAGGTTACAAGCAGAAGCGCTATGACCCGCTGAGCAAGACCATTCCAACCAAGTTATTCAATGCCACCGCCCGTCTTGTATCGGGAATAAAAAACCTACACGATTTCAACTGTGGCCTGAAAGCCTATCGCAACGAGGTAGTGAAAAGCATTGAGGTATACGGAGATATGCACCGCTACATACCCTATCTTGCAAAAAATGCAGGATACAGCAAAATTGGCGAGCTTGTGGTGCACCATCAAGCACGTAAGTACGGTACAAGTAAATTTGGCATAAGCCGATTCTTTCACGGCTATCTCGACCTAATGTCGCTGTGGTTCCTATCTAAATTCAGCTACCGCCCAATGCACATCTTCGGACTATGGGGTTCACTGATGTTCTTTATAGGTTTCATTGCAGCCGCAGTACTGGGAATAGGCAAGCTCTATGCCCTATCACAAGGCATCCCCTTCCGATTGATTACCGACTCGCCCTATTTTTACCTGTCGCTTACGATGATGATTCTGGGTACACAACTGTTCCTCACCGGATTCTTGGCCGAGCTGATAAGCCGCACATCGCAAGAGCGCAACAAATACAATATTGCAAAAGAGATTTAGAAACTATTTGAATTTTATTGAAAAATATTACTTACATTTCGAGGCTGCTTTCGGCTTCTTTGAGTCTATTATAGGCATCTTTCCTTTCTTATTTTTTGGAAATAGCCAGCTATTCCCTGCAAAAATGCGAAAGAAAATCTACTCAATAATAACTCTCAAATAAATCCAAAATAAAATTCAAACAGCTTCTTAAACAATTTCAGAGACAATGAAAAGAACAATTTCGGCAATACTATTACTATTTGTAATAATACTTTCGGCCTGTGACAATGGCGGAGACTGCAAAATATACAATACAGCATACTATCGCACATTATTCCGTAGCATAGATGCCATAACAGGCGACGAGGTTCCCTACACATTCCCCGAACCGCTTGACATAAGACTCGTAGTCAATGGCAGCGACTCACTTGTTATAAACAATATGACAAGCGACACCGAGCTTGCCCTGCCTATGTGCTACACACAAGAGTGCGACACACTGCTGCTTGAATTTGGTACAATAACAACCGACACACTCTTTGTTGAGCACACCAATATTCCTTATTTCATATCAATGGATTGCGGAACAGGAATGTACCATAACATAACAGGACTGCGACACACAAAGAATTTCATTGATTCGGCAGCTATAATTCACCCATTCATCAATTTCGACGCAAATGAAAATATCAAGCTATATATTGCTGAGTAGCCTATTGGCACTGCTCCCCCTGACAGCAGCAGCACAAGAGGAGGTAAAAAACGACACCGTCTCGGGTCGTTTTCTCGATTTTCGTGGTCTCAGCGTATCGACCGACCTTTTCGGATACGCCTATTCACTACTCGAGGATTATACAAGCGGCGAGGTTGCCATTGAGATAAATCTCGGTAATAAATACTATCCTATAGTAGAGGTAGGATATGGGAGCACCGACTTTACCGATGAGACATTCGGCATATATTATAAATCGGCAGCACCCTACTACAAGATAGGTCTCAACTACAACTTCAGTAACAAAATAGGAGAAAAGCCCCGTCATAGTTATATCTACGGCCTTGCCCGCTTTGCTTGGACAAGAGCCGACTACGACGTATCGGCACCACCTATCACCGACCCCGTATGGGGCGGCTCTGTTGGTCTCGACCTTAATGACGTAAGCGGATATTACAGCTGGATTGAACTGGGAGTAGGAGTAAAAGTAAAGATTCTGAAAAATTTTCACATGGGATGGAGCATAAGATACAAAGCACGTGCCAACCAGGTCACAGGCAGTAACTCGCGTATGTGGTATATTCCCGGATTCGGTAACAGCCGCCACACCACATTTGGCGGTACATACAGCCTTATCTACGAGATTCCTTTTAAATAACGATAATAAATAAAACACATATATGAAAGATTTTTTCAAATTCACATTTGCGAGCACATTGGGAGTTGTCTTGGCCGGTATAATCCTTTCAATCCTGAGTATCGTCTCTATAGTAGGAATAGTGACCTTTTCGGACATCAAAACGACCGTCAAAAAAAACTCAATCTTTGTTCTTAAATTGGATGGTGTTCTTAATGAACGAGCCGAGGAGAACCCTATTGTAAGTCTTTTGAACGAAGACTTGCTATCATGCGGACTGGACGAGATTCTGGCTTCCATAAAAGAAGCCAAGGATAATGAAAATATCAAGGGAATCTATTTAGAGGCCGGTATGATGGAGGCTGCGTACGCATCGCTCGAAGAGATACGCAATGCCTTAAAGGATTTTAAGGAAAGCGGAAAGTTCATAGTGGCATACGCTGACAATTATGATTTAGGAATGTATTATGTGGCAAGCGTAGCCGACAAAGTGATTGTAAATCCGCAAGGCGCCATCGCTTGGCAGGGATTAAGTTCGCAAACCATCTTCTTCAAGGAGCTACTGGAAAAAATTGGTGTGAAGATGGAAATCTTCAAGGTAGGAACTTATAAATCTGCGGTAGAACCGTTCATCGCTACCGAAATGAGCGACGCCAACCGCGAACAGATTACAGCATTCCTGAATTCTACCTGGAAGCGTATATTGGAAGACGTAAGCGCATCTCGTGGCATTAGCGAAGAGGATTTGAACAAATGCGCCGACGAATGTATGGCACTATCGCCGGCCGAGACCTATATAGACAAAGGACTTGCAGACACCCTTCTATACAAGGACGGTGTACTAAGCTACCTAAAAGCACTAAGCGGACGCAAAGCCGACGAAAGCCTTCGCACCTTATCATTGGAAGATATGAAAAACGTAAAGCATAGCACACCAATGAAAAAGAGCAAGAACAACATAGCCATATACTATGCCTTCGGAGAGATAACCGACAATAGCGTAATGGGCGATGAAGGCATCATCTCGTCAAAGGTTATCCGTGATCTGCGCAAGCTGCGTGAGGACAAAAGTATAAAGGCAGTGGTTCTCCGCGTGAACTCACCGGGAGGAAGCGCCTACGGTTCGGAACAGATTTGGCGTGAGGTAACTCTACTGAAAGAGAAGAAACCCGTCATCGTTTCAATGGGCGACTATGCTGCTTCGGGCGGTTACTACATCTCGTGTGCAGCCAACTGCATCGTAGCCGACCCCACCACTCTGACCGGTTCAATCGGTATTTTCGGAATGTTCCCTATTGTAGAAGAACTGCTGACCAACAAGCTGGGCTTGCATTTTGAAACCGTAAAGACCAACCGCTTTGCTGATATGGGCGATATGAAACGTTCTTCCAATACTGACGAAAAGATTGCCATTCAGAACTACATCGACAACGGCTACGAGCTCTTCGTACAGCGTTGTGCCGATGGTCGTGGTATGAGCGTAGAAGATATCAAAAAGATAGCCGAAGGACGTGTATGGACAGGTATCGCAGCCAAAGAACTTGGATTGGTAGATGAATTGGGTGGCTTGGACAAGGCACTGGAGATTGCTGCCAAAATGGCAAAGACAGAGACATACAGCGTTATCAGCTATCCCGAAGAGAGCAACACTTTCTCATCACTGCTGAACCAAGAAAAAGAAGATTATATCGAAGGTAAAATATCGGAAACATTGGGCGAGTATTACGACTATGCCAAGTTAATCCAAAGCTTGAAATCGGCCGACCGCATTCAGGCCCGTATGCCTTTCGAGCTCCGCATCCGATAACTGTAATTGATTTTAAAACCGACAATGAACAAGCATATACAAAATCTCCGAAATAGCCAAACAGGATATCCTTTGCTTGTTTTTAAGCATAAAACTGTATAAATCATTAAACATTTTGTAGACAACAATGAAAGCCTGGAAAATATTATTTTTAATATTCCTTATAGTAGCATCGGTGCTTATAATAAAGAATGAACCACCCTATCACACCGACCGAGGCTTTATCTTTGGCACCTACTACAACATCTGCTACAAGAGCAAAGAGAACCTGCAGCATAAGATTGACAGCACATTAAAGAGTGTAGACAACTCACTATCGCCATTCAACAAACGCTCTGTGATAACAGCCATCAACGAAAACCGAGATACGATTGTCGATGCACAGTTCTCAGAGGTTTTTGCTCTTGCTCAAGAGATATCCAACACAACAGATGGTGCATTTGACATTACAGTGGCACCACTTGTAAATGCCTGGGGATTCGGATTCAAGCAAGGAATTACAGTAGACAGTATCACGGTAGACAGTTTGCTGCAATATGTAGGATATAAAAGCGTAGAACTCACCGATAATAAAGTAATAAAGCAGCACCCACAGACAATGCTCGATTGCAGCGCTATAGCCAAAGGATACGGATGTGACCGCGTTGCCCGTATGTTAGAGAGCTACGGTGTAAAAGACTATATGGTTGAGATTGGCGGCGAGGTAGTATCCAAAGGCAAGAACAATAAGTCGAAGCAATGGAGTATAGGAATAAGCAAACCAACCGATGACAAATCGGGAACCATAAACGAACTTCAAGAGATACTTCACATAAGCGGCAAGAGTGTAGCTACATCGGGTAACTATAGAAATTACCGTTACGAAGATGGCCGTAAGCTATCGCACACCATAGACCCACGCACAGGATATCCTGTATCACATACACTACTCTCGGCAACCGTAATTGCCAATGACTGCGCCACAGCAGATGCCTACGCAACAGCATTTATGGTTATAGGAATTGAGAAGGCCATTGAGATATGTAAGCAGAAAGAGATTGATGCCTACTTTATTTACAGTACACCCGAAGGTGGGATAAGCACTCGTGAAACCGACGGAATGAAAATGTATCACAAATGATAGCAACAGCACAAAAATAAAAAGCCATCAAGCACAATAAAAAGAAATACTTTGTTCATTTAATGTGAACAAAGTATTTCTTTTTATATAAGTAAATTTATTATACGTGCGCTACATTAAGCAAGAACGAGATATTGGAAGCAAACAATTTAACCGAAATTGCAAGCAGAATGACGCCAAAAAATTTCTTCATAAAATAGACACCACTACGTCCCAAAATTTTCTGAACACGAGTTGTAAACTTTAGCATTAAAAATACAACTACCGCATTAAGCATCAAGCCAAGAAGTATATTAAGTGTTGCATACTCGGCCTTCAACGATAGCAGCGTTGTAAAAGAGCCCGGACCCGCCAAAAGAGGGAACACCACCGGCAGATAGGTAGCATTGCCTGCAAGCTCACCAAAATCCTTGAATATCTCTATTCCCAAAACCATTTCAAGCGCCATTAGAAACAGAATAAGAGCACCCGCCACAGCAAATGAGTTAATATCAACACCAAAAAGGCTTAACATCCAATCGCCCAAGTAAAAAAACAGAATCATCAGCGAAAAAGAGTATACCACAGCCTTTCCTGCATCAATTCTTTTTCCACTCTCACGTATACCAACAATAATCGGCATAGTACCAATGGGGTCTATTATAGCAAATAACACTATGAAAGCACTAAGAAAGTGCATAAAATTAAATTCGGTCAAAAACTCCATAACATCCCAATTTAAAATATGTTAGTAACTTGTTGTATTTATCTGCAACAAACTCGCAAACGAGCAAGATAAACAAAACTTGTTTTTGTCATTTCACAGCGAGTGCAGGCTATTGTTCGCGCTTTAGCGCAAATATAGCAATAATTTTAAAAAAGCGCAACCATTAAAGGAAAAAGCAGACAAATAGAGTACTGCCGCCTAAAATAAAAAAAAATAATGGCAACAGCTTAATATGCTACTACCATTAATCTATCTTCTTCTACCAAACTGGTTCTTCACTCGTGACGAAAGAATCTCATATATCTTATACGGATAACGCATTGCGAAGAAAAGCATATTCGTATACACTCCGTAAGACTTCATAATCTTAGAATGCTCTTTCATTATAAGCCAACGACTGCGGAAACCATCTGTAGAGACACCTCCCGTACGCATTGTAACAAAATCGCGCTTAATGTATAAAGTACTTATTCTATTTATATATATAAAGCGGAATAGTGAGTCAAAATCAGCAGCTATACGATATTTCGTATTGAATACACCATATTTCACATATACCTCACGTTTACAATAAAACGAAGGATGAGCCGGCATAAATCCAAAACGCATAAGACTACGCGAGAAGATAGCCGACGAGTAGTACCTCACACATTTTGTCAAGTCCTTACTGTTAACGAAATGTATATCACCATATACTGCATCTACATTCTTCTCTTTAATGTTTGTTGCAATAACATGAAGAATATCATTTGAAGTATAAAAGTCGTCGCTATTCAATATACCAACAATGTCACCTGTAGCCATTGCAAGACCTTTATTCATCGCATCGTATAAGCCCTTGTCCTTTTCACTTATATATACCATCTTGCCATTGAACTTTTGCTCATACTCCTTTATGATTTCCAATGTACCATCAGTGGAGAGACCATCTATTACGACATACTCATAGTTTGTATACGTCTGACTCAATACTGAATCAAACGTACTCCTTAGTGTTTCGGCACTATTGTATGTTGCAGTGATTATAGATATTTTCATAAGGCTAAATACTCTACAGCAAGTGCAGTATATTTTCGTACTTTATGCAAAGATGCGAATATTATATGGATTTCACAAATTTCATAAAAAAAACTTTTAATTATTATTATTTTTCACATCTACAAGTTCTATAGTTGGCATTAATATTGTTTATCCACACGTAACAAGTTCAACGAGCAATATTCTAACCCCAGGTTTACAGAGACGCCATTTATTGAATAAAAAAAGACAGCCCGAAAAGGCTGTCTTTATAAACCAACTACTAAAATAGATTAGTTTTTCTCGAAGGGAGCTACTGAAACAAAGCTCTTATTGTTCTTTCCACGCTTGAAAGTTACGATACCGTCAACCAAAGCATAGAGAGTGTGGTCGCTACCCATACCGATATTGTTACCGGGGTTGTGAACTGTACCACGCTGACGAACAATGATATTACCGGCTTTGCATACCTGGCCACCCCAAATCTTCACACCGAGTCTTTGGCTTGCTGACTCACGGCCGTTCTTAGAACTACCAACACCTTTCTTATGTGCCATAATACTTAAACTTTAAAAAATTAACCGATAATTTCCTTTACTACTAACTCTGTAAACTGCTGGCGATGACCATTGAGCTTGCGGTAGCCTTTGCGACGACGCTTGTGGAATACCAATACCTTGTCACCCTTAACCAATGTAGGATCGATTGTACGTGTGGTAACGATATTCTGACCATCCTTTGACTTGCGAACCATTTTCTGCTCGCGAACCTCGCCAATGTGGCAAACTACCTTTGCGCCCTCTACTACGGGAGCACCTACTGTTACTTCACCATCCTTGTCCAACAGCAATACGCGGTCGAACTCAACAGTTGTGTCATTCTGAGCACCCTTGATGTGGTGCACGAACAGTCTCTTTCCGGCCTCGGCCTTGAACTGCTGTCCGTTAATCTCAACAATTGCGTACATTTTATTTAATCGCTTTTATTGTGAATTCCGCGAGGTGCATTCTCTTCGTGAGACTGACTTCTCTAACCCCAACGGACTAAATCGGCTGCAAAGGTACAAAACTTTTTTCGGTTAAGGAAACTTTTCAGCCATTATTTTTCAATCATTTTAGGGTGGCTCTATAAATTCGGTCGCCGAAACTGAACCCACCCTACTAAAATATAAAATACTAATTTATAGAACCTCCCTTTAAATCTTACAACCCAAGTAAACGATTACTTGTTTGAAAGATAGCGCTCGGCCTCAAGTGCCGCACGACACCCGCTTGCAGCAGCATTAATAGCCTGACGGTAATGTGGGTCGGCAACGTCTCCGGCAACAAATACTCCGGGAACAATAGTCTTCACACCGCTCTCATCGACAGGAACAAAGTAACCAGTCTCATCGGTCTTAAGATACTTCTTGAAGATATCGCTATTGGGTTTGTGACCAATGGCAAGGAAGAAACCGTCGATAGCAATGTCATAACGTTTCTCATCGGCCTCACCCTTACGATATACAAGATGAGCACCCTCTACACCATCCTCGCCAAAAAGTCCATCGGTATTATGCTCAAAAAGAACCTCAATCTTTGGATTCTGCAATGTGCGATCCTGCATAGCCTTAGAAGCGCGCAAGAAAGGCTTACGAACTATGAGATATACTTTTGCAGCCAACGATGCAAGATAATTAGCCTCCTCACAAGCAGTGTCTCCACCACCTACAACAGCTACAATTTTCTTGCGGTAGAAGAATCCGTCGCATGTAGCACAAGCACTCACTCCCATACCCTGATACTTTATCTCATCGGAAAGGCCAAGATATTTTGCAGCCGCACCTGTTGCAATAATCACTGTCTCGGCCTCAATCTGAGTACCATCGTCAAGAGTAACCTTATAAGGCAACGACTCGAAATCGACCTCTGTAACACTACCCGAGCGAACATCTGCGCCCACATTAATAGCCTGCTGACGCATATTATCCATCAGCTCGGGACCTGTTATACCATTAGGAAATCCGGGAAAATTCTCAATAACTGTAGTTGTTGTCAACTGTCCGCCGGGCTGCATACCCTCGATAAGCACAGGTGCCAGATTAGCACGTGACGCATAGATTGCCGCAGTGTAACCTGCAGGACCCGAACCTATAACCAAACATTTTGTTCTCTCCATGATATATAAATTTAATTATTGTTTACCTTATATAATATATTACTTATCGCATATCTACCACCTCGGCATCGGGGAACTCATTCACAGGACAAACAAACTGTTTGCTGTTAAACAAACACCCTGCCTTATAACTCTTTACAACAATTTCGGTGCTGCCATTCCCGTTCATAGAAAGCGCGATTCTAACAGGTTGCAGACTCTCTTTATCAATAGTAACCTGCACCTTATCGAACTCGCCGTTATTATCGATTGGGAGCAAGGTGATTACATTTGCACCGGCATTCTCTTTCAACGAACCTCTGTAACCATTCTTATAGAGCTGCATAATATAAAGCGGTGACAAATTCTGCGCCTCATCACTTTCGGCATCTGTGATATAAATTTCATTTGTCTGCCCTGTGTAATTCCACTGCACTGTACCGTTGCACCAGATTTTCAGTTGCTCCAACAGCAGCGAAAAGCACTCTTTTCCTGCCACAGCCTTATCTGCGTCGATGAGCAAAGTACCTTTTTCCCTGAACAACAGAGAAGCATCGGCATCATACACCGAGTATTCAAATTCCATCTGCACACCTGAATCGGCCTTTAGCTTTGCCACGGCTTTGTCAAGAACAGCCTCGACACCATCATTCGAAGCATAAAGCATCATAGGCAGCAGAAACAGCAATATTAATAATCGTCTCATAACAGTTACTGATTATTATTTAAAAGAGACTTAAGGCGGAACTCAAGGTCGGCCTCATCGGGACATAATACCTGACGAGGCTTACTACCATCCTGTTCGCCCACAATACCTGTTTGACACAACTGGTCCATAATACGTCCTGCACGGTTAAATCCTATATTGAATTTACGCTGCAAAAGCGAAGTAGAACCTTGCTGATGCATAACAACAGTGCGCGCAGCATCGGCAAAAAGTTCATCGAGCTTGCCTACCGAACCAGCATCGCCACGCGATGACGAACTGCTGCTGCCTCCATCGCCTGTGCTCTCGTCGGGTTCGGGAAGAATATATGCCGATGCATATCCCTGTTGCTTTGCAATATGAGCACACACGCGCTCAACCTCTTTTGTCTCAATAAGAGCACACTGCACACGTACAGGGTCGTTTCCTGCCAGAAAGAGCATATCTCCCCTACCCTGCAACTGATTGGCACCCGTACGCTCCAGGATTGTACGCGAATCAATCTGCGAGATAACGCGGAATGCCATACGAGCCGGGAAGTTTGCCTTAATTGTACCTGTAATAATATTTGTTGTAGGACGCTGCGTTGCAATAATCATATGTATACCTACGGCACGCGCCTTTTGTGCAATACGCGCAATAGGTGTCTCAACCTCTTTTCCTGCAGTCATCATAAGGTCGCCATACTCGTCAATGATAACAACGATATAAGGCATAAAACGATGACCCTTTGTAGGCAAAAGTTCCTTATTAAGGAATTTCTCGTTATACTCCTTTACCGAGCGCACATTGGCAGCCATAAGCAGACGATAGCGGTTATCCATCTCGGTACACAGTGATTTCAGTGTACGCACCACCTTCGAAACATCGGTAATGATAGGCTCTGTTTCATCCTCTAACTTAGCAAGGAAGTGCTTCTCTATAACACGATATAGATTAAGCTCAACCATCTTGGGGTCGACCATTACAAATTTAAGATAGGCAGGGTGCATCTTGAAGAGCAAAGAGGTGATAATAGCGTTAAGACCTACCGACTTACCCATACCTGTTGCACCGGCAACCAGAAGGTGAGGCATCTTTGCCATATCAACCATAAACACCTCATTCGAGATTGTCTTTCCAAGTGCCAAAGGAAGTGCCATATCGGTCTCTTTGTACTTACGGCTATTAAGCAGAGACATCATAGGAACAATCTGTTTATTGGCATTAGGAACCTCGATACCTATTGTTCCCTTTCCGGGGATAGGAGCAATGATACGTATACATAGAGCTGCCAGAGACATTGCAATATCATCCTCCAAGTGACGAATCTTATTAATTCGGACACCGGGTGCGGGAGTAATCTCGTAAAGAGTAATTGTTGGGCCTACTGTAGCTTTGATAGAGCTGATTTCTATATCAAAGTCACGCAATACACGTACAATCTCCTCTTTCTTAACATTCTGCTCGTTCATATCGATAGACTGAGCAGTATTCTCATATTTATCGAGAAGGTCAACTGTAGGAGGTTTGTAATAGCTTAGTTCATCCTTTGGATTTAACGGACGATGCATATCTCCGCCCATATCATCATCACCCTCGGCCTGCTCCACATCCATCTGAATCTCGGTTGCAGTATTATTGTTCTGTTGAGCAATCTTGTCGAACTGACGCGCAAGTTCATCATCATCAACAGATGTTTCATTACCGTTTCCTTGCTCATCAACCACCTTGTCAGAATCATCATCCTCTTCTACAACATCCTCATCATCACCTTCGGGAATAATTATCTCCATCTCATCGTCATCACCACTCACAGGTTTGCTATCATCTATAGACAATTCAACAACAGTAGCATTCTCTTCATCATCACCATCATCCTCGGAAGGCTCAACTTTCTGAACATCCTTATCCTCATCCTGCACCTCGTCCTGCTCCTCAGTATTTTCCTCAGCAGACTCGACACTCGATGCATCATCCGAGTCGTCAGTGCTCTTTCTCTTAATAAACTCCAATGCAAAGAACTTACGCAACCAGACAATAGTCTCACGTGTGAGATATATCATAAAGAATATAAGAGATATTGCCAGCAGCAATACTACACCAACCGAACCAATCTGCGTAGTAAGCCAATTAACAACATTCTCGCCGTGAACACCACCGGGAGTCATAAATGCAATATCGTCGAATATAAATCCAAAAAATATCGAACCCCATATAATTCCGAACAATGCACCTATTGTCCATTTCATCAACGGCAGATTACGCAACGACATAAGTCGCAACGCCACTACCACCATAAGCGGAACAATCAACACCGATGACCATCCGAAACAGTCATTCACAAGATAACTTGCCACTATAGCACCACCCTTTCCCGTACTATTCTCTACAGCCTCGGCTACAACGGTAGCCTCGTCTATAGCACTCTGATCGGCTCCGCCCGAAGAGAAGAACGAGAGAAAAGAGAAACAGAAGAATATTGCCAAAGCAGCAATAACCACTCCTGCAATAAAGGTCGTATTGGGCGACTTTATATACTCGAGTGCACGCTCCATAGCACCCGGTTCCTTAACAACATTTTTCTTTGCCATATTTTTATATTCCTACTGACAATAATAAAACACTGTAACGCATTGACTCTCACACTACAAAGTTAGAAGACGTGTCGGCCACACGCTACAGACCCTAATTTAGCAAGCGCGAAGATAATAAAAAAATAAATAATAATACATTACCTCTATGCTATTTTTTTGTAACTTCGCGGCAGATTTTAAGAAGCTTACAATAAGCACACAAGTTTGCAAAAAACAGAAGGACAATGACCAACAACGAAGATATTGTATTTTCAAGAGACACGGTAGAGTTTGTAACAGTAGCAGCCGAATACTGCGCCTATTTAGAGCGCTCGGGAGAGCTCTCACGCAAAGAGTTTGTAGGAACAATGCTGAAGCTACTGCCCCTCTTGTACATAAAGGCACAAATGCTGCCCGCCGACGAGCCCATCAGCGAAGATAGTCTCGAAGACTTTGTAACCGAGGAGAGTTATGAGGTACTACGCATCACCCTCTCCGAGCTTCTTGGCAGCCGCGATGCCTACCTCGACGTCTTTGTCGATGAGATGCGCTACAGCGACACACCGGTTACCAAGCACATATCGGAAGATTTGTCCGACATATATCAAGACACAAAAAATTTCATCTGTCAATTTCAGTTGGGAATAAACGAAACAATGCACGATGCTGTGCTTCAATGCCGCGAGCACTTTGCACAATATTGGGGACAGACACTTGTGAACACGCTACGCGCACTACACGAAATAGAGTATAACACACCCGAGGAGGAGAACGAGGAGCAAGATTACACAAATGACGAAATATAAATCACACATAGAGAAAAGCGAAATATCGACAATGCCAAACGTTCTTTTTCAAGGACGCATTATAGTAATAGACACACTGTCCGATGCCGAAAAAGCCATAAAAGCCCTCTCAAGCGAAAGCATCTTAGGCATTGACACCGAGACACGCCCCTCATTTAAAAAAGGGGTACATTACAACGTCTCATTACTACAGATAAGCAGCTCGGACACCTGTTTCCTATTTCGTCTGAACCGCATAGGTATGCCCGAATCGGTCATATCACTGCTCGAGAACCCCGAGATAAAAAAGATTGGCCTATCGCTTCACGACGACTATCAGGCACTTGCCAAGCGCAAACGATTCACGCCACAAGGATTCCTCGACCTACAGAAATATGTAACCGGTTTTGGAATTGAAGAGAAAAGTTTGCAAAAAATATTTGCAATAATATTCGGGCAACGCATCTCCAAGAGCCAGCAACTCACTAATTGGGATGCCGACGTACTCACCGACAAACAGAAACTATACGCAGCCACCGATGCGTGGGCCTGCTTAAGCATATATAACCACCTGCAACAATAAACAACCAAATGGAGAAAGCCGTAATATTAAAACGAGGCAAGGAAGAGTCACTGCAACGCTTCCACCCCTGGATATTCTCGGGCGCGATACAGCGCATCGAAGGCAACCCCGAAGAGGGAGATGTCGTAACAGTCTACACCAATGACCGCAAGTTCATCGCTCGCGGACACGTACAGGTAGGTAGCATTGCTGTACGCGTGCTCACATTCAAAGACGAGCCCATCGACCTTGATTTCTGGCGTCGTCGCATAGCCACAGCCTACCATCTTCGCCGCAGCATAGGCATTGCCGGCAGTCCCACCAACGACACATACCGCCTTGTTCACGGCGAGGGCGATTCACTCCCCGGCCTTATAATAGACATCTATGGCGACACAGCCGTAATGCAGGCACACAGCGTAGGTATGCACGTAAGTCGCGCCATCATAGCACAGGTAGTAAAAGAGGAATTGGGAGACAGCCTCAATAACATATATTACAAGTCGGACACCACCCTGCCCTTCAAAGCCGATATAAACAAAGATAACGGTTACCTATTAGGTGGAAATGCAGGCAACGTATCAACCGAGTATGGATTAAAATTCCACATCGATTGGCTGCGCGGACAAAAAACAGGTTTTTTTGTCGACCAGCGCGAGAATCGCAAGCTCCTTGAACAGTATGCCAAAGGACGCAAGCTCCTAAATATGTTCTGCTACACAGGAGGATTCTCTATTTACGCCCTACGCGGAGGTGCCGAGCTGGTACACTCGGTCGATAGTTCGGCAAAAGCCATCGACCTTACAAATGCCAACGTAGCAATAAATTTCCCCGACGACACACGCCACGCAGCATATGCCGAGGATGCATTCGACTACCTTGAGCGCATGGGCAATAACTACGACCTTATAATATTAGACCCGCCCGCCTTCGCCAAACATCGCGACAGCCTGCGCAATGCCCTCATAGGTTACCGTCGACTCAACGCAAAAGCCATAGAGAAGATACAACCCGGAGGAATACTCTTCACCTTCTCCTGCTCTCAGGTAGTAAGCAAAGAGCACTTCCGCACAGCTGTATTTACCGCAGCGGCAATCGCCAAGCGCAACGTCCGAATATTGCACCAGCTTACACAGCCTGCCGACCATCCGGTAAACATTTACCATCCCGAAGGCGAATATCTAAAAGGATTGGTACTATATGTAGAGTAAAAAAGCTGCATAAAGAGTTTATCGTATAATATTTTATCAAAAAATATTTTGCCGAGTAAAAGATATTAGCTATCTTTGCACCTCGAAAAGCCATTACACTACATTTTGTTACCAGCAAAGTTTAAAACAGATTAAAAAACATACTACAATGAAAAAAGACATCCATCCCGCAGGATACCGTCCCGTTGTTTTTAAAGATATGTCAAACGGCGATTGCTTCCTTTCACAATCTTGCTGCAACACTAAGGACACTATTGAGTTCGAGGGCGAGACCTATCCCCTTGTAAAGCTCGAGATTTCTAATACTTCTCACCCCTTCTACACAGGTAAGTCTAAGCTCGTCGATACAGCCGGTCGTGTAGATAAGTTCATGAGCCGCTACGGTAAGACAATGAAGAAGTAATTCTCATCTCAAAAACAACAGACAAAATCACATAAAGAGGCTGATCCCAAAGTTATAAATGGGTCAGCCTCTTTGTTATGAGGTTAAATAAAAAACTTGCGAAACCCTTATACTCAACACCATTATATATATTAAAAACATTCGCAATCCTATATATGAAAAGAGCGCTCATAATACTTGCATCGGCACTACTGTTTACCAACTGCAACAATAACAACAGTAACGACCTGCCGGTTTACATCGACCGCGACAATATCAATGCCAATGTAAGTGGCAACAAATATGCCACACGCAACGAGATACCATATATAACCGATGACGATCTCTTTATCACACACAGCACCACAACAAATGGCAAAGAGAGCGTAAACTTCAGCATAGCGCACTCACCCGAGCGAAAGCACAGCCGTTGGGTAGCTTTTACATTCGATCCAAGCAACAGGGCCAAAAACTGGAATCGCAATAATTGGGATAACACATCGTGGGGAGGTGACCCCTTTCAGCCAGACCCCGTAATGCCCTACAGCTACGTATTCACAAAAGACGAAATCAACCGCAACGGATATGTACGCGGACACCTTGTAGCATCGGCCGACCGCCTGCAGTCAAAAGATGCCAACGAGCAGACATTCTACTACAGCAATATCTCGCCTATGCTCAGCCGCTTTAACGAAGGCAAATGGCTTGAGCTCGAAGGAAAAGTACAAGGATGGGGCCGCAACAGCGGCTTCTGCGACACACTTTTCGTTGTAAAAGGAGGTACAATAAGAGAGGGAGAATACAAAAGCGTCACCAACGACAATGGATTAACCTGCAAGACAGTCCCACTCTACTATTATATGGCACTACTCTGCCGCTATAAAGACACATACAAAGCAGCCGGTTTCTATTTCGAGCACAAAAACTACCTCAACGGCAATTTATCGGACTACGCAATGACAATAGACGAACTTGAGGATAAAACAGGAATAGATTTCTTCTGCAATCTGCCCGACAAATTAGAGAAAGCTGTCGAACAGTATTTTAGTCCTACACAATGGACAGGATTAAAATAACAGCAATGAGGGAATGGCTCCCTCATTGCTGTTATTTTAATCTACATATTAGAAGCTGTTTTAATTTATATCGTCAAGTTTTTTATAGAGCAAAAATTGGATGTTTAT
>JAEIGA010007118.1_pt1 | contig 17013 bp, 9 predicted proteins | sample 9270691 | NCBI WGS metagenome assembly JAEIGA01 (sample SAMN17057246, study PRJNA624740) | gut metagenome | biome: biome; isolation source: fecal sample | host: Bos grunniens | place: China: Xizang | collected 2019
GTTGCCTTTAAATCCCAGGCATGAGGCCAAATCGTGGTTTCTGGTCCACCATCGGCTTGACCAACTCCAGCATATATAATATATACAAAGTCCACAAAACCATCATCATTGTTGTCATACTTAGTAAAATCCGCACCCATTTGATCGGCACCCAAACATGCGTCCAACACAAAATCAAATACATAGCGATCGTCTCCATTGCCTGACTGAGTATCCGTACCATAATATGCTATAGTCTGTGGAAGCATGACGGGGCCAATCACATCAAATTGGGGAATATACTTGCCATTAGACTGATCAGTAAAATATTGCTTACATGAGCCTGTTGCGCCATTGTAGGTATAATTATCGCCATTGGCCAAAGAGTCGAAAGCCTGATATGTATTATTTAGTGCAAAATTCTGATCAGCAAATTCCACTAAAATCAGCAATACATTAGGTGCAAGATTAATTTCTGGAGCACGGTGCGCCACAGCACTCCGTCGAGAATTGGTTTCAGATGGGATACGAGGACGCGCAGGTTCCTTAAGATTAAGTCCTGGATAAGGAGGGATTGCAACTAGTTGCTGAAGCCCCAAAAGGAGGCCAATAAGAATTATTAGATTTGATTTCTTCATGATTAACAAAAAATTAGACGACAAAATTACTACAAATTTTACAAATATGCAAAAAAAATCGCGGAAAGTTTACTTTCAACGCGATTTTAGAGGATTGCAATGGAATGTTAAATCTTCAAATTGATTCCTGCAAAAAAGGTACGAGGCGTAGAAGGACCATAGACATATCCCGCATCTCGGTTCATGCCTTGATCAATATCCTTTTGGAAGTTATCTAAAATATTTTTCACACCCGCGTTAATCTCCAATGTGTAATGCTTGTAGAGTGGAATATCGTAGCATAGTTTTATATCCCATTCAAAGAACACTGGCGTCTTGACCTCCTCATCTTCGGGCACAAAACCTGCAAAATGCTGTACAAGCATACTACCAGTTACCTTACCATTAGTTACAATGTGGAATTGCTTGAACGGTTCTATATTGCAAAGAAAGTATCCATAATGATCTGGAGTGCGGAACATACGTTTTTGAGGTGTAATATTAGGATTTTCACTCCACTGTAATGGTTCTATATAGCGACTATGGTTATATGTATAACCTGCTTGAAAGGTAAGCAAGTGACCATATCCCATTTTAGCTTCTATATTCAAACCTGTTACACGCGCACCGCTCGCATTTGTGCGTGTTAATAAGAGGTTTCCCTGTGCATCATGTCCATTTTCAACAAGTGTAAAGACGTCATTGAGTTGGGTAAAAAATCCCTCAACTGTAAGGTTAAGATCCCACTTGCCAAAGCGTTTGTACATATCCACGCTTGCACTAACAGAATGGCTATATTCAGGTTTGAGGTTCTCATCCAACGAGATAAGAGAAACTTCTCCTCCGACAGCACCAACATGGAGGTCTTCCTCATAGATTTGAGGAGCTCGATATCCGCTAGCGTAACTCACGCGTAAAATAATCGGATCTATAGGGGTGTATCTCACATTTGCACGGGGAGAGAAGATAGGCTTTTCTAACAAAGAATGTTGCTCAAGGCGCCCACCAATCAAGATGGACCACTGTTTGTTTTTCCATTCGTTTTGAACATATCCACCACCTAGATGTACACGTTGGAGCGTGTTGCGGTCATACCCTAGGATTTGATCACGAAGTTGATTATAAGAGTACTCCGCACCCGCACTAAGATCTGCGTTCATGATACCACATGGATAAGAAAATCTGTACTGCACACCTGTAACAGATACAACATCCGTAGATTTACCATAGGCGTTGGGATTCTTGTTGGTTCCAAAATAACTGTCGCGAGCAATATGTTGGAAACTGGTATATGCGCTAACAAAGTGCTTATTATCAGCAGTAAACATATCCCATTTGGCAGTCACTGCATCAATATTATGGCGAAGTTGCTCGGTAAGGGGGGACTCATGTGGCTGTAGGCTATCAATGCCATAACCACCACGGCGAAACTCAGTAGTATGGTGATACTCTGCTGTGATTTTGGAATAATCAGAGGTCTTAAAATAGGAGCGGAAACCGGCCGTAGTTGAATTGAGAAGAGGGATATCCGAGTAACCATCTTTGTCACGATCATAGTACTGACGATTGCGTTGCACTCCAAACAGGAATATCCCCGCTTTCTGGTTTTCAGCTACTACACTAGCATTCATATTCGTATTAATATCATATGTACCACTTTCGGTAAAAGCACTAGTATTACTGATATTCAGCGAATTACGATTAGGCTCCTTGGTAATAATATTTACAACACCAGCAATGGCATTTGCACCATACAAGGCACTACCACCCCCTCTAATTACTTCTACTCGATCCACCATACCTGCGGGTAATTGCTCTAGACCATAAACAGATGCTAAAGATGAGAATATCGGACGTGAATCCATAAGGATTTGAGTATACTGTCCTTCCAAGCCATTAATACGAATTTGTGGAACTCCACAATTGGAGCAAGTTTCTTCAACTCGCAATCCAGTTTGAAAATTGAGGACATCCGCCATTGAATTGTATGTAGTGGACTCAATAATGAGCGGCGAAATGACATTGACGATTGTAGCTACTTCTTTTTGTTTAGTTTCATACTTATTTGCCGTTACTACCACATTATCAATCATAAAAGATGTTTCTGCTATACTGACATTGATTTCTACGAGTGTGTCTCGATGCAGCGTCACAGTACGTTTCTCACTCTCATATCCCATCATAGAGAAAATGAGCGTTAGCTCTCCTTCTGGTAAGTTCTTGAGGTAAAAGTGTCCCGATTCGTCTGTCAGACAGCCCAATGTAGTACCCTCTACCTGTACATTCACGTAAGGGAGGTGTTCGCCTGTTTGTGCATCTAGGACATGCCCCGCTATGTGCGCATCGGACATATTTTGATGATGAATCGCATGTTGATGGTGATGATGATGGTCTGCGTACATTGACAAACTACCTGCCAATAGAGCTGCAATAAGAAAGAAAAGAATTTTGTTGTTCATATTGTTATTTTTGAATTTATAGCATAATCATATAGTAATCACTAACGAATCACGAACTAATCTCTAAGTAATCACTAACTATGAATAGGGTTTGTACCTTAGAAAATTTGTGCAAAGGTAGTGAATTTAAGTGAGATACGAAAGCGTTCTATTGAATTTCACAACTATTAGGTATTGAAAGAAATTGTCTGAAAGTGACATTTATCATGAGACCCACAAATATTAGGTATTTTCGAATCTTATATTGTACATATAAATAATTTTTAGTAACTTTGCGGCAGATTTACAAAACAAGTTCGGTAAAATGTACAAAGCAACGGATAAAATATGTGATTTGATGTCTCATGAAGAGGATGCCATTCATGTAATCAGTCGTTTTGGGTTGAAGATGGGTGTTGGCGAACAAACTATTGCACAAGCCTGTGAAGCACAAGGGGTCCATACTCCCACATTTTTGGCTGTCATCAATTATAAGGTTTCTAAGCAACAAGTCTCTCTTTGTGATATTGACATTCCCACATTGCGGCAATATTTGCAAAATGCTCACACATATTTTCTTGAATTTCGTTTACCTTATTTGCGCCGCTCTTTGATAGAGTCACTTATTCCGGCAGGTGCAGAGAGTACAATTCCTATGCTTATCTTGCGTTGCTATGACGAGTTCGCAGAGGAGATTCGCACACATATTGAACACGAAAATGCGGGATTATTTGAGGAGCATGCCCATGATGATCAGCGTATAACAGATAAGCTGACAGAGATTAAGAACCTGATTATCAAGTATTATCCATCCCATGAGATACAACAACAGACAACTGTAACTTACACTCTAATCAGCGTAATGAGCGATTTGTGGCATACTGAATTAGATTTTGCTGATCATTGTGCTATTGAAGATGAGATATTACGCCCTGCACTCACACATATTCAAGCCGCTCCTCAACAACATAATCTCCCGCCAGATTGTGAGACATTGAGCGAACGAGAGCGCGATGTATTAGTTCAGATTGTTAAAGGACTTAGCAACAAGGAGATTGCCGATGTGCTGTGCATATCTGTTCATACAGTTATCACGCATAGAAAAAATATTACTCGCAAACTGAACATACATTCAACAGCAGGTTTGACCATCTATGCAATAGTCAATCAATTGGTAGATTTGAATAGTTTGGATTAGGATTTTGTAGAGTCGAAAGTGCAATTTTAAGGAAAACACCATTTTTTTATAAAAAAATTTGGTCATTTCAAAAAAAAGCAGTACCTTTGCAGTCGCTTTTGAAAAGCAATGGTCCGTTAGCTCAACTGAATAGAGTACCACACTACGGATGTGGGGGTTGCAGGTTTGAATCCTGCACGGATCACACAAATAAACGCTCAACAAATGTTGAGCGTTTTTTATTCGTGTCTAATGATATAGTATGGAATACCAAGTTCCTGTATTTCACGCTCATACCAGTCAAATAGATATTCGCGAATATCAGGATTCTCGCGTACTGGGTCCGGCTGCCAAGGCATATCTGGATAACACAGCAGATAAATATCCATCGGAAAATCACGCAACGCCTGCTCTACAAACTCTGGACAACGACCATACTTGTGCAGGAACCAGACCTTAGTAATAATAAGTTCAGTATCAAAAATCTGAAGTTGATTAGAATGAACTTGCAGCTGATCAACTTGATGCTTAGCAATAGCAAGCACGTCATCGTAGGTGTATTCATAATAAGGCGCCAGCCCTTCCATGTATTCTCTGGCATATTCAGGTATTAGCACAGCATCATAACGATGTGCTAAATATGTTGCCAAAGTGCTTTTCCCTGTAGATTCAGGACCTATGATTCCTACCCGAAACACGATCAAGTCTATTTGCTATCGCGTGTCAACATCAACTTGATATTGACACCCACATTGTCCGACTTAACTGGATAAGACGAAGATATCAATGGAGTTGTGCCTTGGTGATCATAGAACAACTGTAAATTAATCTTCTGCGAGAGTACATAGTCCGCACTAATCTTAATACCTAACATCTTATTACCAGAACTTGCTTGGGTGAGATCTTCCTCTACTTTACGCAACAAGGTCTTGACATCCTTGTAGCTGACATCAACATTTATCTTTAGATCGTTGCTTACCTTCTTCTGTTTACCGTCCTTGTTTTTCGAAATAAAATTGAGGTCCTTGATAGTATATCCAGCACCGATGACAAACTCATCTGTATGTCCTTCTGTAATTTGTACAGAATTAACATTCAGCGAGATATTGCGTTGCTTACGATACTCAAATTTAGCCGACAATGAATTTTTCATTGTCATATTCAGACCTATCAACGGTGAGAAATTCTCTGTTAATGTAACAGATGATATATCATACGCCGAAGAAGGAATCGGCATATCAGTAGTCACATCGCGAACAAAACCAATCTGCTTATTACTCAAATCGCCAGCTGGGACCCAAGTAGAATAACTAGAATAACTTCCTATCGCATATTTACATGTATATGCATGAGTAAGGTTAATGGACTTAAAGTTATCACGCATCCAAGGCAAACGCCCAAGTCCATCAAACGTAATAGACCAGTTAGGCAATGCTTGCAAAATACTAAGGAACGGGTTAAACCCTATTGTAGTAATATCCTTTCCAGTGTATGCTGCTAAGAAAGATGGCACAAGCACATCAGCCGAATTCTGAGCAATACCTCCATTCTTTGCGTCATATGATTTTCCTTGCAATTCTACAGGAATAAAACCAAACATTGGATATTTCACACCTTCATACTGATGCGCAACGCGTTGTTGCATTACTTTCCTATTCTGCAAGAATTGATCAAAAGTTTGCGAAGCAAAATTATCATCCGCGCCTGCTACACGATGGAATGCCGTCGCAATAGCCACCTGCGTAATGTTGAAGGATCCAGTCATATTCTCTTGTAATTGGTCATAGGAATAGATGATAGAGGTAGACTGTGCCTCATAACGCTTGCTATTTAATTGAATTTTGAATCCAGGGAATGGCTCCAATGTTAGTTTAGCATCAAAATCTTCGGTTCTAGCTCGCGACGCAGGCTGAACAACTGATGTATCGCCAGAAAGCCAACCATTGTTCTTTGCTTTCTCCACAAAATCATCCTTGAAGCCACCAAATGCGAAATCAAAACCAGGTGCATAGAGAGTATCAAATCGCTGTTGTCCCATGAATCCCGCTTGCGGTGCAAAACCTGGTACAGTCATTGAATTAGTGTTGCGATATGTCACTTGCAACTTACGAATCATCGTACCAAAATAAGCCATCATATCCACAGCCGCTTGACCTGGAGATCGTTTGTTCTTATCCTCCGTAGTAATAGTGAGCGATATATTTTTAAGATCTTTGGTAGATTCAATAGAAGCTTTGGTTGTTGAAACCGCCTCCCACTTTAGTCTCACCGTTTTACCCGTTTGATCTACAGCAGAAATTTTGATTGATTCGCTACCTAATCGGTGAACGATTTCTTTCTTTTGGCCTGCTTCCAAAGATACTACTTCAGTATAGGTCTTAGGTTTGAAAGCAACACGACGGCGCACATTAGGCTTTTGATTGTAATGCTGCGTCATCTGCTTCCAATATTTAGACTTTCCATAAAGTGTTTCAAAATTGATGCCACCATCCACCTGCCATGCACGAGTACCACTAATCACATTACCCAAATTCACATTATTGGAGGATGACTGCATAGTACGATTCCAATTGTAAGTTGCATTATATGAAGCATTTGCATTTAATGCCTCTAAATATGGTATGCGATTAAATGGCACATTCCACGAAGCTGAGAATACCTGTTGGTAGGTATAAGGAGTACCCCATGTGGCCATGCTACGCTGAATTGTATCCTTCCATGCTTCATAATATTTGTTTTCAAAACGCAAATCTTCGTACATGCTAAGAACCTCCGGCGTATAATACCCCTCTTCTACCGTAGAATTCATTGCTGTTTGGAACGTAAATTTGAGATTCTTTGTTAGATCATACTTAAAGTCAAAATTACGATCCCATGTAAAATCTTTTGAGAAAGTTAGCTCCTTAATATTGGATACTGCACCCAGATCCTCCGTACTAAAATCACGCATCTTAAGATGGGTAAAAGTACGATGCATATTTGTATTGAATGCCCATGACTGTGGCAAATAGAAGAAACCTAACTCATTGAGAACTTTGACATTCTTCACTTTCTCTACGTTCTTAAACGGCTCCCAAGGTTTTGGATTAAAACTATACGAATAATTAAATGATCCCTTATAATCTTTCGATAAATCAGTCTCTATCTCAGGGCTGTGCTGCTTTTGCTCGTTATAACTTGCAGATATTGAGAAGTTGGCAGGATCATAGAACATATTTCGCTTCTTCGAATGAATATCGACCTTCATATTCGACACCGAGAAACTGGTAGATTCATGGACCGTATTAGCCATCAATCGAATAGAATCCTTCTCTTCCTTCGTTTCATATGACTCCAATGTCTCTGACAATTTTACATCCGTATCTAACGGATCATAATCTGGCGAGACCGTTTCATTGGAATAAGACACATACAATGGAATCTGTAATTTAGCCTTTTCAGGGAACAAGCGACCTGCTTCCAATGCTGCACTCACAGAAATTTGATATGCATCTTCCATATTGCGACTCAAAACATTGGACTCAATCGAACCATACCCAGCCGTCTCCAAGCGCCCTGCTACATTCAACTGAGCTATATCACTAATACTCAACGCAGCATTTGCCATTGCAGCCACACCGCCCTGCTCATTAAATTGACTCAATCGCAACTCATTCACCCATACTTCACCACTCACCTTCTTATTCGTCTTGTTGCGAACACCGATCATAATTGATTGGACATCCTCCAAGGTTGGGTTACCCATAACTGTTATCTTGTTATCCAAATCATCAGGATCATACACCTCATATGGAATCGTATTCCCCACTCCACTATTACCCGCACGCTTAGCCCGATTACGCGCCAATTTTGCATTCGTCAGTGCTTGCAAATCAAAGTCAAAGGTATTTGCCTCTGGCCATACTTTCAACCTGTCATTAGGATTTTCATTGCTATAAATGCCTTCCGGAGTCAAATCCAACGGAATCTCATATTCATAGTAATTGTTCTTTAAATCAGACCCCAAACGAATAAAGCAGGTAATATCCTTATCCTCAATCGCGTCAAACTGTGGCAAGCATTCTGCGTGAACAAACATCTGCAAACGTTTATATTGACGCATATCATATACTACATTCTTGTAAACAGCACGCGCATCCTTTGGTTCTATCTCACGCAAGCGGAATACCATTGATTGTTCGTTTTGCGCAATCAATTGAGCTTGACCAGGATCGGTCTGTCTAGATATTCCCGGAGGCAATACATAATTAACGGGAGAGCGATTAGAGTTCTCCTCTATATTAACAGCCTCCACATCCATCTCACCGCTTGCAGAGTATGGATTATCTATATTGTATTGATTATTGGCTAAATCCTGGTACAAACCTTTGGTATAACTACGCCATTCGCCACGCACAAGATCCAAAGAAGCCAAACGCAAGTGTGTCTCCTGTGAGAAATTGGTCATATAGATACGAGCAAAGCGGATTGACTTGAAATTACGGATATTACCAACCTTCTTCATCATAGCTGTATCGCCACGCAATGGTATCTTGAATTGATACCATTTCACTTTAGCAGTTTGGCCATTCTTCAAATTCACAGTTGTCTCCATGATTCCTGCAATATGCTGCTGCCCTACTCGTTGCATATCATCTTTGCGCAACGATATATGATAACGATAGAAACGCTCACTATCATTCAATGTATTATCTTGATTGATATCCTCTATATCAGGCTGCATCGTTGATGCCGTACCATAGGCCGCTCCGTCATTCATCTCTGGCGAGTTACCCTCCGTACCATTATAGTGCTTATACCGTAGCAAGATTGGAGTCTGTTCCTTATCATAGTCATCTCCGCGATAGTAATGATAATTATCACCAGCAGGGTCATTCAAAGGAGAATAATCATCCTCTCTCCATAATGACAACACTGCAGGATCTACCTTACTCTCTAATGCTGACACGTAGTCAGCATACGGTTTCTTTCCCTCATATTCATACAAAAACTCATCCTCCGTTGTCAAACCATTCAAACCCACATCTTGCTTCTCTCGTGCACCCGCTTCGTTAGCAAAAGCCACCACCGTACTTGTCGTCTTCGGCATACGCCCCCAGATGGTGCGATCCACCATCGCCTCATCACCATTCAGCGGCAAACCATGCTCAAACGACTTTTTACCATCACGCAAAATATCCTCACTCACATCACCTAAGTCTATATACAAATCACCACCTTCATACGCCGCATCTGGGTTTGTCAAGAATGGATCCATCAGCCAAAATTCAATATACTCTATATTGGCTTTCTCAAAATCTGTATTATCCAACTTACGCATTATACCACCCCAACGACTCTTAGGAGATGTCAACCTACCATCCGTGCCTATCTCAGATGCAGAAATATTATACGGACCACGTTCTGTTGGGTAAAAACTTAAGTTCATCACAGCCAACTTCGTATCTGCATTCGGCAATACCTCTTTATTTGGATACACCTCCTGCTCATATACGATACGCGTACGGTGATCTGACATCGCATCCAAATCATCCTTAATATGCTTCGGAGTATTACTTTGAGGATGACCGAAAATAGGATCCACCGTATACCAAGCTAGCAATGCACGATTTTTATTATAATCCACATGACTACCCATTGCCGCTTCTTCATAACCGGCGCCAGTAGGAGTAGAAGCCAACTTCCAATAATTTGGATAATGAATATCAATACTTGTCTTTGTTGACTCAAAATCATCAACATATGCCGTACCCACAGTACCTACATCGCGCGTGTGGCCAGGAATCAAATGAGCAAACTCTGCATTCACTTGGAAGGTAGAAGGAGCAGTCGCATTGATCCAAGGCACCTTATCCACCAACAATGTCAACCACTGTAATTCCGTCTTCCAACTAGTATTTACACCCCATATAGTATTTGCCAAAGGCTCACTACCCGTATTCACCTTTGTGGTCAATGGCTTCTCACGCAAGTGCATAATCGTACCACCTACCGTGAAGTCCTTATTAAACTCATATTCCAAATGTGCACCAAACAACGACTTACGCTGCATCGAAAACAGAGACTGATTCTCCAATTTGACATCCACATTTGTTCCTGAATTGATGATTGACTGATTCAGAATTGTCACGATGCCCATCGTGTAATCCACCGTGTAATCCACATTTTCCACCAAGGTTGCACCACCTGCTGTCACTACCACACTTCCACGAGGGACGTTCATCGCATTCAGTCTAATCTCATTGCCTGCTGAACCCTTATATTTACCCGTCAGCATGAACTTATTTTTCTCCGACATCTCCTGCGCCATCACCAATGTCGAATCATACAACTCTTGGAAGACGTATTTCTCAGCGACCTTCGCATCACCTATCGCCTGCATCAAGTGCGAACCAAAGGGCTCCAACACAGGGAATATAATACGACCACTCGAGGACAACGCAGTATATCCCTCTACGTAGTCAAACTTTCCATCTGGAGAAGCATTATTACGCGCATCCAACCTATCCAAGTTCATCACACGCAACAATTGTTTACCCTTCACGGCCCCTTCCATCAGGTATTGCATCTCCGTACCTACAGAATCATTTCGGTATTGAATATACAACTCAAATTTGTCATTCGACATTTGGCTAGCACCCAACGAATAAATATTCTTCATCATCAAGTCCCATGTACCCTTACCCTTTACATTTGGAGAGTTATTGGTACTCTTCAGCAATTTCAACATTAACGCATTAGGTGACTTCAACGCCTCACCTGCATCTGTCGAAAACTCACCTACCTGATAAACCTGACCACCATATGTATATTCATATGCCACCGCCAACACCTCATCTTGATTCAACGATGTCTTCAACGATATATATCCCAAGGCAGCATTCAGTGTATATTCTCCACTATTCAGCAAACGAGCAGACTCAACCTTCTCATAATCCTCACCCAACTCCATGTTACTCAAAGATTGCATCACAGCACTAACCTGCTGAATATCACGAACTCCCGAGTGCTGTTGGACCAAGGTCTCATACAAACTATTCGCCTTATTATACGGAATTCGAGACCCATTGCTACCCCAAGCTGGATTCAATATATGCTGATCCTCATACTCGCCCAAGTCCGCCAAGGCCACTATATTACGAGACTGATCATAGTTGCCACGCTTATTCGTCACCCAAACCTCTATACGATTAATCGTTATACCGCTTGCTATATAGGGCAACGACTGCATCGATTCTTCATAATGATCACGGAAATAATATCCTAAAAAGAAGTGACGATTCTCGTCATAACTATCAATTGGAATTTCAAAATTTGTCGTCTGAGCACCACCTTTACTCGAAACAGACTGACTCTCAGAGTTTTGCTGCGAAAGCAATGCCTGAACCTTCAACTTGCCAAACTGCAAATCTGTCTTCACTCCAAACAACGCACTACTTCCGCTAATCAAACTACTATTCAGATTCATCGATACATTACCCGCCTCTATCGACTGAATAATATCATCCTCCTGACCTTTGTAGTTTAACTTCAGATTCATCTGATCAAAGCTGAACGACGCCTCTGTATTGTATCCCATATTCAGATTCAATTTATCACCCACCTTACCATTAATGTTCACTTGAATCTTTTCGTCGAAATCAAATATGTTGTTATTACGAGAACGCTCAGTCAACGATGGATTACCCACATATTGGTGCTTAAAACCGAACATCAGTTCTGCAGATCCTTGCAATTTCAACCTCACTCCGCCTGGTCCAAACACCTTATCTGCTGGACCAATATTAAATTGCATATCTGTGATATCAAACTTACTCTCATTGTCATGCTCCACCTCACTAATTTTGGTTTGCCAATATTTCCCCATCTCCTCGCGCTCGCTATATGCACGATATTCTTCCATCGTCATCATATATGGCGTTGCTATATCCAAATCACCTATACGAGTACGCAGCACATAACAACCCATCACAGCATCATACTCCACCGTAGTCGTCACATTATCTGGGTTTTCCAAATCCAAACTACTCTTCGGAGACGACAACGATTCATAATTATCCACCCCTACGCTTTGTACACGCAGCGGAGCCATCTTCACACTATCATTGTCCTCCCACGATGCCACACTATCATGCACCTGAGCTGACGCCAATACCGACATCACACTCAATAATATGACTAATATCTTCTTCACTCTAAACTCTAATCGCTAAACTCTAAAACTATAGCATTTTCAATGCTTGCTTGATCACTTGTTCTACACTCGCAGACGCATCTCCCTTCAAAATCTTATCTACAACCTTGCCACTTGCAGCTGCTGCAAATCCTAACATCGTCAACGCACTCACAGCCTCCTGCTTTACCTCACTATCAACTCCTTTCAACTCTACACCATAGCCGCTTGCAGCGTCCTCTATACCTCCTTGTCCCACACCAGAACCAAGATCCACCTTCAGCACCTTATCCTTCAGATCCACAATAATTCGCTGAGCCGTCTTGGGACCAAGACCTTTCACTTGAGACAACGCACGAGAATTACCCGTCGCTATTATCTGACGAATCTCACTTGCAGAATATGCAGACATTATCATTCTGGCTGTATTGGCTCCTATGCCGCTTACCGTCATAAGCAGCAAAAACAATTCCCTCTCGCCTCTACTAAAAAAACCGTACAACTCATGAGTATCCTCACGAATAATCTCGGTTATGTACAATTTTGATTCCGTATTTTCTTTGCCTACCAACGAAGAATAAGTTGGCAAGGCTATATTAATTGCATATCCTACACCGGCTGCTTCGATCACAGCATATGTAGGGTTCAAATCCGTCAAATTTCCTTTGATATACTCTATCATAATCTTCTTTATAATCTATGATTATACAAAAACGCGCAAAATTACAAAAAAAAATGCACATACGCAAATAATCACTCACTTTTTCACAAAACCCTATACCACCCTACACCACTTTATACCATCCTACACCATCCTACACCATCCCTACACCATCCCTACACGTCTCCACACCCTCCTATTACCACCCTACATCCTACTTAGTGATTACTTAGTTATTACTTAGTTATTACTTAGTTATTACTTAGTTATTACGCTTATTTTACCGATATTGTTTGCCAAATCAAAAAAAATATTGTACCTTTGCCGCATAATTTAGAAACGAACAAAACATGGCTAAAACTGAAATCTCTACACTCGGCGAGTTCGGGCTTATCAAGCACCTAACCAAAGACTTTCCTACCCACCAACCATCTACGCAAAAAGCTATCGGGGACGATGCGGCGGTGATCAATCATAAAGACAAACGCACCCTCATCACTACCGACTTACTACTCGAAGGAATACACTTCAACCTCGAATATGCGCCACTCAAGCATCTAGGATACAAAGCGGCTGTTGTCAATTTTTCCGACATCTATGCCATGAATGCTACACCCACACAAATCACTGTGTCTTTGGGAATTAGCAAACGATTCTCCGTCGAAGATCTAGAGGAGTTATACGCGGGCATCCGCCTTGCCTGCGAACGCTACAATGTTGATCTTGTTGGTGGCGACACTTCGGCTTCCATGACAGGACTGACCATTTCTATTACTTGTCTTGGTACCGCATACGACTCGGACATCGTATATCGAGACGGCGCTAAGGTCAACGACCTCATCTGCGTAACGGGAAACTTAGGAACAGCTTATATGGGACTACAACTACTTGAGCGTGAGCGTATTGTAATGAACGCAAACGAGAACGCAACACCCGCTTTCGAAGGACGAGAGTACCTACTTGAACGCCAACTCAAGCCCGAAGCACGACGCGACATAATCGAGCAACTACACAAAGCTGGGATCAAGCCTACCGCCATGATGGACATCTCCGACGGACTCAGCAGCGAACTTATGCATATCTGTACCCAATCCAATGTCGGATGCTCAATCTACGAAGACAAACTGCCTATCGATTATCAAGCTGCTGCCTTGGCTGAAGAAATGAACCTCAATATTGTCACCTGCGCCCTCAATGGAGGAGAAGACTACGAACTGCTATTCACCTGTAGCTTAGACGATTATGAGAAACTCATCCCGTTGGAGGACGTATATCTGATTGGTCATATCACAAAAGCTGAACATGGTATCAACCTCATCGGACGAAACGGCGAAGAAATCACAATCCAAGCCCAAGGATGGAACGCATTTAAGAAATAAATATTTGAGTTATAAAAAAAGAGTGGTCAGCAATGATCACTCTTTTCGTTTGGGATTTTTTGGAAACCAACCACGCTCAACGCGCTTCTTTTGCTCAAACAATTCGAGAATTGACCAGAAACATGAGAAGGATATAACACCCAATATGACCGAGATATAGATATTCTCAATCAGCAACGAGCCAACCAACATCAGTACACCCACCAAAGCAAATACCAACCAACATTTGGTACCAAAATAATATTCGCCTTTTATCACCAATGGATGAAACAGACCGATGCACAAAAAGGCAACTAATCCTAATATAATGCCTGAGAAATTCATTAGTGACAGAACATAAATCCAAAGAAGAAGCGAGGACCCGTAGGCAATACCAATTGCTTATCTGCTAACGCTAACATCCAATCCATACGCAGGGTCAAATGCACGCGCTTTGTCATACACCAATCTATGCCCACATATGGATTAACATAACCAAAACCTTGTTTTGTGAGCATAGCTAACTCTTCGGGCTGCCAATCTTCTTCTGTTCCGTCTACCAGAGCAAGTGTGCGCATAGCGCCACCGCCTACAGCGGCACCTATATATGGCCACACTTTTTCCATGCGCCAGCATGCATCTGCTAGCACTCCACCCGAACCTGTACGCACATAACTACCTGATTGTAATACATCTTTCATGTCCGTTACACCACATTTCATAGTAGAGACATAGCCCTCGCAACCTACACGCAGGTGCTTCCAAAGATTAATACGCAACGATCCTCCAATACCTGTGGTCATACCTTGCGGACTAATACTTTCTCCAGTGGGCAATACTGCCGCGGGATTCTTGCCAACAAGATATCCCGCATGCAACATCATTCCGCCACTATATCCCTGAAAAATAGGCATTTTTTCTTTTTTGGTAGTTATAGTGTCCGACGCAACCTTGTTTTGAGCACACAAATTAACCGTAGAAAAAATTAAGAATATCAGTAGTATGGTTTTTCTCATTGAATCAAATTTTTATCCCATTCCTATTTTTAATTCGGCCGCAAAGATACCACAAAAATGCTTAAACTTTCTTAAATCTAACTTAAATATTACCTTAACGGAATACGAAGCTCGTTAATCGTACCATTTATATCAAGCGACAAAGAAAAATAATGACAACTAAGTTGTGATTTTATGCGGATAATACCTGGCTGAGAGACTGGCAAAAGTACTTTCAGTATTCCATCTAACATCGTGCGTAAGTCATTAGGGGAAATAGTAATTTCACTCACAAAAGGATCCAGGTGCAAGCGAGGCGTGAGTTGCTTGCCTACAAAATCAGATTCATGTTCATGAATCCATTGAATAGCAAAATCTTGGATGTTAAGTGTGTGAGATTCTTTAGGCGAAGTAGTGTGCAAAATAATTCCAACACCGCGAATAGATTCTATAGGAGTATTGCGTGCAAACCCCAATTTACGACGCAGAGAATGGAGATGCACATCAATGGTACCCGTGTCATATTGGAAGCGTTTCCCCCACACTGCCTGCAGAATATCATCTCGCTTGCAGATTGTATCTGCATGCTGAAAAAGATATTCCAATAACGAATATTCCAACTGCGTTAGATGCACCACATCTCCACCGCTAGTGACGCAATGGAGATGTGTATCTAATTGTATATTACCAAGTTGGTATCTCATAAAGTAACTTCTACAGACGATCAGAACAAATATCCCATCTTAATGTAGAAGTTTGCCCACTTAGCGTTATCTTGCTTATTAAGAGCCATCGCCCAATCAACAGACAATACAAAATTCTCATTCATAGCCACCTTCAAACCAACACCCGCTGCCATATGAGGCAAATAAACTTTGGAGTGATCTATGTGCTCTGTAGTTATCCCTAAGACATTTGTCTCCGTATATGTATCAAAATAACTACTCAATGGTAATGTCGGAACCACATCTGCTCCTAGCACTGCCAACGCATTGGATTCTACATAATCTTTGATATGCGCTTCCTCTATTGCTTCTACATCCAATTCATATGGCTGAGTTATCACACCCAAATCAAAAAATGGGGCCAATCCGATATAGAAATGCTGACGACCGATGTCGAATTTAGCCACCTTGCAACGCAACTCCACATTCGCATACGCAAAGCCATTGGCCAAGATTCGGTTACGCATAATACCGCGCAACGAGTTCGCACCACCCAATCCCTCGTACATCACGCGTTGAATGAACAATGTATTGAGGTAGGTATTCATATAGAATGGCGACTTGCCCGCAATATTGTTTTGTGTACCAATACGATATGCGAATGTCACGCGGTCGCGATATACTGGCACATAGTGGCGGAAGTTGAAGTTGAAGTGCAAATGATTATATCCTGCTGCCGCTTGCTCGCCAAATGCTGCGGTATAAGTAAAGAACGCGTCCGCATAAATACCCTTAGTAGGGCAGGTGCGTTGGTCACGGCTATCATATGTCAAACCGGCACGCAGATAAGGATGCCATCCTCCTTTTGCTTCTGCTTGATCAATAAGACCCCATTTCACATATTTCTCGTACAACCCTTCTACATTCTTATTCATCGCTTTTTGCTCATA
>JAEIGA010007119.1_pt1 | contig 17013 bp, 13 predicted proteins | sample 9270691 | NCBI WGS metagenome assembly JAEIGA01 (sample SAMN17057246, study PRJNA624740) | gut metagenome | biome: biome; isolation source: fecal sample | host: Bos grunniens | place: China: Xizang | collected 2019
AAAATGCCAGCCCCAAAAGACTGACATTTTGTCATATCCCGGACCGGACTTATTTCACACTGAATCTGTACACACAGACGTGAGTATACTCCTCACCCGGATTCAGAAGTGTTGACGGGAACTCCGGATGATTAGGAGTATCCGGATATTTCTGGGTTTCCAAAGCTATGGATTCACGATATGCCAAAGGCCTTCCATACTTTCCGGTTGTGCTTCCGTCAAAGAAGTTTCCGCCATAGAACTGCAGCGCAGGCTGGTCTGTCAGCACCTCCATATATCGTCCCGAAGCAGGCTCATAGACAGAAGCAGCAACCTCCAGTTCAGATGCTGAAACTCTGTCAAGCACCCAGTTGTGGTCATATCCCGCGCCATTCTTGAGCTGCTCGTTCTCCACTTCGACATCCTGGCCGATAGCCTTAGGCTGACGGAAATCGAAAGGAGTGCCTGTGACATCTGCAATCTCTCCTGTCGGAATAAGGAGAGAGTCCACAGGTGTTGTCTTGGATGCATTGATATAAAGGACGTGAGCGTTGATCGTCCCATTGCCCTCTCCCTTGAGGTTGAAGAACGAATGGTGCGATATGTTGACATGAGTAGCCTTGTCTGTATGAGCGAGATAATCCACGCGGAACTCATTGTCAGGTGTAAGGGTGTATGTCATCACGATCTTCAGATTGCCAGGCATACCATCCTGTCCGTCAGGGCGGAGATACGAAAGCACGAGAGAGTTCTCTGTAACGCTGTCCACATCCCAGACAACCATGTCAAGACCCTTGAGTCCGCCATGAAGAGTCTGTCCGTTATTGTTCTGAGGGAAGTTGTATGTCTCCTCGCCGATAGTATAAGTACCGTTAGCGATTCTGTTGGCATATGGTCCTACGACAGCACCCAGAAAACGCTCGCCCGGGTTGTTGATATACTTGTCGATATTATCATATCCCAATACGACATCTTCCATCGCGCCCTTCTTGTCGGGAGCCCACAAAGCTACGACTCTGGCACCGAAATTGGTAACCTGCATCGTCAGGTCGCCATTCTTGAGAGTATAAAGAGACACCTGCTTTCCATCCACCTCGGTTTCAAAGTCAGACGAAGGGAAAAGATTCACATCTGCGTTTGAGCAGCAAGAAGACACGAGTGCTATCATAGCAGAAAAAATAAGAAAGTTTCTGATCATAAGTCATTGTTTTAAGTGCGTTGACAAAGTTAAATAAATTTTGTAGGTTTGCGATACTAAAACCTTTTAATATGACCATATTGAATTGCATCATTCTGTGCGTCATCTTCTGCACAGCTCCAGCAGGTGTCCTTTGGATATGTAAAAAGGTCCCATTCTTTGGAAAAATCGGTCCGGTTCTCCTCTTGTATATCTTAGGTGTGATCTTAGGTAACATCGGTATCCGCCCTGAAGGAATGAGCACTCTTCAGGACATATTGTCAAGCGCAATGGTGCCGCTTGCGATTCCGATGATGCTTTTCGGATGCACGTTCCGTCTCAGAGAAACGCGTCAGCAGCTTAAATCCCTGCTCACAGGACTTGTGGCAGTAATCATTGCCGTCATCGCCGGTTATCTGATCTTTGGGAAAGGTCTTGCAGAGGGGACAAAAGTAGGTGGAATGCTGACAGGCGTTTACACAGGCGGCACAATCAACCTCGCGGCCCTGAAGACGATGCTGAATGTGAGTAATGAAACTTACATCCTGCTCAATTCATACGACATGCTTGTCAGCTTCCTGTATCTGACTTTTCTTCTTACCATAGGTATCAAGCTGTTCAGGAAATTCCTCCCGTACAAGAGCGATTATGCAGACTGCACTACAGTTAGCGAAAAGGATCTCACAACAGAAAACGAGGGCAATTACAAATGGCTGTTCACACGTCAGGGAATCAAGGACTCAGGCAAGACAGTCGGAATCACTCTTCTCATCTGCGCACTGTCCGGAGGTATAGCGTTCGCCTTCCCAAGCAGCGCATTTATGGTGATTTTCATTCTTCTTCTCACGACCTTCGGCATCGGATGCTCATTCATCCGCCCGATACACAACCTGCCGCATAGTTATGACCTCGGAATGTACTGTATCTATATTTTCTGTATTGTGGTAGCGTCTATGGCCGACCTTACAAGTCTGGACATCGCAGGAGGACTTAACCTTATGGGTTACCTGCTGGTTGCTGTCTTCGGCTCGTTGACAATTCAGGCCATTCTTGCCAGGATATTCAAGATTGATGCAGACACAATGGTGATCGCATCTGTAACATTCATAAACTCTCCTCCATTCGTGCCTATGATGGCTGCAGCAATGAAGAACAAGAGCGTCCTGGTTACAGGCCTGACCCTCGGAATCATAGGATATGCAGTAGGAAATTATCTCGGTTACCTGATGAGCGAGTTCCTCAAACTCCTATAAATGAAGACGGAAATGCCACAGGATGACACCCATGCTCACAGAGACATTAAGTGAGTGCTTGGTACCGTATTGCGGGATTTCGAGAGAAAAGTCGGAGGCATCAACCACCTCTTGAGAAACACCGGCAACCTCATTGCCGAACACGACAGCATACTTACGACCTTCTTCAGGAACAAACGTGTCGAGCATGACTGAATCCATTGTCTGCTCGGCACTTACTATTGTATAGCCATCCTCCTTGAGTCGACGGACCGCATCCATCGTGTCATCAACATGCTCCCAAGCCACACTGTTTTCCGCACCCAAGGCAGACTTGTGAATCTCGGCAGATGGCGGCACCGCACAGATACCGCAAAGCCACACCTTATCGATCTTGAAAGAATCAGCTGTCCTGAAGGCAGATCCCACATTATGAGCACTGCGTATATTATCAAGGACAATAACGATTCCCGAATCCGGAAGTTCCTTATATTCTTCAGCCGAAACCCGACCTAATTCTATGTTAAGAAGCTTTCTGTTATGCATGTCGAAAAATTTATCCGCACAAAGGTAACTCATTTCCTAAAAAACAAAAAATTGAGTATTTTTGCAATCGTTTTAACCAAAGCAATATGAAACAGGACCTTCAAATTTTCAATCTGATCAAAAAGGAAGAGGAGAGACAGACATCAGGAATCGAGCTGATTGCATCCGAGAATTACGTAAGCGAGCAGGTGCTTGAGGCACTTGGTTCAATCTGTACCAACAAATACGCAGAGGGATACCCTGGTGCAAGATATTACGGAGGATGTGAGGTGGTTGACCAGATCGAGCAGGTTGCAATCGACCGTCTCTGCGAACTGTTTGAAGCTGAATATGCAAACGTCCAGCCTCACTCAGGAGCTCAGGCAAACATGGCCGTACTGATGGCTTGCCTCAAACCGGGAGACACATTCATGGGTCTTGACCTCGCACACGGAGGCCACCTTACTCACGGTTCTCCAGTAAACATGTCCGGCATACTTTACAATGCTGTGGCATATGGTCTTAATGAACAGACCGGAATGATTGATTACGAGCAGATGGAGCAGAGAGCCCTTGAGTTCAAGCCTAAGCTCATAATCGGTGGTGCATCAGCATATTCAAGGGAGTGGGACTATGCAAGAATGCGCGAAATCGCAGACAAGATTGGCGCACTCTTCATGGTGGATATGGCCCACACAGCAGGTCTAATCGCTGCAGGTCTCCTCAGCAATCCTGTAAAATATGCTCACATCGTGACATCGACAACACACAAGACCCTTCGTGGACCGCGCGGTGGCATCATACTCATGGGCAAGGACTTTGACAATCCTTGGGGTCTCACAACTCCAAAGGGCGTTGTAAAGAAGATGTCCCAGATCCTTAACTCAAGCGTATTCCCAGGTGTCCAGGGAGGTCCTCTTGAGCACTGCATAGCAGCAAAGGCAGTTTCGTTCTACGAAGCACTCCAGCCTGAATACAAGGACTACCAGAAACAGGTGATTGCCAATGCATCTGCGATGGCGGAAGCATTCTCATCAAGAGGATACAAGATTGTGTCTGGAGGCACTGACAACCATCTCCTCCTCATCGATCTCCGCACCAAGTTCCCGGAACTTACAGGAAAAACAGCTGAGAAGGAACTTGTCAAGGCCGACATTACAGTAAACAAGAATATGGTTCCGTTTGATTCACGTTCTCCTTTCCAGACTTCAGGAATCCGTGTAGGAACACCTGCCATCACATCACGTGGATTTGTGGAGAAGGATATGGAATTCATTGTAAACCTCATCGACCTGGTGCTTTCAAACGCAGCTGCAAACCTCGACCTCATCGCAGGAAAGACTGAAGAAGGCCAGGAAGAATATGAAGCAGTACTCACAGAAGTCCGCAAGCAGGTACGCATGAAGACAAACGGCATGCCTCTGAACCGCTGGTAAACACACACAACTTAACATAACTGCGCACTGCCTCCCTGAAGTTCTGGAGGCAATGCGCAGATTTTTTTTAATTGTTCACTGGAGTGAGGGTAAAGCGGAAGGTGTATTCTGCAGGACGGATGAGATGTTCCTCACGTGGCCATGCGCCCCATGAATTGACGCATGCAAGTCCCATCTGCTTGAGGTCGAAGTTCACCCAGGTCCTACCCTCGGAACGTTTATTCTCGCAAGCCTTGGACTTGAGTTCAAGAGAATGAGCCTGCTCGTTTCCAATGCTGATGCAATCCATCTCTCTCCAATGGAACGGAAGGGCAGATGCTGAGAACTTCATATCTGAAGTAATCTCCAGACCTGTACCATTGTCATCCATTACCCTCATCCACTTGATCTGAGTCTTTGTACCGGACTCCTGTGGACGGACATAGCCATAATGATACTGGTCCTCGACACGCTGAGAATACTTGTCCATCAAAGCAGAACTGTAACGGTCGCAGTAGTTCTCATGAGGTCCGAGACCGAAATACTCGATATCAGAGAATTCTCCCGGCATGGCGAACTCCATACCGAAACGAGGAAGGATCGGCGCCTCAGCCAGTTTGCCTGCATCCTTGAGGACTTCCACTCCCGAAACAGTACCGTCCGCATAAATCTCATAAAGGACAGACACAGCAGCCATCTCGCCGAGAGGCTTATAAAACACCTCAACCTTGCAGCAGTTGTCGGCATTTACAACCTCGAACCTGTCGAATTCAAGGTCAGCATCACGCCACATGGCAGTTCTCTTCTGCTGATTTGCGCCATTGTCATTCTCAACTGCAGCCCTTGCAAAACAAGGCACAAGAGGAGAATCTATAAGTTGCTTTCCGGCAAGCTCGTATGAAACAAATGCTCCCTTCCATGTGTCAAACACCAGAGACCAAGGTGCAATTCTTTCGCCATCGGCCCCTTTGAACTTCATTGTTCCACTGAAAATCAGACGATTGCCGTCTTCCTTGAGTGCTGGACGACCTGAAAGGTTTTCAAACGATGGAAGTACAGCCTCATTGATGCATATCTGGTCGTATGCAACCTGACTGCCGGACGAAAGAATACCGTCCTGCTTACGGAGCATATACCTTACATTAAGATAGACATCAGAACCTGAAATATCCGAAAGGCCCGCAGCGGCAAGGATATCATTTTCACTGAATCCAAGGGAGACCTTCTCAGTCTCCTGCGGTGCGATTGCAGGCACATTCATATAACCGGACAGAACCGGTTCGCCATCTACCTCTACATCCCACTGCATCATATAACGTGACAGATCGATGAAGAAATTCTCATTATATATATTCACCTGACCGGAAGCAGGATTTTCAGAAGATGTATGGATCGAGCGATGCTGATAAGCGACCTCATAAGCATGAGGATGCAGAGACCTGTCCGCAGCTATGATACCGTTGCAGCAGAATGAGTTATCAGAAGGATCGTAATCATTGAAATCACCTCCGAACACAAAAACATGATCTGTACCATATTTGGAAGCATCCACAGGCCAACACAATGCCTGGTCCACAAAATCCCATATAAAGCCTCCCTGATACTGATCCCATTTGCGGATAAGGTCCCAATACTCCTTCAGGCCACCCATCGAATTACCCATCGCATGCGCATACTCGCACTGAATAAGGGGCTTGGCAGGATTGCCGGCAAGATATTTCTCACACTTGTCATACGGCAGATACATAGGGCAGTTGATGTCTGTTCCTTCACCTCCAAGAGATCTCTCGTACTGCACCGGACGGGACTGATCCATCTGCTTCATCATATCGTAGCCAGCCCTGAAATTATCACCGTAACCAGCCTCATTTCCCATGCTCCATACAATGATCGAAGGGTGATTGAAGTCTCTACGGATCATCCTCTTCATTCTTTCAAGATGAGCATACTTAAACTCAGGAACATGGGCAAGCGAAGCCTCACCGTATCCCATTCCGTGCGATTCGATATTTGCCTCATCCACGACATAAAGGCCATACTTGTCACAGAGAGCATACCATAGAGGGTCATTCGGATAGTGACAGGTCCTGACTGCATTGATATTGAGCTGCTTCATGATCAGGATGTCTCTGATCATATCCTCCTCTGTCACGACATATCCTTTGTACGGATTCATCTCATGTCTGTTCGCACCCTTTATGAGTACAGGTTCACCGTTGACAAGAAGACGACCGTCCTTGATGCAGACATCACGGAAACCGATCTTTATGGATGTTGCCTCCGTCTGACCTTTTTTATCAAATGATGCGACGTTCAAGGTATACAGCCATGGAGTCTCGGCAGACCAGAGTTTTGGAGATGCAACTTCAAGAACTGCATTCACACAAGGCAGCCCCCTTTCTGAACGGTCAACACCCTTTACGGCAATGACTTCCGAAGCCACCTCATTTCCTGCAGGATCCAGAATAGTGAAAGCCACTGAAGAAACACCCTTGGAAACCTCCGCATAAAGTTCAGCCTTGCCTGAAGCTGATGCCACCACACGGATATCCTCGATACGCTTTTTCTCTCTTGAGAAGATATATGTGTCACGCGCAAGACCTGTGAGTCTCCAGAAATCCTGATCCTCAAGATAGGTGCCGTCACACCAGCGGAAAACCTCAAGAGCTATAAGATTCTTTCCAGGAAGAACATATTTAGTGATGTCGAAACGTGCCTCGAGCTTGCTGTCCTCGCTGTAGCCTACCTCCTTGCCGTTGACCCATACGCGGACATTAGAAGTAGCTGATCCGATGTGAAGGAATATATCCTTGCCCATCCATTCTTCGCCGATCTCGAATGTCCTTCTGTACTGACCGGCATAGTTGTGCCAGTCGGAAGGAATCGGAGGGTTGTTCTTATACTGTCCGTACCATGCCCAGCCGTAGTTCTTATACACAGGGTGTCCATAGCCGTTGAGTTCCCACATTCCTGGAACAGGCATTTCATCCCATGTCCTGTCGTCGTAACTGACATTATGAAAATCCATAGAACGGGCGGGAATGCTTTCATACCATTGGAATTTCCATATTCCGTTCAATGACAGCTTCAAGCCACCTGCATCAAAAGTAGATGTCATTGGAACGCGATTCCTCTCCACAACATTGGGATTCTGCCAATCAGGAAGCTGATCAGTATCGGATGCAGCAAAAGTAGCCGAACCGGTCATGAAGACAAGCAACAGCAACAAAACGTTTCTCATATCGTTATAATTAAAGGTTAAATGTTTTCAATGTCTGATGACGGGATCCATCCCTGACGGCCGTCAGCAAGTTCGATGTTGTTCCATGCACCTACACTGTCAATGATCCATACCTTCGTTCCCTCATGAAGCACGAACAGATCCTTGGCAGATTCATAAGACGGAGAACTTTTTACGGAAGACACCGGACGCATCACAATGGCAGAGTCAGTCTTCATGTACTCACTCTTCTGCCATAATGAGAAAGAGAGGGATGCGGCAGCCAAAAGGAGAGAAACCAAGGCTGTAAAGAAACCGGCACGCCTTCCTGCAACACCAGGAGAAAGAATGAAGAGAAGAAGCATCGCAAGAGTCAGGGCAAACAGAAGCAGGAAGCACACAGCCCATGCATCTGAATCAAGCATATGGCTAACCTTCCTCATCCAGGTCTTGAGGATAAGTTCCGGCACGGGGTCGATCCTGTCCTGAATCTGAGCATTGAGAAAATCAAGATTGAAGCGTGCATCCTCATATGAAGGATCAACCTTGAGAGCTCTTTCATAACAAAGGATGGCTTTCGGCATATTGCCTGTCCTGTAGTATGCATCTCCAAGATTGCACCATAGGGCAGCAGACTCCAGTGATGCACCTACGATTGTTTCATATCCGTCTACTGCTTCTGTCCAACGTCCTTCTGCATATGCCTGATTGGCAGCATTCCAAAGAGAATCAGGGTAATCTGTCTGAGCATTCATAGCTGCTGGCAATGCCAAAAGCGCCATAAGCACTAATGCCGCACCATGATTTATGTTCTTCTTTGTCTTCATATTGGAATCGATTGAGGATATAACATCCAACGCAGCATCATAATGAGCCGACATTGCCTCATAACCGGCAGACGGCGAATATCTTGCAAACTCACATGCATCAAGAAGAGAAATGAAAGCTTCAACATGCTTCTCTTCCACCCCGCCCTTTCTCATGGCGTCCGCAATATTATCCTTCGAGAGTTCGGCCATAGGGAAATTCAGCTTGTCGGAAATGAATCCGAGAAGAGCCTTGTGGAGTTCTTCATAGAATGCTGTATAAAGGTTCTGCTTGAGGAATGTTCCGGCAAGATGGAGACGCTTCATGGCCATCTTTGTGGCTTTACGGTTCTTTGATCCGACGACATCCGCTCTCCTTGCCGCTAGTTTACGGAGTGTCAGCCAGCACACAACAGATGCAAGAACAAGCATCGCAGCAATGAACCAGAAAGCGAACGACCCTACAAGGAATTGACCTTTCGAAGCAAATGATGCATCCTTGGTATTGATGAATCTTATATCACTTCCCAGGCTCCTTACGTCCTTCGGAGTAATTGTACTTAGGACGGTTCCCGTATTGTCAAAATCCTTACCTCTTTCCACATAGAACGAAAGGGAATCGGTCTGAAGAGTGACATACCTGCCGGCATCTATATCATAATATGAATATTTCACCGGCTCGATTGTGAAATCACCATAACTTCTAGGAATGAAAGGATATTCGTAAGTCTTGCTGCCGTTGCGTCCGCCCTTGTCAATCTTCTCGGAAATCTTAGTGTCATACAGTTCCATATCCGGAGGCAGAACAACCTTCGGAGCATCGAGCAGAGAAATATTTCCTGTTCCTGAAAGGGTTATGACCAGTGAGGCCGCCTCATGTGTCTTGAGCGAATCCTTGCTCATCTTAGCAGAGATCGAGAACTTTCCTACTCCACCACCGAATGAAGCAGGGGCACCTGCCGGAAGCGGTGAAACCCTCACGGACACAGGCTTGGATGAGACTCTTTTCCTTATCGTCGTATAGTCATCAAAGAAACCGTCGAATATGCTGTTTCCTCCGGAAGAGACCCTGATATTCACAAGACAAACAAGTTCCGCCGGAGAGATGGTAACTGTACCTTCCTGCTGAGGAATCAGGACAAACTTACGAAGCAAAGCGGAATTGTATATTTGTCCGTCATATGTCTCTCTGGTGAATTCAATATTGGTCGGAGCTTCTATCTCCTGGCTCCAGAATCCGTTGAAATCAGGAAATTCCGCACTCTCGAATCCTGCAATATTTACTCTTTGCCATAGCTTTATAGTAGCCACTATCGGCTCTCCGACAACGACATTGGTACGGCTGAGATTAAGGGTCAGGAAGATGTCATCGTCACCGACACCTGCAGTCTGCCGTTGCCTTTGAGGCTGAGACTGCTGTGACTGGGATGACTGGGATGACTGGGATGAACCGGAAGCAACCACCTCGACAGACACCGGCTTTGAAGTTATCACATTGTCCTTAACCTTTGCCGTAGCCTGAGGTATCGTGAATTTTCCCGTCTTCAGAGGACGCAGAAGATATGAATATGTCGTCTGTACTGACTTGGTGGTCTTTCCGTTGATTATCTGCACACTTGATGAGCGGCCCTGCTGAGGTCCCCATAGCAGCTGGAAATCCTCACCCGGATTCCATGTGAAATCAGTGACCCTCGCCTCACCTTCTATAATGAAGGTTACATTGAAATGCTCATCAGCCGCGACCACATTGTGAGTCTGCACCTGAATGCTCGTCTGTGCATGAAGCAATATAGCCGTAAGAGCAAAAACTACTGTCAAAAACAGTTTTCTCATATCCATCCTCCTATTACCAATTCTTTTCCTTCTGTCTAGAGTTCAAGGCCTTCGCCTTTTCCTTATTGACTTTATCCTGAGTTTCCTTTTCCTTTGCCTGAATAGCCTGGAGCATCTGCTGGGCAGCCTGAGGCGTTATCTTAGGCTGCTGGCCCTGCTGTTGCTGATTCTGGTTCTGATTCTGGTCTTGCTTGTCTTGATTCTGATCTTTGTTCTGATCCTGGTTCTGATCTTTGTTCTGATCTTGCTTGTCCTGATTCTGATCTTTATTCTGATCCTGCTGGTCCTGGTTCTGGTCCTGGTTCTGCTGATCATTATTCTGCTGATCATTATTCTGATTCTGTTGCTGCTGTTGCTGATTCTCCAGCATCTTCTTGGCATAGATATAATTCTCCTTTGCCTCAAGGTCGCCAGGATTTCTCAAAAGAGACTGCTTCAATGCATCTACGGCAGCCTGCCAATTCTTCATGCCTATCGCAACATCTCCTGCATTATAATAATAATCAGCCGCATAGGCAGATTCAGGAGCGACCTCCTTGATTCTGTCAAGAACCTTTGAAGCCTGCTCAAGATCCTCCTGCCTGAACAGATTGCCAGCAAGGTTATAATTGGCCGCCATTGACAAAGAATCCTTCACCAACGCCTTGCGATACTCAATATCAGCCTCTTTATAATTCTCCTTCTTGAACTCTCTGTTGCCTTTCCTCACCTCGCGACGGTCGATCTGTGCCGAAAGATCAGCCACCGACACTGCAGAGAGAAAGATCAATATGTAAAATATCCTCTTCATAACTATCTTCTAAACAGATGTCGTTTTGAACGGCGGTCACCTACAAGCATCTCCAGAACGAAGAAGAAAAGGGCAATCGCCATAAAATACATGAACTGTTCATCAAACTCCTCAAAGACAATGGAGCTGTACTTCTCATCCTCCATCTTCCTGATATCGTCAATTATAGGATTGAGACCGAACTCACTGTTGCCGGCTCTGACATATGCACCGTTTCCGGCAGCCGCAACATCCTGAAGAACAGTCTCATCCAATCTGGTAACCACGATGTTTCCATCCTTATCCTTGAGAAGTTCGCCATCCATAGGTATAGGTTTTCCCTCCGGAGAACCTACTCCGATGGTAAAGACGCGCACCCCCATCTCTGCCGCCTGCTTCGCTGCCGCGACAGGGTCATCCTCATGATTTTCTCCATCAGTGATAACAATCACAGCACGGCTTTTCTCGCTCTGTGCGCTGAAGCTGCGTATCGCAGTATTGATGGCCTCACCAATGGCTGTTCCCTGAATAGGAACAGATTCGGTCGATATCGAATTAAGAAACATCTTCGCCGACACATAGTCAGTCGTTATAGGAAGCTGGACAAATGAGTTTCCGGCAAAGACAATAAGACCGATCCTGTCATCCCTGAGTTTGTCTACAAGTCTGGAAATCGCAAGTTTTGCACGGTCAAGTCTGTTCGGAGAATAATCCTCAGCAAGCATGGAGTTGGACACGTCAAGGGCGATCATGATTTCTGCACCCTTTGTCTCATGTTCCTTGATCTTTGCTCCGATCTGAGGTCTTGAGAGGCCTATTACGAAGAAGAGGAATCCCAAAGCAAAGAAGGTCAGTCTGACCCACACCTTGCTTCCTGAATATGACGGCATCAGTTGTCTTACAAGATTCTCATCACCGAATTTCCTGATTCTGTTCCTTCTGAACTTCAGGACGAGAGCCTGAATCATAAAGAAGAAAGGAATCAGCAACAATAAAAGGAGAAACTGAGCTTGAGCAAAATTTATCATACGAACCTCCTTATTACAAACCAGTTAAGCACAAGTTCCAAAAGAATGGCAATCAGAGCTAAGAAAGCATATCTTCCGAAAAGTTCCTTATAGACAGGAAAGCTGTCGACCGTTGTCTTAGCCTTCTCCATCTTATTGATTTCCGAATAGATTTCAGCAAGTTTGGTATTGTCTGTCGCTCTGAAATAGCGTCCTCCTGTCGACTCTGCAATTTCTGCAAGAAGCTGCTCATCGATCTCCACCTCGACATTGCGGACCTCGACACCCCACGGAGTCATTACCGGATATGGAGCGGTTCCCTCCTTGCCTACTCCTATCGTGTAGACTCTCACGCCATATGTCTTGGCTATCTCGGCCGCCATCTGAGGCGAGACCTCGCCTCGGTTGTTCACTCCATCGGTAAGAAGGATTACGACACGGCTCTTTGCATCCGAATCCTTCATCCTTGCTATTGCAGTAGCAAGACCGTTGCCGATTGCGGTACCGTCTTCGATAAGGTCAGTCTGGACCTCCTTCATGAGATTTATGAGAGTCGCACGGTCAGTTGTAAGCGGACACTGGGTAAAGCTTTCACCTGCAAAGACGACAATTCCCATTCTGTCAGACGGACGCTGGGATATGAACTCGATTGCAATGTCCTTTGAAGCATTTATACGGTCCGGAGTGAGGTCACGGGCAAGCATACTGGTGGAGACGTCCATTGCAAGAACAATGTCTATTCCCTCTGTATCAATCTTTTCCATATCCTCAGAAGACCTCGGCCTTGCTATGGCCACCACGATAAGACAAAGAGCAATCGTTCTGAGAATGAACGGTATATGACGTAGAGAACTTTTGAATCCCGTACTCTTTGCAAGCCATGGAACAGCTGTAGAGACTCTCAGATGCGGATGCCTCTCTGCAAGTTCAAGATATATGTAGTGGAGCACCAGCAATGCCGGCACAATCATCAGCCACAATAATTCAGGATACTCAAAGAACATCATTCACCTCCTTTTTCATCATCAGCCTGAACTCCGGTTTCTTCCTCGACCTCAGTCTGATAAGTTGATGTCACAAAACGTACCGCTACAGGCAGTGCGGATGCATTCTCTTCCTCAGAAGCCGTAAACTTGGCAAACTTCACGAAATCTGCCCTTTCGAACAGGTCCTTCATCTCTTCCAGAAGGTCTGCCGGCGCATCAGTCTGCTTCATATCCTTGAAAATCTCTGCAGTAGTCATCTCCATTGCGCTGATACCGTATCTTGCCGCTATGTATTCCCTCAATGTATCGGTTATACCGGAATAGAATGCCTTCTGCTTTTCCGGAACCCACATCTTATTGCCGCGATACTTGTCAAGTTCCCTCAATGCAATGATGTGAGGCGGATCCTTCTTTATATATTCAGGATTATGGCGCCTGCGGTAACGGATGACAAGCCATACTGCCAAAGCAATCAGTCCGGCAAGAACAAGTCCGCCAAGTATCCATGGCAGAATTTCCTTGAATGTCACAGGATAACGGATCTGTCCCTTGATGTCATGAGGCTTGAATGTAGCAGTATCGACCGGCATTGTCATCACCTCAAGACGCTGAGGTTCAAAGACAAGCGTATCCAGAACACCATCTTTTGAAAGTCTCTGCACTGCAAGTGGCGGAAGTATATATATTCCCTCGTCAAAAGTCGTGATGGTAAGTCCTCCACGAAGGTCCATACTTCCCGAGGTTCCCCTCCTTCCCTTGATAGTCTTGAGCGTATCCATCTTCCAGGGACCGACAATCTCAATTCCCGTCATAAGCGTATCCTTTACGACAGGAAAGGCGAACTGAGTTCCCTCTTCCACACCATTGAGATCGAAACCATAGAATATCTGATCTGCAATGAGCACTGAATCCCTCACCTGAAGAGGCTCAAGAAAGGCACCTTCCATCTGGATGACCTTACCAGGAAGAGGATGGCCTGAAACATGAGCATCAGCCTGCGCATGAAGCGAGACTGATACTGAAAGAAAAGCGATATATGCAAATGCCTTACGCATAAATGATATTATCTGTTTTGAAACAGGGTCATAAGACCTTTGACGTAATCATCGTCAACGGCGATGCTGACCTTATCCACATTATATTTCATAAAGAGTCTCGTCGAGAACTGCTCCACATTCCTGAACCAGTCTTCATACGCCCTCCTCATCTTCCTGTCCGAAGTATCAATCCATGCGGATCTTCCTGATTCCGAGTCCTTTATATGCACCAGTCCCACATCAGGAATACTTCTTTCGCGAGGATCGTAGACTTCTATTACCGAGAGATCATGCCTGTTCACGGCCACCTTCAGAGCCTCTTCGTAACGGGGACTTCCGTCTTCCCTGACATCTATCATGTCAGAAAGGAGAAAGGCTGTACATTTCTTCTTGATGGCATTGGTCAGATATCTCAAGGCCTCTGAAATGTCTGTTCCATCCGTTGTGGGTTCGAATTCAATGATTTCACGTATTATGTGAAGCAGGTGACTTCTTCCCTTCTTGGGAGGAATGAACTTCTCCACCTTATCACTGAAGAACAGGGCACCCACCTTGTCATTATTGATAATGGCAGAAAAAGACAGCACGGCCGCTATTTCGGCAAGGACATCCTTTCGGCTTGCCCCCGCGGTACCGAAAAGACGCGAACGGCTGACATCCACGAGCAGCACGACAGTAAGTTCCCTCTCCTCCTCGAAGACCTTGACATACGGGCTGCGGAGTCTGGCTGTGACGTTCCAGTCCATATTGCGGACGTCATCACCATACTGATACTCACGGACCTCACTGAACGCCATACCGCGACCCTTGAATGCCGAATGATATTCACCGGCAAAGATCTGGTGCGAAAGCGCCCTAGTCTTGATCTCAATCTTCCTGACCTTCTTCAAAAGGTCATTTGCCGATAATGTACTCACTATTAAGGAACTTCTACTGCATTGATGATTTCAGAAATGATCTGGTCGGTGGTCATGTTTTCCGCCTCAGCCTCATAGGTGAGACCGATACGGTGACGAAGCACCTCGTAGCAGACCGCACGCACATCCTCAGGGATGACATATCCCCTTCTCTTGATGAATGCATATGCCTTTGAAGCCATTGCAAGAGAGATGCTGGCACGAGGTGAAGCACCATAAGAGATGAAGTTAGCAATGTTTTCGAGACCGTATTCCTTAGGTGTACGGGTAGCATACACTATGTCCACGATATATCTTTCGATCTTTTCATCCATATAGACATCCCTTACCACCTCACGAGCCCTGACAATATCCTCAGGTTTCAGAACAGGCTGAGCCTTAGGGAATTCTCCTGTATTGTTCATCCTGATGATCTGACGCTCCTCCTCCTTCTTCGGATAAGTAACGACAACCTTGAGCATAAAACGGTCGAGCTGCGCCTCAGGAAGCGGATATGTACCTTCCTGCTCGATAGGGTTCTGGGTAGCCATCACAAGGAAAGGCTCAGGAAGCTTGAATGTCTCATCACCGATTGTCACCTGACGCTCCTGCATAGCCTCGAGAAGAGCAGACTGAACCTTTGCCGGTGAACGGTTGATCTCATCGGCAAGAACGAAATTGGCGAATACAGGACCCTTCTTGATCTGGAACTGCTCAGTCTTCTGAGAGTAGATGAGCGTACCGATGACATCGGCAGGAAGAAGGTCCGGAGTAAACTGAATACGGCTGAACTTAGAATCGACCGCGTTTGACAAAGTGTTGATTGCCAACGTCTTAGCCAAACCAGGAACACCCTCGAGAAGAATATGGCCATTTGCCAGAAGACCTATCAGGAGATTCTCCACAAGCTGTTTCTGGCCCACGATGACCTTGTTCATCTCCATTGTCAGAATATCAACAAATGAACTTTCCCTCTGGATGCGGTCGTTCAATTCTTTGATGTTTATGCTTTCCATAAATATGATTTTTGATATTTTTGCATTTTAAACTTACAAAGTTACTGATATTTTTTGAATATGCGATACATCATAAGACTCTCTTACAACGGTGGCAAGCTTTGCGGATGGCAGATCCAGCCCAACGGAGCGACCGTGCAAGGCGAACTCGAAAAGGCACTGCAGACCCTCCTCGGGATGCCTGTACCTGTCACAGGTGCCGGACGCACCGATTCCGGAGTGAATGCAGTCAACTATATCGCCCACTTCGAACTGCCCGAAGACAAGCCGTTCGACGCGGCGCAGATTCACTACAAATTAAATGCCATCCTTCCACGAGAAATTGCGGTGCACGAGGTAGCGCAAACACACGAGAGCTTCCACGCACGATTCGATGCAAGATCACGCGAATATCATTACTTCATACATTTCAGAAAAGACCCCTTCTGCGAAGCATTCTCCTACAGGATGAGGCACCATCTTGATCTGGAGAAGATGAATGAAGCAGCCTCTCACCTGCTTGGAACCCATGATTTCAGCTGCTTCGAGAAAGTCGGAGGCAACAACGCCACATCCATCTGCACAATCACGGAGGCCCGCTGGATGCCATATACTCCGACTCATGCCGGTATGCTGGCATACCCATGCGAAGAGGGTGACTACATCGTATTCCGCATCAAGGCAGACAGGTTCCTCAGGAATATGGTCAGAGCAATCGTAGGATCCATGATCGAGGTCGGAAGCGGAAAGAAGGAGCCGGAGTGGATGGCCTCACTGATAGCATCCGGAACACGTTCGGACGCGGGCGCATCGGTACCCGGAAACGCATTATTCTTCAGTGGCGCAGAATACGCCGGAGAATGCACTGAAACCGAGAAATAAATTTTAGAATTCGCGATTTTTTGACTACTTTTGCACGATTATGCAATTTAACATTACGACTATGCTTTTTAACCTACTTCAAGCAGCAATAGACACTACTGCACTTGCACCTGCAACACCCGTTGCACAGGAGAACACATTCTCTCTGATTGAAATGGCAGTCAAGGGCGGATGGCTCATGCTCGTCCTTCTTATTCTTTCAATCGTAGCTATCTACATCTTCGGAAACAAGTGGTGGATGATCCGCAAGGCTG
>JAEIGA010007120.1_pt1 | contig 17013 bp, 17 predicted proteins | sample 9270691 | NCBI WGS metagenome assembly JAEIGA01 (sample SAMN17057246, study PRJNA624740) | gut metagenome | biome: biome; isolation source: fecal sample | host: Bos grunniens | place: China: Xizang | collected 2019
TTGGTTTGTTCAATCGCTTATAAATACTTATAATAAGGTTATGAACGCAAACGAAGTTCCACAAAGTCTAGGTGGTTCTACCTTTGCAAGGGCGTTTAGAAAGGGCGTTTCCTTTGGGCCACAGTTCCCCTTTGAAGAAAGCGTTGCTCACAACGTGGACGAAAAAATAAAAGTGGAAAACTTTGATAAACTTCACCAAATTTATAAACAAACCATTTTAGAATTAGTAAAAACTAAATAAGCGTTTGACAATTAAAACCATATATAATACAATATACTTATGAAATACGATTTTGAACTAGTCGGTAAGATAGGCTCGATGGCACTTATCGACAAAAAAAGCAATATTCTAGATTATACGCTCATTGCACGTTTATCTAAAGAATTCAAACCCGGATATATCTGGGTAACTAGTGGTGCTGCTGAAACTGGCAGACTTGACTATATTCAAAGAACGGGCAAGGAACTTGAGGGTTCTTCTGAAGACGTAAAAACCGATTACGCTGCACAAGGTCAGTCAATTCTTATGTCAACCTACCGTCAATTCGTTGATAGCAAGTATTCACTTCGTCAAGTCTTGGTAGAACACCAACATTTTAACGATACCGATAAGCGTGAACACTTAAAGGCGTTGCTTCTTCGTTGTAAAGACCAAATGGCAATACCGATAATCAATTATAACGACGCAATAAGTACCGAAGAAAGTAGGCGTTTTGAAATTCAATCGCTAAAAGCCGACCACAAAAAGGTGGTAGAGTGCGTTGATAATGACGAAACGGCTAGCCAAATCGCTTGCCTAGTTAAAGCGAAAACGCTTTTGATTTACACTAGTGCCGATGGAATTTATAAAGACCCCACAAACCCCGATACCTTGATTGAAGAAATTTCGGGTAAAGACGTTTACGAAGTTCTAGAAAACGTTAACGCTTGCGAAAATTATTGTAACGGTGCTTCAAGAGTGGGTGCAAACGGTGCGAAAGCCAAACTAGAATACGTTAAAGACGCTATTAAAATTGGTACAAAAGTTATTATCGCTTCGCCAAAGTATTCTATAAAAGACTTAATTTGTGGAAACGCAAAAGCAACAAGAATAGGCGTAAGATAGCATTTTTTTAATCAAAAAACACAAAAACACGCTAAAAACAGCGTGTTTTTCTTGTTTTAAATAAAAAAATAAGGGGCGTTTTTTATTCCCCAACAGTTTTATTATCTCATAAAATTAACTTTAAATCAAGGGGGTTTTTAAAAATAAAGTTGATAATATTTTTTAAAAACATATTGACGAATTGTTGACACCATATTAAAATATAAGTGAAAATAAAACTAACCAAGGAGGTTGGACCGTTGAACAGAGTTCTTCACACTAAATAAAAAATAGGAGGACGGACCAATGTACAGTTTTAATTATTCAGGTTATAAAAGGAGGTAAAGACCAATCAACAGTTTAGACTCCTGCTCTAAATAATCCGATAGGCTAAAAAATAAAAAGTTCTTAAAAAGAAAAGTTAGTTGTACTAAGAAGATAGCCTAAATCGGTAGCGACGGCAGGTTACAACTTAATAATAAGATATATAGGGGGCGAAGGTGTTCGCCCCTTTTTCGCTCCAAAAATTACCAGCGTTTTCTCAATATATAAATGTATATACTTTTTTTCTCGGCACATAATATTCTCAAGGGGGAAGTTATGAGAGATACTAAAAAGAAAACTAGTAGAAATTGTAGTTCTAAACAAACTAAAGACGTTAAGAACGCAAAAAACACTAAGAACTGCAAATAATTAAGATTTCTAGAACAGAAAACTAAAACCTTAAGTAAAAAACCTATAAAATTTTATAGGTTTTTTTACTTTTCGTTGACAAAAGTTAAAGGAAGTTATAAAATATAACTACTTTAAGTAGGTTATACGGTTGCGGAGACGGAGAGAAACCGTCTATGAGGAAAGTCCGAACTTTTTAGAAACAGGGTGCCGGAGAAATCCCGGTGAAGGCGACTTTAAGGAAAGTGCAACAGAAATAAACCGCCAAAGCAATTTGGTAAGGATGGAAAGGCGTGGTAAGAGCACACCGCCCTTTCGGTAACGAAAGGGGCAATGTAAACCCCACCCGAAGCAAGATTGACAAACCGTTAGCATAAGGAGTTTCACTTTAACGGTTTACTAAAACATCGCTTGACCTTAGCGGAGACGTTAAGGCTAGATAAATAACCGTACACGACAGAATTCGGCTTATAGACCTACTTAAAATATTATGCCCCGAACAGGCTAACAACCTATTCGGGGCTTTTAATTTAGTACTATTCTTTTGTTTTAGAATTTTTTATTTTTTTAGATAAACCATAAGAACCGTTATGTCGGCGGGCGAAACACCTGAAATTCGGCTTGCTTGCCCTAGGTTTTCGGGGCGAATTTTGTCTAGTTTTTGCCTTGCTTCAAGCCTTAACCCGTTAATCGATAGATAATCTATATCTTTTGGCAAGAGTTTTTCTTCTAACTTCTTGGCTTTTTCTATTTGTTCTTCGCTTTTTACTAAGTACCCTTCGTACTTAGCGTCGATTTCTACCGTGTCTATAATTTCTTTAGAAATTTCTTCAAACCCACCAAACTCACTTATAATTTCAGAAAGTGGAATACCACGTCTAATCAAATCGGCATAACTTAAGCCTGTATTTGCCTTAGCATATCCATAGCGTGCTAGTAGGTTTTCGCTCTCTATTGGGCGAACTTTGGTTTGCATTATAAGGGTTGCCTTGTCGTATTCAGCCTTTCTCTTATTGTAAACGGCTAACCTTTCGCCCGAAATCAAGCCTGTACGAAGTGCCTTTTCGGTAAGTCTAAGGTCGGTGTTGTCTTGTCTTAAAACTATACGGTATTCTGCACGGCTAGTCATCATACGATATGGCTCGTTAGTGCCTTTTGTTACTAAATCGTCAATAAGTACCCCAATATATCCGTCAGAGCGAGTCATAATAAAGGGCGATTCGTTTCGCATTTTAAGTGAAGCGTTTATACCTGCGATTAAACCTTGAGCAGCCGCTTCTTCGTAACCACTAGTGCCGTTGATTTGCCCAGCACAGTATAGTCCTGATATTTTTTTGTATTCAAGTGTGGGGTAAAGGTCAAGCGAATCAATGCAATCGTATTCGATAGCGTAAGCGTAACGCATAATTTCGCAGTTTTCTAAGCCACTAACCGTTCTATACATAGCCTTTTGCACGTCGTGTGGAAGGGAAGTCGATAAACCTTGAACGTAAATTTCGTTGGTATCGCCACCTTCAGGCTCTAAAAAGAGTTGATGGCGTTCTTTATCGGCAAACCTAACGACTTTATCTTCAATAGACGGGCAGTATCTAGGTCCAGTACCCTTAATCATACCCGAATACAAGGGTGAACGGTGTAGATTAGCCCTTATAATTTCGTGAGTTTTTTCGTTAGTATAGGTTAAATAGCAAGGGGTTTGTTTAACGGGCAATCTTTCGGAAAGATAACTGAACGGATAAACGTCCGTTTCCCCTTCTTGAATTTCAAGTTTAGAAAAATCAATCGTTCTAGAATCAACCCTAGCAGGCGTACCCGTCTTAAATCTTCTAACGGTAAAGCCTAAATCTATAAGGTTTTGGGTTAAGCCGGTAGCAGGTTGAAAGCCGTTCGGCCCAGAATTTTGTCGCCACTCGCCAGCGATTATGCTTCCGTTTAGATATACGCCAGTAGCAACGATAACCGTCTTGCACTCTAAAACGCCACCGAACGCAGTTTTTACGCCCGAAACCTTGCCGTCTTCAACCAAAATCTCAACGGCTTCGCCTTGTAAAATCCTTAAATTTGGAGTGTTTTCAAGCACACGCTTCATTTCGGTATGGTAACGGTTTTTGTCGGCTTGACCACGAAGCGATTGAACTGCAGCACCCTTGCCACGGTTAAGCATTCTTATTTGAAGCAAGGTTCTATCGGCATTTATGCCCATTTCCCCGCCTAAAGCGTCGATTTCTTTAACGATTTGACCTTTAGCCGTTCCACCAATGGAAGGATTGCACGCCATAAACGCTATGCTGTCCAAGTTCAAAGTTAGCATAGCGGTACTAAAGCCCGTTCTTGCTAAGGCTAACGCCGATTCTACACCAGCGTGCCCTGCACCTATAACGACTGCGTCGTATTTTCCTTCCAAAAATTGAGTCATTTTTTATTTACCTATTGCTTTAATAGCATTTTCTTAATATCGTTTATATCTCTAGCAAGTTTAGAGTCGGTTTTTAGTTGTTCTGCAACCTTATCTCTTGAATAGATAACGGTAGCGTGGTCTTTACCACCCATTTTTTGACCAACTACGCCAAGTGGTAAACTTGACATCATATCGGTTATGATATACATACAAATTTGGCGTGGCTCAACGAATTCTTTATTCTTTTTCTTGCTTAAAATATCAGACTTTGAAACCTTATAGAAATTGCAAACGCAGTCTATAATATCTTCAACTTGCATTTCTTCCTTGCGTTCGCCAACCGATTCTTTTAGAGCGTCCTTAACTAAGTCGATAGTAATATTGCGTTCGTGAAGTTTAGAAAAGAAAATAACGTTGGTTAGTTTTCCGATTAGTGAACGAATATCTCCGTCGTCCATTTCGGCAATATAGGAAAGAACTTTTAAGTCCACTAAGCACTTCTTTTCTTCAGATTTTCTTCTCAATATTGCAATTCTAGTTTCAAGCGTAGGGGGTTGAACGTCTGCAAGCAAACCACCTTCAAAACGGGTGCGAAGCCTATCTTCTAAAACTTCGATTTCCTTAGGTGGACGGTCAGAAGATAGTACGATTTGTTTGTTTTGCATTACTAGTTCGTTAAAGGTGTGGAAGAATTCCGTTTGAATACCTTGCTTTTTAGCCAAAAACTGTACGTCGTCGATAAGCAAAACGTCAACGTTTCTGTATTTTCTTCTAAAGTCCATACCCGTTCCCTTGCCACGGCTAATACTGTCGATTAGTTGGTTAGTGAACTGTTCGCAAGTAGCGTATAAAACGTTCACGGTAGGTTTATGAAGTTTAATGTAGTTGGCAATAGCCATAAGGATATGCGTTTTACCTAAGCCCGTACCACCGTAGATAAAAAGTGGATTATACGCATCGCCGGGGTTTTCGGCAACGGCTTTCGCTGCGGCAAAAATAAGTTGGTTAGATTCGCCTACTACGAAAGAATCAAAGGTGAATTTGGGGTTAAGTGGCATACCTTGGTCAACAACTCTTTCAATTTCGTCGTTGTCAACTTGGTTTATGTAGTCGTCTCTATCTTCGGCAATAACAACCAAGTAATCGCTAACGCCCGTGTTGCTTCTTCTAACTGCTTCAAGTATTCTAGCACGCATTTTTTCGTTAACGGTGTCGGCAAAAATTTTGGTGGGGGTGCAAAGTATTAATCTTTCACCCACGATGTCTACCGGTTTAAGAGTAGATATATATGTATCAAATGATATTGAACTTACTGTTTTTTCTAGTTCTGGAAGTATAGTTTTCCAGAGAATCTCGTAACTTTCCATTTGAAAGTACTCCTTGTAATATATTTTTTACGGCGAAAATTCGCCTAGAGAAAATGTCTTAAACTTTTATAATTGACTTAAAGTACAAAACATTATATAATAAAATTAAAATAAAATAAAGTGTATATGACAAATTTTTCAAAAGTTTTTAAAGTTCTATGGTAATCAAAACACTAAACTTAAAAAATTTCCGCAATTACGAAAGCCAAACGTTCACCTTTAGTAAAGGGATAAACATTTTAACGGGCAACAACGGTCAAGGAAAGACCAACTGTGCGGAAGCAATATTTTTTCTATGTACGGGGTACTCTCCACGTGCTAACAAGGACAGCCTTGTAATAAAAGCGGGGGAAGAGCACGCCGAAATTTCTGGTGTTGCCCTATCGGAATACGGCGACGTATCGGTAAAAATTCAATTTAATAAAAACGATAAAAAGAACGTTTACGTAAACGGCTTACAAGTTCTAAAAATAGGCGAACTAATGGGAAATATTCACTCGGTATTTTTCAATCCGCAAGAATTAAAACTAGTTCAGGAAAGCCCTGAAGACAGGCGGAGATTTATGAATATTTCTTTGTCGCAAATGTCGAAGAACTATTTTTATGCACTAGCAAGGTACAATAAAATACTATCTCAACGCAACAACTTGCTAAAAAATCCCGATATATCTATAATAAAAGAGACCTTGCCCGTATGGGACGTACAACTCTCTAAAGAAGCCGCAAAAATCATACTTGCACGCAATAATTTCCTAAAGGAAATCACCCCAATCGCCCAAGAAAAACACGCTTTTTTAACAGACGGTAAGGAAATCTTAACGATGAAAACTGAAAGCGGTTATACTGGTGACGAAAAAGAAATTGCGACCTTTCTTTTTGCAGACCTAAAAGCAAACTTGCAAAAGGATTTAAGACTAGGCTACACTTCAATCGGCCCGCATAGGGACGACATAAAGTTTAGTTTAAACGGTACTGACGTACGCTTGTACGGTTCTCAAGGCCAACAGAGAACGGTGGCGTTGTCTATAAAACTTGCCGAAACGGAATCGTTTAAGGCTCGTTTTGGAGAATATCCCATACTTATTCTTGACGACGTATTGTCAGAACTCGATAAGAAACGGCAAAGAAAACTTATTGCAAGCCTTGATAATCTTCAAACGATTTTCACGGCTACAGGTTTTGACCGTTCGGTTTTTAAGGCTACCCCCGTAAACCGAATAGTTATCGAAAACGGTACAATCAAAAATAAATAATCCCCAACTGTTCAAACAAAAAGTCCATCGGAAATTTCCTTTCCGGTGGACTTTCAGTCTATTTTATAATCCGAATTTTTGCTTAATATCTTGGGCAGTTAAATAACCTGAAAATCTCTTTTCTTCCTTGCCGTTTACCATTAAAATCAAAGTGGGGATAACTTCTATCCCGAATTTAGCACAAAGTTCTGCGTTTTCGTCAACGTTGCACTTAGCAACGGTAAACTTTGCGTTTTCTTCATCGGCAAGTTTTTCAAGTTCTGGTGCAATCATTTTGCAAGGTCCACACCAGGTCGCCCAAAAATCTATTAAAACCGTGTTTTGGTCGGTTACTATCTGACTGAAATTGTCTTTACTTAATATTTTTTCCTTCATAGTATAAAGTATCTCCCTTTATTTAGTTTTTATCCTTTAGGCTGTTGCCAAGATAAGTACCAAATACTATGGTCGATTTTTTTCTATCCTTAGATGATGAACTTCTTCCTTGTCCTTTTCCACCCTTAAAGTTAGAACGCTTTTTGTCAAAGCCACCTTTTTTATTTTGTCTTTCGTTTTTGCCTGCGTTATAGGGCTTAGAAAATTCATCTTTATCGTTTGGAACGATTACTACAAAGCGGTTAGGCTCTTTGCCGTCGCTACGAGTGGTTACAGTTTCACTTTCTGCTAAAGCAGTGTGAATAATTCTTCTTTCAAAGGGATTCATTGGTTCAAGTTGAACTTCCCTTCTCATATCGGTTGCCTTTTCTTCTAATTTATGGGCAAGTTTAATAAGAGTTTCTTCTCTTCTTTCTCTGTAGTTTTCGCAGTTAACAACTACCTTTTTGTAGTCTTTGTTAAAGGTGTTAGCGTATGCAGAAGCAAGTGCTTGAATAGCGTCTAAACTTTCACCCCTTTTGCCGATTAACTTAGAAGAATCATCGGTAATAACGTCAATAACCGTGTTATCTAAATCGCTAACTAAAACTGCTTTAGCGTTTAAGTCCATTAATTCAAATAACTTTTGTAAAAATTCTACCGTTTTTTCGTTTCCCGATAACTTTTTGGTTACTTCAACAACTGCGTTTTCCTTAACTCTACCTAAAAAACCCTTGACTGCTTCTTTAACTACGGTAATTTCGGCTTGTTCCTTTTCTATGCCTAACTCACTTAAGCCAAGTTGTACGGCTTCTTCCACCGTCTTTGCTGTAAATTCCATTTTTATCCTCCGACGCACCGATTGTGCGATTTTTTATCTCTTTTTCTTGTCAAACTTTCCCGAAAGGAATCCGTCGTTTTCTTTTTCTTTTTGAACCTTGCTCTTTTTCTTAGGTTCTTCTTTTTTGGGTTCTTCCTTAGGAACGTAAACTCTACCACGTACTACTTGTGGCTTTTCTTGTGCTTTTTGGTTTTTGTATTTTAAATCGATTATTCCATTAATCATAAAGGTTGTTCCAATACTTATTACCGAACTTAATACGATATAAATACAGAACGCTGCAGTGTACATAAATGCAAACACTGCCATCATTATAGGCATCATATAAGTCATCATTTTTTGACTTTGAGCACCTTGTCCGTCAACAGTTTGTAATTCCATTTGAGCCTTTTGACTCTTACTGGTTATAAGTTGTAAAACTAGCGAAGTTACCGCAGTTAATACAACTAAGATAAAATAACCGTTAACGGTATCGTTCTTTTCTGCGTTAAGATTGAAAGTAAGTTCATTATAACTTGATTCGGTTAAACCGGTGTTGCCATAAGAACTATTAAACAAAGCAAAATTACTCTTTACAGGGTGTTCCATTGGGCTATCTTTTTCCCAAACGTTTTGAACCCACAAGAATTTTTTGTCGGCATTTCTAAACGATTCAGCAGATTTTTCTCTACTTGCTTCTACGATTTGTGCTTTTAAGTCAGCCGTTGCATAGAAATTATAGGTAGAAAAACTTAAACTGCCTTCGCCGTTTACTGCAAAGTATCTTCTATAAACTAAATCAGCGTTTCCGTTAATAGAAAGGTCATAATACTTAACCTTTTCTTCGTTACCAGAAGCGTTAGTAATAGTTTCTTCGGTAGTTTTAATAGTTAAAGTATTAACGCCATCAGAAATTTCAGACGAAGTGCCGATTTCTTTAGATAAAACTTCAGCATTTTCAAAAATTAAAGCGTCTTTAACCGAAATACTTCCGTCTTCGCTAACGGTAATATAATCGATACCGTTTATAGAAATGTTTTCGCTGGTAAATTCAGAATAGATTGCCGAATTGTACGCAACTGACATATCGTGGAAGTATTTTTTGTTTTGGTAAGACGAATATTCTTGAAAACCGTTGATTGCAACGATAAAGATAACTAGTGATAAAATGGTAGGCAAGCAAGAACCGAACATAGAATAGCCGTTCTTTTTATATAAAGCCATCATTTTTTGGTTATATAATTCCTTATCGTTAGCGTATTGCTTTTGAAGTTTTTCTAATTCCGGACGCATTTCTTCCATTTTTAAGGAATTTTTACGCATAGAAGCCCTTGAGAAAAAGTCAAAAGGCAAGGTAATAACTTTCAAAATAACCGTAAACAAAATTATACCTGCAACAACGGACGAAGTCATTGTAACAAGCCAAATAATAATCTTTACGATAAAGTTAGCAGAGTCGGGCATGCCGACAGTGATTAAATTTATAATTTCCATTTTAATAAACCCATTTAATTACGCTTTTTTTATCGGGAACTTTGTCGAAACCGCCTTTACACCAAGGGTTACATCTTAAAATACGCCAAGAACCAAGCAATACACCGATAATAAAGCCGTGTTTTAGTATTGCTTCTAGGGTATATTCCGAACAAGATGGAATATAGGCACAAGTTTTTTTAGATATATATTTTTGATAAAAGCGAATAAGTTTAACACTTAAAAACTTCAACATTTTATTTTGCCCACAAAAAATTATATGATTTCCGCCTTGCGAAACAAATATAACATATCCTTTTTATACGTTTCAAGGTTATATGACACTTTTTCGTCAAATTGTTTTGGTATAAAAACAAAAAAGAAGTTATTACGAATTTGTGGCGTATAACTTCTAAAAGATTCTCTTAAAAGGCGTTTTATTCTATTTCTAATAACGCTACCACCGTGTTTTTTACTTACAGCGTATCCCGCTTTTGTTTCTTTTGACGGAAGGTATATTAAGATAAGGCTGTTTGAAAACACCCTTTTACCTTTTTTAAAAATCAGGTTGAAATCACTTTCTTTTTTTAACCTGTAATCCGGCATTATTTATCCTTATGCCGAAAGCTTATGACGACCTTTGTTACGACGACGCTTTAAAACGTTTCTGCCTGAACGGGTTTTCATTCTCTTTCTAAATCCGTGAACTTTGCTTCTTTGTCTTTTTTTAGGTTGATAAGTCTGTTTCATATTTGTAACTCCTTAAGTTTGTATTTAAAATAATCTTTAATATTGTATATAGTTTTTTACTTTTTGTCAATTAAATTAAGCGTTTATTCTTACTGGTAACACTATATATAAGAAATCTTCCTTTCCTACAGCCGTAATTACACACGGGTCTATTGGCGTATTTAGGTTTAAGGTAATAAATTCGTCGCTTATAGTCTTAATGTATTCACCGATATATTTACCGTTAAATGCTATAATCATATCTTTTCCGTTTAAGTTTACGTTAACGTTTTCCACAACGTTTCCTACTTCTGATTTTGCTAAAACGGTCATAACGTTTTCCTTAATTTCAAAACGAATAACGTTAAATCTATCGTTTCTTGCAACTATTGAAGCCCTTTCGATACTTGTCAAAAGTGCGTTTCTGTTTACCGTAACGGTATTTTCAAAAGAAGTAGGTAGAATATGATTATATTTTACAAATTCACCTTCTATTAAACGTGAATAAATAGTTGTGTTTTCAACTTTTACAAATAAACTATTGTTTGAAACGTAAACTGAAATATTTTCTTCGTCTTTATCAAGAAGCCTTGTAATTTCGGTTAAAGTTCTAGCAGGAACAACAGCCTTAAAATCGCTAGAAGCAGTAACGGCTTTATTTACTACTGCCATTCTAAACCCGTCAAGAGCAACTGAAGTTAATTTATTATCCTTAACTTCAAATAAACAGCCCTTTAATATTGGTCTGCTATCGTCGGTTGAACAAGCAATAACCGTTTTTTCTACTAATTCTTTAAAATCTTTTTGAGAAATTTCAAAATAGTTTTGGTTTTCACTAGTTTCAATTTTAGGATAGTTTTCTGCTGGGAATACTTGTAATTCACTTTCAGATTCAGAATACTTTATTTGCAACTGAGCGTCGTAAAGTCTAGAAAGTTCTACTTGTTCCTTTTCAAGTTTTTTAGCAAAATCTACGAAATATTTACCAACAACTACCGTTTCGCCTTCCATTAATACTTCGGCTTTAATAGTTTTTTCAATAGTTAATTCTAAATCGGTAGCAAGTAAGGTTAAACTATCACCTTTTGCTGAAATTTTTATGCCTTCTAAAACGGGATTAGTTGATTTTACTGCTAATGCTTTACTAACTTTTAACACTGCATCGGATAAATCTAAACCGTCGCAAATTAGTTTCATATAATATTTCTCCACATAATTAATTAATACCTATATTATTATATAATATAAATGGATAAAAATCAAGGGTTTTTGTTTTCAATATGCTTACTATTTTTAGTAATGATAAAATTATAAAAATAAAAAAACAAACGGACGAAAGCGAAAGGCTATAGTAATGTATTGTTTTCTTTTTTATTTAAAAATTTATTTCTTCTTATTCTTCTTATGTTCGGTTAAAATGTTAAAATATATAAATTCATTAATAATTATATAATGAAAAAGGCAGTTGATATCTTGTTTATTAAAAGTTAGTATAAAGTTAAATTAAAAATATTGTTAAAATCTTCAAGTTATGTTATACTTAAAACTATGAAAGACTTATTTTTACAAAATGGTATTGAAATTTCAAACGAACAATACGAAAAGTTTGAAAAATACTACGAATTACTCACATTTTACAACGAAAAATTTAATATAACTGCGATTACCGAAAAACAAGAAGTTTTCATCAAGCATTTTTTAGACAGCGTTATAAACTTAAAAAAGTTGACAAGTGGAAAACTTATCGACGTTGGTTCTGGCGGTGGATTTCCCGCTATTCCGATTAAGATAATGAATAGTAATTTACAAGTTTTTTTGCTTGAAGCAACCGGTAAAAAATGCCAATTCTTAAACGAAGTTATTAAAGAATTAAACTTAAGTAATGCACAAGTTATCAACAATCGTGCCGAAGTTTTGGCTAAAGATTTAGCGTTTAGAGAGCAGTTTGATTATTGTACTGCTCGGGCAGTTGCAAGGCTTAATACTTTAAGTGAATATTGCTTGCCGTTTGTAAAAGTTGGTGGCGAATTTATTGCACATAAAGGGGACGCTAAGGACGAGATTTTAGAAGCAAAGCGTGCGTTTGAAATTCTTGGTGCAAAAGTTGAAAATTTGCAAGAATTTGAACTTTTTGGTGCAAAAAGGACTATAATTACCCTAAAAAAGGTAAAAAGTACTCCCGAAAAATATCCTAGGGGAAATGGCAAAGAAAGGAAAAATCCATTATGATTAGACCTAACGAAATAACTTTAATTCCCGAAAAAACTTGTTCGGTTACGGGGCATAGAAAGGTTAACGACGACCTAGATTTAGAAAGATTAAAAAGGGGTTTTTTATACGTTATAGAACGTGGATACGACACCTTTTTAACAGGCTGTGCCGTCGGGTTTGATACTATTTGTTATAAAATTTTAAAAGAGATACGCAAGGAAAAAAATATAAGGATAATTGGCTGTATTCCTTGTCTAAATCAAGACGCAAGATTTTCCGATTTACAAAAAAAAGAGTATAAAAAAATGTTAGAAAATCTTGACGAAAAGATATTGATTTCGGAAAAATATACCCCTGCTTGTATGAATATTAGAAACAAGTATATGGTGGATAATTCAACCGTTACCTTTTCCTATTTAAGGGAAAATCACGGTGGAACTTTTAACACCGTAGGTATGGCAAAGAGAAAGGGCAACACCGTTTACGGACTTTAAAAAACAAGGAAATTTATATAAAAAAACACGTTAAAAATTTATTTTAGCGTGTTTTTTCTTTGTAAATAAGCCTATACTAATTCGTTTGCTAAACTTTCAATTTCTTCTAAATTTTTGTCGTTAAGTGATGATAAAATTTTAATTTCGGTATTAGCAAAGTTTAGGTTTTTAGAAGCACTAAACTTATCTTTCATAACCTTAGTAGCAGTCGGCATCCAACTTCCGTTTTCTATAAAAGCAACCGTTCTGTTTTGGTAATTTCTTTCGGTTAAATGGTGAATAAAATCGTTCATATAAGGGAAAATTCCACCGTTATAAGTGGTCGTTGCAAGCACTAGTTTGTCGTACTTAAAAGCGTCCTCAACGGCTTCTGCTAAATCTTCTCTCGCTAGGTCGGAAACGCTGACTTTTACGCCTTTTTCCTTAAGTTTTTCGGCTAAAATTTCCACTGCTTTTTTGGTGTTTCCATAAACTGAAGTGTAGGCTATAAATACGCCCTTAACTTCGGGTTTATAACTAGACCAAATGTCGTAAAGATTGATATAGTAAGATAAATTTTCGGTTAAAATCGGGCCGTGTAACGGGCAAATAGTTTGTATGTCAAGGTTTGACGCTTTCTTTAATAGAATTTGAACGTTTGCACCGTATTTTCCCACTATTCCAAAGTAATATCTTCTTGCTTCGCAAGCCCAATCTTCCTCAATATCTAACGCTCCAAACTTGCCAAAACCGTCGGCAGAAAACAAGATTTTATCTAACGAATCGTAAGTTACTATAACTTCCGGCCAATGTACCATTGGTGCAGTTATAAAAGTCAAAACTCTTTCTCCAAGCGAAAGTGTAGAATTTTCGCCAACAACCACTTGTCTATCGCTAAAATCCGTGCCGAAATAGTTTTTCATCATAGTAAATGCTTTTATAGAAGATACGATTTGTGCATCGGAATATTTTTCCATAAATTTAACTATGCTACCAGAGTGGTCGGGTTCCATATGTTGAACTATTAGATAATCGGGGGTTTTGCCGTCAAGGGCTTTTTCAAGATTATTTAACCACTCGTCGCAAAATCTAATATCAACCGTGTCCATAACGGCTGTTTTTTGGTCTAAAATAAGGTAAGAATTGTAAGCCATACCGTTAGGAACAACGTATTGTCCTTCAAATAAATCGGTAATATGGTCGTTAACGCCAACGTATAAAACGGTCTTTGAAATTTCCATAAAAACTCCTAAAAATTTTCTAATTAAATTATACCAAAAACAAAAATTATAGTCAATTTATAATAAAAAAAAGTCGCTATAAAAACGACTTAGTTTTTTATGATTTTTATTAAGTTTTAAATTAAGTTTTTAAGTGGAATTGCAAAAACGCCTTGCTTTGCTTGACAAACGGGGCAAACGTCGGGGGCTTTCTTGCCCTTTTCGGTATAGCCACAACCGGTACATTTCCATACTACTTCTTTTTCTTTTTGATATAGCGTGCCGTTTTTTAGTTCTTCGTGAAGTTCTAAAAAGAGTTTTTTGTGCTTTTCTTCAATTTTTGCTATATCGGTAAAGAGTTCGGCAACGTCTGGAAAGCCTTCTGCGATTGCAGTTTTAGCAAACTTGGGGTAAAGTACCGTTTCACCTTGCTCGTCAAGTGATGCAAGACGAAGATTTTCAACAAGCGTCCACTTTTCTCTAAACGGATATCCACCACAAATATCTATATTGTTGATAGGTTCTTTGCTTCCGTCTTGAATTTTGGTGTAGAACATTCTTGCGTGGTTAAATTCGTTATATACGATTTTATCAATCACTTCAGCCATTTGAGAATACCCTTCGTTTCTCGCTCCGTACTCGATAAATTCGTACCTAACTCTCGCTTGACACTCTCCTGCAAAGGCTTTTGCAAGGTTAATAAAGGTTTCACTTTGAGAAAATTTCATTATTTTTGCTCCTTATAAAATGAATTTATAAAGATTTTTTCCATTTTTTTATAGTTTATACTACCCCTATATATATAATGTTTAGAAAAATCACCCTAAAAAGAAAATTTTAAAAAAATTTAAGAAATTTTAAAAAAGTAGTGTAAAATGCTTTACAACTTTAGCGTAATGAAGTATAATGTAATTACTTCATCACAGTGAAGTGCTAAAGTAAAGAAAAATTTTTAGGAGAAAAAAATAAAATGAAAAAATTATTAACACTATTATTAACTTTAATTTTAAGTTTAACAGCAGTAGTAGGCCTAACGGCTTGTAACGACAACGGCGACGGCGAACAACCCGCAAACAAGCCTATGATAGTAGCAGGTGTTGACCTAATACAAGAACAATACGGTATTGCTGCTAAGAAAGGCAACGACGCATTGATTTCAAAAGTAAACGATGCATTAATTGCTCTTGCAGGCGACGAAATGAACGCTATTGCTAATACTTATGGTTTAACCAGTGAAATCGCAGTAACTTCTGAAACCGTTAACCCCAAGGCTGATGCAACTGACGCAAGTTGGGACAACATTGTAACAAAAGGCAAAGTAATTATCGGTTACACCGTATTTGCACCTATTGCGTACGACGTAGTTGACGACGTTCCCACCAAGGGCTACGACATTGAACTTGCAAAAGCAGTTTTCGCTGAATTAAACGGTGATATTGAAGTTGAATTCTTAGAAATCAACTGGGGCGAAAAAGAAGCAATGCTTGAAGCTGGTTCAATCGACCTAGTATGGAACGGACTTACCATTACTGAACAACGTTCAGCAGAAATGTGCATTTCTATTCCTTATCTTAACAACAAGCAAGTAGCAGTAATTATGAGCAAAAATGCTGATAAATTCACTACTATTGAATCAATGAGCAACGCAATCACTGGTGCTGAAGACGGTTCTGCAGGTGAAGAACAAATCGCATTAAAAGAAATCGGTAACGAATATATTAAGTGCGAATCTCAATTAGATGCTTTCAACAAACTTAAGACCGGTACTTTAGAAGTAATCGTTATCGACTCAGTTATGGCAAACTACTACATTTCTTTAGAAAACTAATTTACCTATAAGGAAAACGCAATAAAATAAAATGGAATTTGTACAAACTATACAGATGCTTTTTAACGGGTTTGGCAAAACAGTTCTGCTGTTTGCCATAACCCTTATTGCATCTTTACCACTTGGATTATTAATATCTTTCGGCTCAAGGTCAAAGTTTTTGCCTATAAAATGGGTATGTAGGGCTTTAGTATGGGTAGTTAGAGGCACGCCTTTATTATTACAAGTACTTATAGTTATTTTGATACCTTACTACGTATTTGGCATAGGAAACACTGACATTACTTACTTTTTGGGCATAAAAATGAAAACGTTGTTATTCGTTTACGCTAGCATAGCGTTTATAATAAACTACGCTTGCTATTTTTCGGAGATTTTCCGTGGAGCAATCGAAGGAGTTCCTAAAGGTCAGTACGAAGCAGGCAAAGTTTTGGGTATGACCAAAAAGCAAATTTTTAGCAAAGTAATATTATTTCAAGTTATAAAAAAGACGCTAGCCCCCGTTAGTAACGAAGTAATAACGTTGGTTAAGGACACTGCATTAGCGTCAACGGCAGGCGTTATTGAACTTTACACTACGGCGCAATCGCTCGTAAACACTTACGTAGTATTAACACCGTTATTCTATGCGGCAATATTCTATTTAGTTTTCAACGGATTATTGACATTGCTCTTTGCTTTCCTTGAAAAGAAAATGGATTTTTATAGGGAATAGATTATGGCTTATTTAAATATTGAAAAATTTAATAAAACGTTTAGCGACGGCTTTCAAGTATTGAAGGACATTAACTTTTCAATCGAAAAGGGACAAGCGTTATCTATAATCGGCTCGTCGGGAAGCGGTAAAACGACCTTGCTTCGCTGTATTAACTTTTTAACCGAACTTGACCAAGGCAAAATCACCCTAGACGGCGAAGTTTTATTCGATAGCAATTCTGAAGAAAAATTAACCGAAGCAGTTTTAAGAGATAAACGCCTTAATTTTGGGTTAGTTTTCCAATCTTTTAACCTTTTTCCACAGTATAACGTTTTAGATAACATTACCTTAGCACCAAAAATGCTTTTAGAAGACAAGGTTAAACAATACAAAAAAACCCTTAAAAAACAGGGCAAGAAGTTTTTTGAAAGAAA
>JAEIGA010007121.1_pt1 | contig 17010 bp, 19 predicted proteins | sample 9270691 | NCBI WGS metagenome assembly JAEIGA01 (sample SAMN17057246, study PRJNA624740) | gut metagenome | biome: biome; isolation source: fecal sample | host: Bos grunniens | place: China: Xizang | collected 2019
AGGATTTATACGCGCGGCCCAATTTTGGAAAAAAGGGGGCAAAACGGAGGGAAAATCGGAGGAAAAATGGCAAAAAGCGGATCAAACAGCTCGAAGAACGTCGGAAAACTGCGGATTGAATATCTAAGCACCGACGCGCTGAAACCATACGAAGGGAATGCGAAGGTTCACACCGACGAACAGCTCGAGCAGATCGCCGAGAGCATCCGGCTCTTCGGAATGAATGACCCCATCGCCATCTGGCACGGCAACGAGATCATAGAAGGACACGGCCGGCTGATCGCCTGCCAGCGCCTCGGGATGGCCGAGGTGCCAGTGATCCGGCTGGACGGGCTGACCGACGAACAGCGCCGAGCCTACATGAATGTCCACAACCAGCTCACGATGAACACAGGATTCGACCTCGAGCTCCTGAACGCTGAGCTATGGAAGATCGAGAGCATCGACATGGAGAAGTTCGGGTTCGACATCTCGGACTTCCTGCCAGAGCAGAACGAGTGGTTCGACAACCACGAGCAGAACGATCAGAGCAGGCAGGAAGGGAACGAGGAGTACAACGAGTTCCTGGACAAGTTCGAAGAGAAGAAGACCACGGACGACTGTTACACACCGCAGAATGTTTACGACGGCATCGCGGACTACGTGGCCGAGCACTACGAACTGAAGCGGGAGCGGTTCATCCGGCCGTTCTATCCGGGGGGGGACTTCGAGAACGAGAAATACCCGCCGGGCTGTGTCGTGGTAGACAATCCGCCGTTCAGCATCCTCTCGAAGATCATCCACTTCTACAAGGAACGACAGATCCCGTACTTCCTGTTCGCTCCTGAGCTGACCATTATCGGATCAGCTCGCGAGTCGTGCGCGGTGATCGTGTCGGGAAATATCACATACGAAAACGGAGCTGTGGTCGCGACGTCCTTCGTGACATCACTGGAGGAAGGCTACGCGATGAAGACATCGCCTGAGCTCTACCAGATCATCAAGCGAGAGAACGACGCGAACACGAAATCACAGCGGGAGCTCCCGTCTTACGAATACCCGCCTGAGCTGCTCACCGCAGCCATGGCGCGACAGTTCAGCCGCTACGGTGTCGAGTACGCGCTGAGGAAAGAAGACTGCGTCCTGGTTCGCGAGCTGGATGCAATGAAAGATACAGGCAAGGGCATTTACGGATCAGGGCTTCTGCTGTCCGAGAAAGCGGCGGCGGAGAAAGCGGCGGCGGAGAAAGCGGCGGCGGAGAAAGCGGCGGCGGAGAAAAGAAACGCTACTACCTGGGAGCTGAGCGACCGAGAGCGCGACATCATCCGGAGCCTCGGATGATCCAGCTGCACGACAATCTCGCCGCAATCCGAAAGACACAGGCAGAGCTCAGCGAGTGCAAGACAAAAGGCCCGCACTGGCGGGACCTGCAGCGCAGGCTCAGGAAGCTGAGATACGAGCGGGCCGAAGCTCTGAGACATTTGAAAGAAGCAGGCAGGATCTGAGGAAGGAGGTGAGCCGATGGAGAAGAAGGAATGGGAGCGAAAGATCAAGGCCGCATGCAAGAAGGCCGGGACTTATCAGCCTCAGTTCAACTACGTCATTGACACCCTCGCGCAGATCATGGAGGACCGCGACAAGGTCCACGAGCAGTACATCAGCACAGGCGCGCATCCTACCATCAAGCACACGAACAAAGCGAAAGAGACGAACATCGTGAAAAACCCGATGCTCGTCATGGAGCTGGACCTCAACGCGCAGGCACTGGCATATTGGCGAGACCTAGGCCTGACACCTGCAGGCCTGAAGAAGCTCAACGCGGACGCGGTCAAGAATGAGAAAGCAGGCGCAAGTCTCGAGAAAATACTGGGAGAGCTGAGCGATGGCTAAGCACTTCAAGGACGTGGCCATCAATTACGCGCGAGAAGTGGTCAGCGGCGAACGGATCGCCGGCCGTGAGATCGTCAAGGCATGCGAGCGTTTCATGCATGACATGGAGCGCGACGACATCGAGCTCCGCATGCATGATCCCGATCTGGCCATCAACATTATGGAAAAGACACTGGTCCACCAGCAAGGCGAGGACATCGACGGGAATCCGCTACTTGGCAAGCCTCTCATCCTGCAACCGTTTCAGATTTTCATCATCGTGAACCTGCTCGGCTGGTATTACAAAGGCACGAACCTCCGCAGGTTCAAAGAGGCCATCATCATCATCCCGCGAAAGAATGGGAAGACCACGCTGATCGCAGGCCTCGCGTGGGCGGTCGGAATCATCCAGCGCAGATCTGGCTCAAAAATATACATCGTGGCCAATGCTCTCAAGCAGACGCTCGAAGCCTTCAACTTCCTCAAGTTCTCGCTCATCTACAAGAAGCTCGACAGCGTCTTCGATATCAAGGACAACAGCTTCGAGCACTCGATTAAGTACCGGTTCAAGAAGGAAGACGGCACGCCAGACGGCGCGCTGGAGATCTACGCTATGCCCTCGAACCCAGACAGCCAGGACTCGTTCAACTGCAACTTCGCCATTGCGGACGAAGTCGCGGCATACAAGAAGCCGGCCCAGTACAACCGCTTCAAGGAAGCGATGAAGGCCTACAGCAACAAGCTCATGATCGGCATCACGACGTCAGGCGACAATATGAACAGCTTCGGCTATCGCCGCTACGAATACGGTAAAAAGATCGTGGACGGAGTGGTCGAGGATGACAGCACGTTCGTCTTTATTGCGAAAGCAGATCAAGACGAAGAGGGCGAGGTCGATTTCATGGACCCGCTGCAGCATCAAAAAGCGAATCCGAACTACGGGATCACGATCAGGCCGAGCGACATGATGGCCGACGCGCGTCAGGCGCTGAATGATCCGCAACAGAGAAAGGACTTCTTAAGCAGGTCACTGGATGTCTACACGGCCGCAATGAAAGCATGGTTCGACGTGGCCAAGTTCCAGGCATCCGACAGGCAATACGACTGGACGCTCGAAGAGCTGGCACAGCTTCCGATCAAGTGGTTCGGAGGAGCGGACCTGTCCAGACGCGCAGACCTCACAGGCGCGGCGCTCTTCGGGAATTACCAAGACGTGGACATCGTCATCACGCATGGTTTCTTCCCGATCACAGAAGCGGCGGCCAAGCAGGACGAGGATAGCATCCCGCTCTTCGACTGGGCGGACCATGGCTGGCTGACCATGTGCAACAATCCAACGGTGGCCATCAGCGACATCGTCAACTGGTTCGTCAAAATGCGGGCCATGGGGTTCAAAATCCAGCAGGTCGGGCACGATAGAAAATTCGCGGGCGAGGAATACATTCCCGCGATGAAGGCGCAGGGCTTTTATGTCGTCGACCAGCCTCAGCTGTTCTATCTGAAGAACCAAGGCTTCCGGAGGCTGGAGAACTCAATGAAAAACGGAAAACTCTACTACTGCCACAGCCGCGCGTACGAGTACTGCGTGAGCAACGTCAAAGGTGTAGAGAAGACAGACGACGCGGTGCAGTACGAGAAGATCGAGCCGAAGTCACGCATCGACCTCTTCGACTGCTCTGTGTTTGCGTGCATACGCTGGGCAGAATACACAGCGAAACAGAAGAAGGTGGGAGGCTGGTTTGGATGAGCAGAAAAAAGAAAAGACAAACGGCGGCGCCTCAGCAGAGGAGCACGTCGAGCATCGGCTTCCTGCTTGGGAGCGACTGGAAGACGCTCACGTGCACCGAGTACACGTCACTGGACAACTGCCCGGAGATCGTGGCAGGAGTAAAGAAGATCGCGGACCTGATCGGAGAAATGACCATTCATCTCATGGCCAACACGGAGAGCGGAGACATCCGCATCCAGAACGAACTTAGCCGCCTGATCGATATTAACCCTATGCCAAACATGACGCGCATGAACTGGATGTCGTACAACGTCGCGAACATGCTCCTGTACGGCAAAGGCAACGCTGTCGTGCTTCCGCACACGCGGGCCGGGCTCCTGCAGAAGCTCGAGCCAATCTCGCCGTACCGCGTGAGCTTCGTACCTCGCGCGGGGTCCTACACCGAGTACGACATCATGATCGACGGAGCCAGGAAGGATCCGGAAGACCTGATCCACTTCGTCTACAACCCGGACAAGTATTACCCATGGAAGGGCGCCGGGATCACTGTCCCGCTGCGGGAGATCGCGCGGATGCTCAAACAGGGGAGAGAAACGGAGCGCGGGTTCCTCGAGAGCAAGTGGAAGCCGTCGCTGATCGTTCGCGTCGATTCAAACATCTCGGAGTTTGCGACACCGGAAGCCAGACAGAAGATCCTCGAGGACTATGTCAAGAGCTCCGAAGTCGGCGAGCCGTGGATGATCCCGGGCGAGCAGTTCCAGGTCGAACAGGTGAAGCCGCTCTCCCTTGCTGACCTCGCGATCAACGAGAGCGTAGAGCTCGACAAGCGCACGGTGGCGGCCCTGCTGGGTGTGCCTCCCTTCGTTCTAGGCGCCGGCAAGTATGACCGGCTGGAGTGGAACTCGTTTATTCAGAACACGATCGGGCCGATCGCGACGGGCATGCAGCAGGAACTCACGAAGAAGCTGATCCTGAGCGAGCGGTGGTATCTGAAATTCAACACGCGCAACCTCATGGACTGGGACCTGAACAGCCTGTACAGCGTGTACGGTGGCCTGTCCGACAAGGGCATAGTCACCGGGAACGAGGTGCGCGACATCATGGGCATGAGTCCGATGGACGGCCTCGACGAACTGAGGATCCTGGAGAACTACATCCCGGCCGATAGGATCGGGGATCAGAAGAAACTCGAGGAAGAGGAGGCGGCGGAATGAAGACACTAATCGCGATCCCATGCATGGACATGGTGCACACACTCTTCGCGAAGTCAGTGATGACGCTCCAGCTGCGCGATCAGGTCGAGGTGTCGTTCGCGTCCGGGTCGCTGATCTACGACGCGCGCAACAAGCTCGCCATGAAAGCAGTCGAGGAAGGCTTCGACCGTGTCCTTTGGTTAGACTCGGACATGGTCTTTGAGCCTGATCTCTTTCCAAAACTGGCGAACAGACTGGACGAGGGCTACAGCTTCGTCTCTGGCCTGTATTTCAAACGAAAGGCGCCAATCGCGCCTGTTATCTATGAACGGTGCGACCTCGTCGAGAACGAGGCGAACGAGACCATTCCAGTCGCCAAGACGTTCGACGACTACCCGAATGACCAGCTGTTCGAGATCAAGGCGGCCGGCTTCGGCGGAGTCATGATGACAACCGAGCTGATCGACAAGGTTCACAAAAAGTACGGCCTCCCGTTTTTTCCGGTGGCCGGCTTCGGAGAAGATCTTGCCTTCTGCTATCGGTGCCAAATGGCAGGCGAGAAGATGTTTTGCGACAGCTCGATCAAGCTGAAGCACATCGGTCTCGCCGAGATTGGCGAAGAGACATTCCAGAGAGGAAGGTGAAAGCATGGAAACAAGATTTCTAAAAATGCATGAAGTGAAAACGAGAGAAACGGACAGCGGGAACCCTGAGATCGAGGGCTACTTTGCGGTGTTCGGCGACGTGTACGAGGTCTGGCCAGGTGTTACCGAAAGCATCGAGGCGGGCGCGTTCTCTGAGTCCGTGTCGCAAGATGTTCGTGCTCTATACAACCACAATAATGATGTCGTCCTGGGGCGCGTGAGTGCCGGAACTCTCGAGCTGAAGGAAGACAGCCACGGACTGTGGGGACGCGTCGAGATCAACAGAAACGACAGCGAGGCGATGAACGTCTACGAGCGCATCAAGCGCGGGGACATCACCGGCTGCTCTTTCGGGTTCGGAATCGAGTCCGAGAGGTGTGACTTCAAGGATGACGGCTCGGTGCACTACACCATCGAGAAGGTCAATCCTTTGTACGAGGTGAGCCCGTGCGCGTTTCCTGCGTATGAGCAGACGAACGTCAGCACCAGAGGTAAGGACCTCGAGCGCATCCGCGAGCGCGCACGTCAGGCATGGCGCGATCGCATGAAGGATTGCCTGAAGAAAGGAGCCAACACACATGGCACTCAAAGCCCTGATGCTTCGAAAGAAGATTGACGGCAAGAAGAAAGAGCTGGCCAAGCTCACCGAAAAGGCTGACGAGCTGAACAAACGCGAAGCAGACCTCGAGAAGTCAATCGACGAAGCAACCACAGATGAAGAACAGCATACAGTCGAAGAGGCTGTTGAAGAATTCGAAAACGAGAAGAAGGAAAACGACGAGGCAAAGGAAGTTCTGGAAACAGAGATCGCTGGCCTCGAGTCCGAGCTCGCAGAAACAGAAGCGGCGCAGGAAACTCCTGCGGCTGAACCGGAAGCGCGCACAGCTCCGGTAGAACAGAAAGAAGAAAGAGGTGGGAACTATACCATGAACAAGAGAAACCTTTTCGCAAACATGAGCGCACAGGAACGTGATGCAATGTTCCAGCGCGAAAACGTCAAAGCATGGATCGCTGAGGTCCGCAGCGCGATCAAGGAAAAGCGCGCGATCCAGAACGTCGGCCTGACCATTCCGGAAGAGTTCCTCGGAGTCCTCAAGCAGAACATCGAGAACTACTCCAAGCTCTACAAGCACGTCAACGTCCGTAGCCTCTCCGGTGACGGTCGTCTTGTCGTGATGGGCTCCCTCCCGGAGGCTATCTGGACTGACTGCTGCGCGAACCTCAACGAGCTGGATCTGAAGTTCAACGACGAGGAGTTCGGCTGCTGGAAGGTCGGCGGCTTCTATGCGATCTGCAACGCGAACCTCGAAGACTCTGATGTCGATCTCGCAAACGAAGCCCTCGTCGCTATCGGTCAGGCGATCGGCCTCGCAGTCGACAAGGCCATCATTTACGGCACAGGCACCCGCATGCCGCTCGGCATCGTCACCCGCCTCTGCCAGACATCCAAGCCTGCAGGCTACAGCTCCACAGCTCGCGACTGGGAGGACCTGCACACAAGCAACATCAAGGCGATCAACAGCTCTGGCATGACAGCGGCTCAGCTGTTCGCGGCGATCGTCACAGACTTCGGCGCGGCCAAGGGCAAGTACTCCCGCGGCGAAAAGACCTGGGTAATGAACGAGAGCACCTACACAGAGCTCGTCTCTGCTGCTGTCGGCCTCAACGCTGCAGGCGCCATCGTTTCCGGTGTTGGAGCTTCCATGCCGGTAGTCGGCGGTGCCATCGAGGTCCTCGATTTCATCCCGGATCACATCATCGTCGCCGGTTACTTCGACCTCTACACCCTCGCAGAGCGCGCTGGCCAGAAGTTCGCGACTTCCGAGCACGTCCGTTTCCTGCAGGATCAGACAGTCATGAAAGGAACGGCTCGTTATGACGGCAAACCGGTCATCGCGGAGGGCTTCGTCGTGATCTCCCTCCAGAACACCGCAGTCAGCGCAACCGCTGTCACATTTGCGGCGGATGAGGCGAACACCGCGAACGGAATCGTCCTCAACAAAGCGGCCGTTTCTGTAACCGTTGCGACCGGGACGACCCACACTGCGAAGCTCATCGCGAACACTCTGCCTGAAGGTCAGGCAGTGACCTACACATGTGCAGACACTTCTAAGGCGACGGTAACAAGCGCGGGTGTTGTCACTGGTGTAGCGACCGGCACCACAACCGTCACAGCGGCATCTGGCAACGCGCAGGCATTTTGCACCGTTACCGTGTCCTGATCGACGCGAAAGGAGAACCTGATGTATGAAGACCGAAGCTGATCTGCTGGTAATGCTGAAGAATGATCTTGAGATCATCACGGACTACATGGACCGCACGGCCATCGCCGCGAAGAATGCAGAGCTGACGCAGTACATCAAGGCGGCCGAGGTCTTCATCACTCGCGAGGGCGCCACTCTTACAGAGGACGCTCACGACGACGGCGACGCTCAGCTGATTGTGATGTACGCTGCCTGGCTGTACCGCGCGCGTAAGTCACAGGTGGACGTCGCCATGCCTCGCTTCCTGCGGTGGAATCTCAACAACAGGATTCACCAGCAGAAGGTCCGGGAGGCCTTGGAATGAACGGACTGTACCACGACGGTATCGTGTACCTCGCAATGCTGACCAATGAGGCCGATCAGGGCGACATGCCACGCGAGCGTCTGACGAAAATCGGGCGCTTCTGGTATGAGGAACGCATGATCGGCTTCCGGAGGCAGTACGCGGCCAAAGGAGCACGCGAACAGATTGACCTGATCATCCGCATTCACGGCTACCAGAAGGACGCGAGAATCAACCGTTACGCAATCCTCGGAAACGGTGAGCAGTATCGGATCATAAACGCGACGAGAGGGGAAGAAGACTCCTCTCGTCTCGTTTTTACCGAGCTGACCCTAGAAAGGTTGGACGAGCTGTATGAGTCAGTCGATTGTCTCCAAGCTGAAGAAGATTAGAGACCTGCTGGCGCCTCTGCAGGTGCCAGTCTACCATCATCGGAAACCGGCTCCAGAAAAGGTCAAACGCTACATCGTTTGGGCAGAAGACGGCGCGAACCAGTTCTCAGGCAATAACCGCATCACTGAACAGGCGATCAGCGGGACCATCGACCTGTACACGCAGGCCGAGTATGATCCACTGGTTGACGCTGTGCAGGCGGCCCTGAACACTGGCGAGCACGTCATCTGGTCGCTCGAGTCGATTGAATACGAAGACGAGACGGCGCTGATCCATTGGCAGTGGGTCTTTTCGGTGTCGTGATCATGGCCAAGTGGCAGTTCGAAGGCAACGACAAATACATCGAACAGCTCAGAAAGCTGAACGTTAATTCCGAGGAGATCATCAAGCGGGCAGTGTACAACGGAGCCGGACTGGTCGCGGACGCGATCAAACAGGGCGCGATGAACCTGCACGTCGATGATAAGTATCACAAAGACGGCGAACAGCAGGCAGGCCCGCGGGAATACCAGCGGGACGGTCTCGTGGAAGGCTTTGGTATCTCCAAAATGAGGAACGAGGACGGATACATCAACGTCAAGCTCGGCTTCGCTGGCCGCAATGACCACGGAGAGAAGAACGCATCCATCGCCAGACAGGTCGAGGGTGGGACCTCGTGGATGGCCAAACAGCCATTCATCAGGCAGGCCTCGAACAGCAAGAAGAAAGCGTGCGAGGAAGAGATGGCCCGCACGTTTGACGAAGAACTCGAGAAGCTGGTCGGCTGACTGGCTTCTCAATTTTTGGAGGAAGACAAAATGTCAGTAACTCATGGCGCGACCGGGAAGGTGGTCACCGGATTCAGCTTCCCACACGTCGCAAAGTACACAGAGTCCTCTGGGACTATCACATTCACCAACGGGCAGGAACTGGCTCGCGGTGTCAGTGTCTCGCTGGCGCCTGACACACCGGACGACAACAACTTCTGGGCGAACAACCAGCTGGCCGAAAGTGGCACCAAGCGCTTCCGCTCTGGCACTGTGACGCTCACGGTCGACGGACTGCTCACTTCCGCGCTCCGGTTCATCCAGGGACTTCCTGCGGCCGGTGAGGACGGATGGACCGCTCTCGGCGACTCGGTCAACGTTCCGTTCGTTGGCATCGGCTACATCGTCCGCTACATGTCGGGCGGTGTCGAAAGTTGGACACCGACCGTACTGGTCAAGGCTCGCTTCGACATTCCTGCAGAAGCGGCGGAGACAGAAGGCGAAGACGGCATCAGCTGGCAGACGCAGGATCTGACCGCACAGCTCTATCGCGGTGACAATTCGAACCATGACTGGAAGTGGGTCGGCGACGACTTCAGCACAGAGGCGGCTGCACTTGCAGCGCTCAAGACAAAGCTGGGCATCTCCTAAGAGCACGGCGAAAAAGTAAAGGGAGGATGACATCATGAAAATCAACGGCAAGGAATACGGCCTTGAATTTAACGTTCAGGCGCACGAGGAAGTCGCGAAGCTCTGCCCGGGGCAGGACATCGCGCGGATGGAGGAGCTGTACAACCACGGCTCAAACAGGTCGCTGCAGGCTGACATTGCCATCGCGATCGCATTGAACAGAGGCTACGAGGACCACAGGCACTTCGAGGATCCTGACTATGTGCAGGACTACCTGACCGAGGAGGACTTCCGTTTCCTCCCGTTCTACATGATCACGGAGATCGAGAAAGAGATCACCCGCGTCATGGCTGAAGGATCAGGGCATACCGTAGAGGCTGAGCCGGTGAAGTCATCCTCAAAAAACGGAAAAGGGGCAAAGGAATAAAGATCCAGCTAACCTTTGCCTGGCTGTACTACTACGGCCGAAGGCTGGGAATGACACGCAACGAGGTCCTGTATACGCTGTACGGCGAGATGCGGGACCTCATCACGTGCTATCAGATTGAAAAAGGCGAGCTGCAGCCGAAAGAAAAACGCAGGACGTGGTCCTACGATGAGGCTATAGCTCTGGAATAAAAATTGCATCCTTGGAAGGGGGTGGTTTTAGTGGCTGTTAATATCGGCCCTCGAACGTATCGGCATTGATGGAGAAGCCGATTACAGAAAGGCAATCAACAACATCATCCAGCAGCAGAAAACGCTGGGCGCTGAGATGCAGAAAACCACTGCACTCTTTTCAAAGGACGCGGACGCGAAGAAGAAGAACGCGGCGCAAGTCGAGATCCTCAACAAGCAGATCGCGAACCAGAAGGAACGCATCAGCCAGCTGTCGATGATGTACGACGAGTCCGTCAAGAAGACCGGCGAAAACAGCACCGCGTCGCTGAAGTGGAAAGAAGCACTCGTTCAGGCAGAGGCAGAGCTCGCGAACCTCGAGAGCAAGCTGAAGTCCGTCGACAAGAACGGGTTCCAAGTCTTCGGAGCGTCGATCGAAGAGGCGGGCAAGAAGGTCAAGAAACTGGGCGAAGACGTCAGCAAAGTGGGCGAGACGCTGTCCAAAAATGTCACGGCTCCGATCATGGCGGTCGGCGCTGCGTCGATCGCTGCTGCCAAGGATGTCGACAACGGGCTCGACACAATCATCACGAAGACAGGCGCGACGGGTGAACAGCTCGAGGACATGCAGAAACGCATGGAAAACATCGCTACGAGCATCCCGATCTCGTTCGAGACAGCGGGTGCGGCCATCGGTGAAGTCAACACGCGCTTCGGTGTAACCGGTCAGGAACTCGAAGACCTCAGCGCGCACTTCATCAAGTTCGCAGAGCTGAATGGGACGGACGTCAGCTCCTCGATCGACAGCGTGCAGAAGATGATGTCGGCCTTCGGTCTTGAGACGAAGGACGCAGGCGCAGTCCTGGACATGCTCAACAAAGTCGGACAGGACACAGGCATCAGCGTCACAAAGCTGGCGGACAGCCTCGTGACAAACGGCTCCGCGCTGCGCGAGCTGAACCTCAACGCGGCGGACTCTGCTGTCCTTTTGGGGAACCTCGAGAAGTCAGGCATCGACACCTCGGTCGTCATGACTGGTCTGTCGAAGGTCCAGCAGAAGGCAGCGAAGGACGGGAAAGACATGAGCGCAGTGCTCGAGACGGCCTTCAGCTCGTCCGCCAACGCTGTCGAAATATTCGGCGCCAAAGCTGGCCCGAAGCTGTACGAGGCCATGCAGTCAGGCATCCTGACTATGGACATGTTCAGCGGCGGCCTCGTGACGCTTGAGGACAACCTCGGAAGCGTCAACGACACATTCGAGGCGACGCTCGATCCGTGGGATCAGTGGGAGACAACACTGAACCAGCTGAAGATCACAGGCGCAGAACTCGGGACCACGCTCCTGACAATGCTGCAGCCTGTCCTCGATCAGGTCAGCCAGGGTGTGAAGGGACTGAGCGACTACCTCAACACGCTCGACGAAGATCAGAAGAAACAGATCATCACTATCGCAGGAGTCGCGGCCGCGGCCGGACCTGTGCTCGCGATCGTGGGCAAGGGCATCACCCTCGTCGGGTCTCTGATCTCTGTGGGCGGCACTCTCGTCTCTGGGATTGGCACCATCGTCGGCATCCTAGGCGGGCCTCTCACTCTGGCCATCGCTGGAGCAGTCGCGGCGGGTGTCCTTCTTTATCAAAACTGGGACAAGGTGAAAGAGTTCGCGGCCAACACTGCGGAGACCGTCAGAACCAAATTCGACGAGATGAAGACGAACATCTCGAACATTTTCGAGGGAATCAAGACAGGCATCACAACGAAGATCTCCGACGCGAAGGCAAACGCGGAGAACCTTTTCGAAGCTATCAAAAACGGAGCGACTGAAAGATCAGATGCAATGAAGGCCAGCGTGTCGAACATCTTCGAATCAACGAAAGCCGCAATCAGCGAAAAGGTTAGCTCTGCGAAAGAGACCGTCGCCAGCACTTTCGACGCGATCAAGCAGAACACAGCCGACAGAGCGGGCGCAATGCAGACTGCTCTGTCGAATATTTTCGAATCAACAAAGGCCGGCATCATCGGCAAGGTCACCGCAGCAAAAGAGAGCGCGGCGAACCTGTTCGAGTCGATGAAGGCAAGCGCCACGGAACGGTCCGAAGCGATGAGAGCAAGCGTCACGAATATCTATGAAGCGACGAAGCAAAGCATCGCCGAGAAAGTGACCGCGATGAGGGCGAACGTGTCCAACGCGTTCGACACGATTAAGCAGAGCATGATCGACAGAGTCGAAGCGGCGAGGACGACAGTCATGAACATCTTCGAGTCGATCCGTTCAGGCATCGCCGACAAGATCAACGCGGCGAGGAACGCAGTGCAGACTACGGTCGACAGGATCAAGTCGATCATGAACTTCTCCTGGTCTCTACCGCATCTGAAGCTCCCGCACATTAGCGTGTCGGGCAGTTTCTCACTCATGCCTCCGAGCGTGCCGCATTTCAGCGTCTCGTGGTACAAAAAAGCATACGAGAACGCGGTCATGTTCAACAGCCCCACTGTGATCCCCACAGCGTCCGGTCTTAAAGGATTTGGAGACGGAGCCGGGGGCGAAATCGTCATCGGGCAACGGACGCTCCTAGACACGTTTACGGCGGCCGTAGAGCGTGCCCATGGCTCGAGCCAGATCACCATCAACATGACAGTGAACAATGCAAACCCGGACATTGATGTTCGAGAGCTCGCGGACCTCGTGTCTGAGGAGATCAATGAGAAAGTGAGCAGCCTGCGGGAGGTCTACGCATGAGATACATCCCACTCTTCGATAGCTTCGTCTTCAACGGGAAGAGCTCGCTGGATTTCAAGTGCAAAATCTCTGGGAACGAAACGTTCCGGAGACCTGCGCGAGACATCACGTCCATCGAGGTCCCGGGCAGGAATGGCGAGCTGACCATCGACAACGGAAGATACAAGAACGTCTCCATTCCTTTCAACTGTTTCATCGCTGAGAACATCCGGGAGAACCTGAGCAGCCTGATCAACTGGCTGTCTCAGTCCCCTGGCTACTCAAGACTCGAGGATTCATATCACCCGAACGAGTTCAGGATGGCGAGATACACCGGCCCGCTCGACCCGGAGGTCTTCTACGCAGAGGACGGTCGGTTCGATCTTGAGTTCGACTGCCAGCCGCAGCGCTGGCTGACATCCGGAGAACAGCCGGTCGAAGTGTCTGCGGGCAGCTCGGTCGTGCTGATCAATCCAACGCTGAAGGCCGCGCTCCCGAAGATCGTGGTCACAGCAGGCACGGGGCAGATCGGCATCGGCTCCCAGACGGTGACGCTGTCCGCCAACAATGGCGCGACGATCATCGACTCGGAGATGCAGGACACGTACGAAGGCGCAACCAACCGGAACGGGAACATCTCATTCTCGAACGGTCGCTACCCTGAGCTCGCGCCTGGATCAACGACGATCACAGCAGGAGCAGGCATCACGCTCGTGATCTATCCGCGGTGGTGGCAGCTATGATTCTGAAGCTTCTGGACAATACCAAGACCTTGACAGCGCTGGCGGTCGACACCTCGGAAGGACTGGGCCGGCTGTCAGAGGTCACCTACGCGAAAGTCACGGAAGAGCGGAACGGGCCGTTCACGCTCGAGTTCAGAGTGCCGATCACCGCGAAACACTACAGCGACATCGTGCGCGGCTCGATCGTGCTCGCAAAGCCGAACACATACGACGACCCGCAGATGTTCCGCGTGTCACGTGTTACAAAGCCCATGAACGGCCTCGTGACCTGCTACGCGAACCACATCACCTACGACCTCAACAAGACCAGCGTGTCACCATTCCAGGCGACAGGCGCGGCGCTCACCTGCACAATGCTCAAGTCGCACACGACAGGCGGTGCTGACTTCGACATCAGCACGGACATCGTGAACGCGACTTCCGTATTTACAAACAAGATCCCGCAGTCATTCCGGGCATTGCTCGGCGGGCAGGCCGGATCTATGCTTGACGTCTTCGGCGGCGAGTACAAGTGGGACGGCCTCACAGTCCGCCTGCTGGCATCTCGCGGCGCTGATCGCGGTGTCGAGCTGAGATACGGCAAGAACCTCATCGACCTCAAACAGGAGGAGAACATCGACACGATGTACACGGCCGTCGTGCCCTTCGTGAAGATGAGCGAAGAAGAACAGGCAGTCATCGGCGACATGCAGACGATGGTCGTCTCTTCGAACCCGCGCATCCTCAATTTGGACCTCACGTCCTACTTCAGCAGCGATCAGGAAGTCACGAAGGAGATGGTAGAGGCACGCGCTCAGGCATACATCGAGGCCAACGACCTCACGAGCCCGCGGATCAATCTGACAGTGTCCTTCGTCAATCTGGCAGACACGGAAGAGTACAAAGACGTCCAGATGCTCGAACAGGTCCGCCTGTGCGATGAGGTGACGGTGATCTTCGAACGGCTCGGAGTCAATGCGAAGGCGAAGGTTATCAAGACCGTGTACGACGTTCTCGCTGAGAAGTACGACTCGATCGAGCTTGGCAACGCTCGCACGAACCTCGCGCAGACCATCGTGGAAATCGCTGACGGCGCAGACGGAATCCTGCAAGAGGCGGAAGGCTTCACGGACCGCGCAGTGCGACACGCGACGCAAATGATCACCGGAGGCCTAGGCGGCTATGTCGTAATAGGTCAGAACGCAGACGGCCAGCCAGAAGAGATCCTCTTCATGGACAACCTGGACAAGACGCAGGCGGTCAAGGTTTTACGGATCAACAAGAACGGGATCGGGTTCAGCTCAACTGGTTACAACGGCCCATACACGAATGCATGGACCATCGACGGGCAGCTCGTCGCGGACTTCATCACGACGGGCAATCTCAATGCGGACCTCATCAAGGTCGGCACGATCTCAGACGCTCAGGCGAAGAACTTCTGGAACATGGTCACGGGTGACTTCCGTCTAGCCGGTAGCACAGAAGTCGGAACAGGGGGCGACACCCTCTCGTCGATCGACTCGACAGCGAAGGCAAAGAAGCGGAACTTCACCGCGCAGCCTGTCCCGCCGTATGACGTCGGAGACCTCTGGTGCGAAGGCGCGAACGGAGACATCCTGACATGCGTCACCGCTCGAACATCATCCGAGAGCTTCAACGCGGCCGACTGGGAGAAGAAGAACAAATATACGGATGACAGTGCGCTCACGACATTCCTGCAGGGAACATACGCGAGCGACAAAACGGCCATGGAAGGGCTCATCGACGGCAAGGCGGAAACGTGGTACCAGTCTACGGACCCAGCGACGAGCTGGTCAGCATCGGAGAAACCGAAGCACGCGGGCGACCTATGGTACAAGACCACAGACCAAACGACGTGGCGCTATACGGGATCAGCTTGGGAAGAACAGGAAGCGCCGAAAGAAGTGTTCGACGCGATCGACGGGAAGGCTCAGGTCTTCACCTCGCAACCGGCTCCGCCGTACGCGGTCGGAGATCTGTGGTTCAACTCAACCACGTCGGACATCATGACGTGCATCACTGCCAGAGCTACAGGAAGCTACACGGCGAGCGACTGGCAGAAGCGCAACAAGTACACAGACGATACAGCGGTCACGAATCTGGACAGCTCTCTGGACCAGTCCGGAGTGTTTAACCGGCTGACCAGCAACGGCACGATCCAAGGTATCTACATGGAAAACGGCCAGCTGTACATCAACGCTAACTACATCAAATCCGGGACGCTCGTCCTCGGCGGATCAAACAACCAAAACGGTGTCCTACGGATCAACAATGCGAGCGGGACGCAGATCGGCAAGTGGGACAAAGACGGAATCGATATCAACGGCGGAAAAGTCCGCACGTTCAACGGGAACGCGTGGCTCGAAATCTCCAGCGCGGAGATGAAGGGTGGCTACACTGGTTACAGTGGCCAAGCTGAGTGCGACCTCGCGCTGACGCTCAACTACTCAGGAAGCAGAAAAGGAGCCGGATGTCTGTATCACTCGTCCGGCTACGTCTGGATGGAGGGAAGCAGGTGCTTCATCATTGGCAGCCTTCACATCGGTGACAGCTGGGGCGGCGGAACGTGGACAGGATACACCGGAACGATATCAGGCGTCGGATACTTCAAGAACGGCATCCTGACAACGTAAGAGGTAAAAGATGGAACGAGAAATCAACACGAGCGCGGTGCAGGCACCGCGGAAGGACCTTTTTTTGGCATCGCCTCGCGACTTCTACGCTGACGCGCTGCAGGAGTGCGAAAGAGAAGGAGACGAAACGTCGGCGGCGGCCATCGTCAGAAGGCGGCGGAACGAACTGCTGGCGCGTACAGATGAGCACATGGTTCTCGACAGGATCGGGCTCACGACTCCGAGCTACACGCTCACGGGCCTCATCGAGTTCGTCAAGACCTTCATGAAGGCAGTGAGCGGAGACTGGGCAAAGTACAGGCAAGCGCTCCGCGACGTGCCTGCTCAGCCCGGTTTCCCGTTCAATGTCGTATGGCCAGAAGAACCGAAGGAGGACTGATGGGCGGAACACCACTCAATGCGGTCATGGCGGCCGCGAAGAACGAGCTGAGGGCGGCGGTCATGGAGATCAAACGCGAAAGCGGCCTCCCGGCTTACCTCATCGGTTCGCTCGTCGGCGAGATCAGGGGCGAGCTGGCGCAGGATGAAATCGCTGACCTCATCGCCACATTCACAACGAAGAGCCAGGAGGTTAAAGAAGAAAATGCTGAT
>JAEIGA010007122.1_pt1 | contig 17009 bp, 10 predicted proteins | sample 9270691 | NCBI WGS metagenome assembly JAEIGA01 (sample SAMN17057246, study PRJNA624740) | gut metagenome | biome: biome; isolation source: fecal sample | host: Bos grunniens | place: China: Xizang | collected 2019
ATGCTAAGGTTGGCGCGCTTGATACTAGGGTTGGTACCGCTGAGGGTAATATTACCACCCTTCAGGGCATCGTTTCCAGCGGTGCAAATGCCAACGATAAGCTGAGAACTGACATTACCGAGCTTCAGGGCATCGTTAAAACAGGCGCAGATGCTAATGCAACTCTTCGCTCTGACTTAACTACTCTTCAGGGCATTGTAAATAATGGTACTACTGGCTTAGCTGCTACTAAGGCTATTGCTGATCAGAATAAGACTGATATTGGTACCCTAAATGGTAAAGTCGCTGCCATTGAAGCTGATTATCTGAAGGCTGCAGATGAGCTTATCTTTAACTGCGGCACTTCTACAACAGTTGTACACGAAGCCTAATTTCATTTTGTATATGATATAATGTACCTAAGGAGGGCTTTAACTGAATCTAAAGCCCTCCTTAAACATAAGTGAAAGGATTTTAATAAAATGGCAAAAACACTTAAAACAAGAATTAAAAATAGATATGATAGTTTAACAAACTGGTCAAAAACTGGTGTTGAGCTGCTTCAGGGTGAAATTGCGCTCGTTAAAGTTGAAACACAACAGATTGATCAAGCGACTGGCGATGTTGTTACTGTACCTGCCTTTTTGATGAAGGTTGGTGAAAATGATTCTAATGGAAACCCTAAAGCTTTTAGTACACTTCCTTGGCTGAGCGCACTTGCCGCAGACGTTTATGACTGGGCTAAGGTTGATGCTGCTAATGATGTGCCTGTTACAGTCGATGGTGCAGCTAGTACTCTTGGTACTTACTTAACTAAAGTAAATACAAATGCTTCTAATATTTCTGCAAATACTGCTGCCATTACAAAGCTCAACGGCAATAATACCACCGCAGGCTCTGTTGCAAAAGCTATTAAGGATGCTATCGATGCTCTTGATGTTTCAACTTCTTCTGGCTCTGGAAATTTCGTAAAAGCAGTTACACAGACAAATGGTAAAATTTCTGTTACAAAAGGTACCATTGCTGAGAGTGAGCTGCCTAGCATTTCAACTGATAAAGTTTATTTAGCCAATGCTACTAGTACAACGCTTACTTCCAAGCTTGACACAATGGATGCAGCTATTGCAGCTAATACAAGCAAGTTAGCTGGTCATACCGATTCTGCGATTAACACTTTAATTAATACTAAGATTAACGCTTTAGACGGCGGTACAGACTCTGGTTCTGCTGGCAGCGGCAAATACGTATCAAAAGTTGTTCAGAGTAACGGTAAAGTTGCTACAACTTATACAAGCTTTCCCTCTGCAAGTACTTCAGCTGCAGGTCTTGTAAAGTTAGGTGCAACCGGTGGAGCTGCAACTTATGATGCTGTTTCTAGTTTAACAACTCAGGTTAATACTAACACGAGTGATATTGCTAACTTAAAAACTGCTGTCGCTGGCGGCGTACACTTTAGAGGCACAGTGACTTCTGCGCCAAGTGCAACTACCACTACTGTAGGTAGTGTTACTATTGCTGCTGGTGACGTTGTTATTTACGACGGAAAAGAATATATTTGCACGGTAGTTACCGATGGTGCCCCTTCTTGGGAACAGCTGGGTGATGTTACTCGCATAGGTAATTTAGAAACAAAAATTAACAACTTAGACGTTACCACAACAAATGCAGTAGCAACTACTCATAAGTTTGTTTCACAAGTTACTCAGACAGATGGTAAAGTTGCAGTTACATATACGCAGCCTACTTCTGCCGATGTTTCTCATGATGGCAGTACTGTTAAAGTAGCACTTGAGAATTTAGCAGCTAATAAGGCTAACGTATCTGATGTATATACAAAAACAGAAACAGGTACGCAGATTACTAATGCAATTGCAGCCCTAGATGTTAGTGAACCCACAGCTTCTGGTACGTCTACAAGTTTTATTGCGACAGCTAGCCAGGCTGATGGTAAAATTGCTATAACTAAGAAAAACCTCCCATCTGCCACCGCAGGTGCTTCTGGCGCGGCGGGTACTAAGGGTATTGTATCACTTATTGACTCCACAAGCAGCACTTCTACCGCATCAGCCGCGACACCAAACAGTGTTAAGACCGCTTATGATTTAGCTGGCAAAGCAGAAGCTGATGCAGCTGCTGCATTAACCGCAGCTAATCATAGTCACTCTGCTTATGTAAATCAAAATGCTTTTAGCAACATTTTGGTTGGTAGTACTACTGTTGCTGCTGATACTGCTACTGACACAGTTGAGTTTGCAGGAAGCAATATAACAATCTCAGCTGATGCAACTAATGATAAGATTACTTTCACAGTGGCAAAAGCAGATGCAAACGGCGAGACTGGTATTGTCAAGCTCGCTGACTCAGTATCTAGTAATAGTTCTGCAACAGCTGCAACTTCTAAAGCTGTTTATAATGTTAATACAAAAGCCGTTGATGCTCAGACTCGTGTAGCTGCTGTTGAAGCTAACTATGTAAGAGTTGGTACTGGCGATAAGCTTGTTCAGTATGTAAGCGGCACTGAAAACGAAATCATTCTTGATTGCGGCGGTGCTGAATAATTATAGTTAAAATTAAATATTTAAAGTGGGTGACTTTTAAAGTCGCCTGCTTTATTTTTATTAAATTAATTTGCTAAATTATGTGTATAAAATCTTTAGAGATTGGAGTTAAGCTATGATAGTAAAACATCGCAGAGGCACAACCAAAGACTGGCGCGAAAACAATATCGTACCAGAGGCTGGTGAGCTAGTAATAGAAGAGTGCGATGATGGTACCAGAAGAGCTAAGTTTGGTACCGGTTTTCAGTACTTTTCAGATTTACCTTACATTGATACAGCGCTGTGGGATGAGATAGACAAAACCAAGGCAGACATTAATGATAGAATAACTAAAATAGATGACCGTTATTCAGGTATAATTGAAGAAATTACAAAATCTTTTGACGAGCAGCTTACTACTGAGAAAGCTATTCGCGAGCGAACAATTGCCGAGTTAACTCGAATGACTTTAGACGCGGATGAGGCGCGTCTCAACTTAATGATAGAGTCGGACGAAAAGCTACAGCAAAAAATTGAAGACACTTCTGCCGAGTTACATACTCTCATTGACAGCTTAGGCAGTAAAACAACTGTTGGCCTTAACAGCGTTGGTAGTCAACTATCCAGTATTGAAAAGGTTTTCGATGGAAAGCTTGTCAACCAAACTGCAAGTTTTGATAAAAAGCTTGATGAAATGGCTGATGACATAGTTGAGGACTACACTACTAAAATTACTGGCTTAGCCGAAAGTTTTCAGGCAACAGCCGCTGATGTGGCCACGTTAGCTACTCGTACCGATGACAACAAAGAGTTGATTATCGACTCCTATAGAGATGCTAGCAATAAAATAAATGCAGTAAAAACCGCTATTGCAACACAGGCAAAGCGCATTGATAACATTATGGCGCTCCCAGATGGAAGTACAACAGCTGATGCCGAGCTTAAAGATATTCGTATCGGTCATAATGATATTTATTATGAATCCGCAGGCGCAGCGGTTAGAGCAGTCGGCACTGAAGTTCAAGACCTAAGAGATAGTTTATCTCAGTTTATAGGTACTCAGGCTATCAATGGCCTGCGTTATGACATAGAAGGTAACGTTGGGTTAGGTGCACCTTATATGCTTTATTTAACCGCTAATGGCGAAATACTCCAGGATACTGGTGTACAGATTATTGGTGGTGCAGGTGGCGGCCCCGGCGGTGGAAGTAGTACGTCTAGTGAGCTTAAGATTAGCTACATCACTAAGGATGCTATTATGATTACTAGCCCAGAAGAGGCTACTTTAAACTTCCTATTCTCTGGTACAGACTCTGCTGGCGATAATATTTCACAAGCCAATGCGCAGTGGAAAGTAAATGGTACCACTGTAGCACGTGGAATTGTTAAGAGCGGTGAGAATAGCTTCGATGCTTCTGCTTTTGTAAGAGAAAATGATACGATAAAAGTATTATTACTTGTTACTGATGATAATGGTAGCGTGGCTACAAAAACTTGGAGCATCCAGCATATCGCACTTAATATCGCATCTGACTTTAATGAAAAGAAAACATGGCCTGTAGGCGAAGATATTATCTTTAGTTATAAAGTTGAGGGCGCACTTAAGAAGTCTGCAGTTTTCAAGCTAAATGGTGAAGAGATTGGTCGCCAGGTGTTAGATGCAGACGTTTCAGGTTTTGACCGTGGCGATATTTCTTACCCGATTTCTGCTTACGATAAAACTGGAAAGCTTCGTGAGCATGGGTCATACTTGCTTGAAGTTTACCTTGAAGCAGACCTTAACGGTGATACTGTAACTTCTAAAACTCGTGTGGTTAAGGACCTGCTTTGGTATGATGCTTCAAATGCGGATGGTATTCCTGTAATCGGCGTAGCTCCACAGAACATTACAACTAAGCAATACTCTGCTGCAGAAATTGTCTTTACTGTTTATGATCCCGCTACAAGTACTCCTAAGGTAGATATTGAAGTAGACGGAACTATCGTGTCCTCGCCTATAATTGAGCCAAATCCTGTATATGACTATACTACAACTGACGTATACTCATATGTAACCAATAATGTCGGTACGCACACAGTTAAGATTATTTGCGGCAAAACCGAAAAAGTAATTACTGTTGTTGTAGAGAGCTTGGATATCAATGTAGCTCCTGTAACAACTGGTTTAGTGTTTGATTTCCACCCTGTAGGCGTTAGTAATAACGATACTGATAAGCGTTTATGGAGTCAGGGCAATATTCACATGAGAGTCTCTGATAACTTTGACTGGAAAAACGGTGGTTATCAAGTAGAAAAAGATGCTGACGGTAAATCCATTCCAGGTACCGAGCACTTCTGTATTAAAGCCGGCTCTACTGCGACTATCGACTATAAGCTTTTTGCGAACGATGCTAAAATTTATGGTAAGGAATGCAAGTTAGTATTTAAAACAAAGCACGTTACAAACCCTGATGCTGTGTTCTTGTCTTGTATAGATAATAAAACCGCTCAGGACCATATCGGCATTCAAATGGGCGTCCATCAGGCAAACATCTATGGCCAAAGTGGTAATTTAGAGCTTGCTTACTCTGAAGAAGATATTATTGAATTTGAATTTAATATCTCTAAAAATACCGAAGCAATTCCTATGGTCATGGGCTATGAGGATGGCGTGCCCAGCAGACCGATGGTGTATGATAATACATATAACTTTAAGCAGAGCAATCCCAAGGAAATCACACTAGGCTCACCTGATTGTGACTTGCTCATTTATAGATTTAAGGTTTATGATACCTCGTTAACGGCTTCTGATATCTTAGATAACTTTATTGCTGATGCTAGAACGTCTGAAGAGATGATTTCTAGATACGATAGAAATCAAATTTATAATGATAACAATAAGTTTGACCCTGATGTACTAGCTGAAAAGTGCCCTTGGTTACGAGTTTATAAGCTTTCTGCACCACACTTTACGAATAACAAGAGTGATAAAGTTAAAAATACCACAATCCAGCAACTTTACAAAATGGGTGACCCTGTCTTAGATAACTGGACTTGCTATAATGCCCAGCACAGCGGCCAAGGTACAAGCTCTAATAACTACGGTGCCGCTGGCCGAAACCTCGACTTTATCATGAATAAAGATGGCCCATACTTTGAACTAGGCGATGGCACAACCGCAAGCACAATTACTCTTACTCGAGAATCTGTACCTGTTGCATATTTAAATGCAAAAGTAAATATCGCTTCGTCTAATAATCTAACCAATGCCATACTGGCTAATAGATATAATAGGTTCAATCCTTATAGAAGACCTTTCGTTAAGCGTGAAGGTATTAATACAGACTTCATTAAGGATACTATGGAATTCTATAACTGCGTAATCTTTATTCAGGAAACTGACCCTGACATTTCCACTCACAGAGAGTTTGCGGATACTAACTGGCACTTCTATGCAATCGGTAATATCGGTGATTCTAAGAAAACTGACAATACTCGCGCAACCGACCCAGACGATAAATACGAGTGTTGTGTTGAAATCATGGACGTCGGCTTACCTTTATCTGACTTCCCAGCGGATACGATGATAGATGCCATGGGCTATTCTGTGGATGAAAAGGATAGCACTGTAAAGCATTATACTTGGGCAAAAGATGAAAACCTTGGAATCCTCTATGAAAAACAGGCTGATGGCTCCTATGTTTTAACTTCTGACACTACGGTAGACCTCGAAAAAACTTATTATGTTGATATCCTTGAGCATGACGACTTTAGCGAGGATTATACCTATGGCTGGCGCTATCTGTGGGAGGATGGTTCAGACGAAGAAAACGAGGAAGTATTTAATCACTGTAAGCAAAAGTGGATTGAACTTTATAGATTTATAACAACATCTACAGATGAAGAGTTTAAGTCCAACTTAAAGAATTATTTCGTCGTTGATTCTGCTCTTTATTACTACCTATTTACAACTCGATACTGCATGGTTGACAACCGTGCCAAGAATACTTTCTGGCACTACAGCAAAACAGCTGACGGCACCTACAAGTGGGACCTTTGCTGGGATTATGATAATGATACAAGCCTTGGATTGAATAACTATGGTAAGCAGGTTTATCGTTATGGTCTAGAGGATATTGACACTGATGCTACCGGTACGGAAATTTTCCGTGAAAGCGATAGTACCTTCTTCTGTCGAGTGAGAGACCTATTTGCCGATGAACTTCAGGCAATGTATAAAGATCTTGAAAGTAAAGATGCTTGGCATGCAGAAAGTTTTATTAACGAGTGCGATGCTTGGCAAGAGGAATTCCCTGAAGAGCTCTGGCGCTTAGACATTAATAGAAAATATATTCGTACCTATAACTCCTCTTTCATTAACGGTGGCGGTGATAAACAGTTCCTTGTTAACATGTGTAACGGTAAAATGAAGTATCACAGACGTCAGTGGGAAAGAAACCAAGAGTTATATATGGCTTCTAAGTACCAAACTAATAAAGCACTGGGAGATAGCTATCACGCAAACTTCCGTGTTAATAGATTCGGAACTACTGATAGTATGGTTGTTAAGCCAAATTATCAGTTGACTTTAACACCCTACTCTCATGTGTACTTAAATGTACAATATGGTGGTACAAAGCCTATTTCAGTAAGAGCAAACCCTAATGTTGCAACAACTGTACCATTCTCTGGTGCACTTTCGGCTGATATAATTAATATTGGTAGTGCGTCTGTAATATCCGACTTTGGTGACTTATCTGCTATTTACCCGCACACAGCCAGTGTACAAAATGCTACTAGAATAAAGAAGTTAACACTCGGCTCTGACATTGAGGGCTATTCAAATACGAATTTTACTTCTCTATCTTTTGGCGAAAATGGTGAAAATGCTTTACTAGAAGAGCTTAACCTAACAAATATTACAAGTTATTCTGGTTCCCTCGACCTCGCAAAGCTATTGAATCTAAAGAAGTTTTACGCATTTGGAACTAGCCTCACCGGTGTAATTTTTGCAGATAACGGTAAGTTAGAGTACGTTGAGCTGCCTGCTGTAAATAATATTACATTTAAGAACTTGGTTTATTTAAGCTTGGACAACTTCAAACTTAATCCAGATACAGACGGTAATAATAACTATGATAGCGTTATTGACCTTATTGTTGAAAACTGTCCTCTTATTAGCTCTGTAGAGCTATTTAACAAATGCACAAATCTTACACGTGTTAGACTTGTAGGGGTTGATTTCGGCTCTGTTGATTATGAGTACTTTAAAACAAATCTGTTCAATAAAACAGGTTTAACCGCTTCAGGAGAGGACACTCCTAACGCAATCTTAGTTGGTAAAGCTAAGTTTGGTAGCTTAACTGGCGAGCAGTTTGCTGAGCTAAAAACACGTTACCCTGACTTAGAAATAGCCTATGATCATCTAGAGAGTTCCATTGTATTTAAGGGTACTGATTTAGATACAGTTGTGCACACTGCTACATCAATTAATGGTGCAGACTGTGCTAACCCCGTATATTATGGTACGGATGCTGTCCCGGACGGTATGATTGCTAAGCCAACTAGAGTTTCTACAGTTGAATTTGACTACGATTTTGTAGGTTGGTCAATAAAGCAGAACATCATCGTGCCTTCTGAGAACTTAACCGATGAGCTTATAAAAGAGTATCAAGTAGAGGTTCTTAAGCATATCGAAGGTAATAAGACCTTCTACCCTGTTTTCAAGGCAATTAGACGCAGTTATATAGTTACCTTTATAAACCCAACTGCTCCAGAGGGAAGTCAGATACTCGCTGAAATTAGCACGCATTATGGTAGTGACTCGGATTATTTAGGCGCTGGCTATCAGACACCAAATAAGCAGGATACTGCTAAGCCTGAGATTTACGCTTTCACTGGTTGGGTACCAAAGCCTGAGAAAATTACAGGTCCAATGACTTGCTATGCGCAGTTTACAATACTTGATAGTGTCTGGTATACCATCGGTGTTGGTGATATTTCTGACTGTATTAAATATGACGGTACAGTCTTTGACGGTTACAACCTGAATGTGTCAGACAAGACTATGGAAATCATAGAGTGCAAAAATGACCTAAATGCTGCTGTCAGAATTCCTGAAACACTTTCGTTTGGCTCAACAGCTTATACAGTAACTAAGCTTGGTGGCTTCGACAATCATAGCACTCTAGAATTGGTACGTTTACCAAGTGTTCTGCAAGAGCTTTTGACCAATGCTTTTGCTAGCTGTACAAACCTTAGCGAAATAACCTTACCTGACTCTTTACACACAATTCGTACTCAAGCTTTTAAAACTTGTACGAAGTTAAAAACTTTTACCATCCCAGCAAATGTACAAATAATCGGTGATGCCCCGCTAAGTGAATGTGCTAACCTTGAAACCATGGAAGTTGAAGCCGGAAACACTAACTTTGCAGTTATCCAAGATTGCTTGATTAATACTAAAACTGGTCATTTGGTACAAGGTATTGCTTCCAGCGTGATTCCAAAAGATGGAACTGTATTGAGCTTAGCTCAGTATTGCTTTGCCGGCATGCCAATTACTTCTGTAGATATTCCTGACAGCGTTACGAAATTAGCTAGTAATGCGTTTAGCCGCTGTGAAGCACTCGAAAAGGTTATCTTGCCTAAAACTTTAACCTCTATAGAGGCTACATGCTTTGCTTGGTGTAGGAATCTGTCAGAGATTACACTACATGAAGGCTTAACAGACATCTATACCTATGCATTTAACCAGTGTCCGCTTAGAGAAATTACTATACCTGCTTCTGTAAATCAGGTACTAAATCAATCTTTTGGCGCTAATGCATCTCTTCAGACTGTTACCTTTAGGAAAGCACTCAACGCAGATGGTAGCGTTAAAATCCCTAGCATTGGTAATGAAGCCTTTGCAGACTCCGGTAGCGATGCAACTCCTATCGTGTTTAATGTGCCTTGGTCAGAAGCGGAACATAACAATAAGTTTGCTCAGGCTCCAACGTTTGGTGCAGTAAACGCTATATTTAATTATGATTATGAAGAGGAGGCTAACTAATGTATAAGATAGTACAAAATAATAAAGTAATTGACGTTGTAAAGTATCCACAGTTTGTAAGCTTCCTGACTTCTGGTCATATCGCAATGACGGATAAAACCTCAGCAGAGGGTATTGTCGGCTCAGATGCTAAAACTGTTTATAGTTTTATACCACAAACAGGCTATCCAATCGTCACAGTAGACGAAATTGACTTAAAGGAACTTGAGAGGCTGCAAAGCCTCTTGGGCTCCGGCAACGAAATATGTGCAGATAGCTCTGTGCTGATCGATGCCAAACGAATTGCGCTTAGAAAAATTTCCAACCTATGCAAAAGTAATATCGTTGCTGGTTTTTCTGTTGTTTTAGCTGACGGTATGACATATGATTTTAAGCTAACCACAGAAGATCAGCTTAATCTGATGTCCATTGAGGGGCAGTTAAACGCTGGCGTAGAAACATTTATCTATCATGCAACAAATCAGCCTTGTAGAGTTTTTTCCCGTGATGAAATGTTAAAGGTTATAAAAGCTTTTAGACGTCATATCACCTATCACACAACGTATTTTAATGTTGCTAAGCAGTATATAAATTCATTAGTAGACATTGAAAAAATAGCAGATTTCACTTATGGTGATGATATCTCTGCATACACGGATGACCGAGTAATAAAGCAGATTATTAAGAATGAGGATAATTTAATATGAAAGCTAGAGTAAGCCAATTGTATAAAACTGAGGCAGAGTGGTTAAAGCTCCCTAACTTTAAGCCATTACCAGGCGAAATTATTATCTTTGCCCCAGATGATTATCATTCTTATGCAAGAATGAAAATTGGTGATGGAAATACTCTGCTAGCTAATCTTCCATTTTTTGGTATCACTGAGCTTGAAGATCCAAGGCGCGCTGGTACCGTAATTGATGCTGGATGCGTTGCTGATTATAAAAATGAAAAATAAAATAAAATCCTAGGCTAGTCTTACAAAACTCTAGTCTAGGATTTTATTTTTAGGGTATTTTTATTTTATCTGCTAAATTATATAGACTAGAAGAGTGATTACTTAGAGTTTAAATATAATTTTAACCGAAAGGAATTTATTTTTATGGCAAAATTAGACGCAACTGTTGGCCAGATTCAGCTAACAACTAATATGATAAAGTCTGGAGATACTACTGCTACTTGGACAGATGCTAATTATCCAAGTGCTAAGGCCGTAGCCAGTTTAGTGGACACTAAAATAGCAGCTATTATTCCATCCGATAAGTTTGAGCACCCTATCGGGAGTGTTTTAATAACTAGTACAAAGGCAAGCCCGGAGACTTCTATTGGCGGCACTTGGGAGTTGATTGATAAAGAATATGGCAATGCAGTTGAGGGTATTGCTGGTAGCCCTTATTGGATTCCTGCTATGAGTGGCGCAACGCCTCGTGCTGAATTGTCTGGATTTGTTATCCGCACAGATCATTTGATTCACTTAACGATGCAGTTTACTATTAAGATTTTGACGGCACTCACAAATAATAGTTATGGCTTAGGTAAAATTGACCATACGAAGATTGGTGGAGCTACTAATTTACCTATGTCATTTGGTTTTACTGGTTCTGATTTTGCTCACGCAACTTATGTAAGTGGCTCGACTACTGAAAGTTGTACTGTTAGATATAGCATTGGAGCGACTGGAGATGTCACCATTTTTGAAATACATAATACTAACAACCAGCTACCAGTTGACGCAAAAATATATATAAATACCTCGATACCGATGGATCCTGAGTATATGGGCGATAGTTTCTGTGATAAGTTCTACTGGAAGCGCACAGCATAATAGAATTTTAGCAAATAAGCAAAGAAGGTGATTCTTATTTCTAATATAGTTTTAGAAGTTTTAGAGGGTAGCACGGTGCCTGCAACTGAAATCTACGGTGCAAGTAAGAAAGTATATGTTAATATTGGTTCTGGAAATGTTTTTAGGTTGAGATGGGAACCACCGACGCTGACAAATGATATTGTTGACCGATATACAGTTGTAATTGAGCGTTATGATCCAACACTAAACGTATATAACACTGTTTATAATAAAAATGTAGGTTTGGTTAATGAATTTTATGTAGATTCTTCTTTGCTGCCAATATTGCCTGAACAGTATTTATTATCGATTTATGTTATTGCTTATAGTAAGCTTGGCAGCGTTATTACTTCTAATATTGTAGCTCCTTACGTTTGTAAAGGCAGCGGTACTTATGTAAATGTACAACCAGAAGAGTATGCTCAATCGATTATGAAGCGAGCTGTCGCTTTTGCTAATGCATCCGTTTCAAACGAGGCTGGCGCACGCATAGTGGATGCAGAGGGTAATGAAGTACTTATTTTAGACAGTGAGGGAAATCAGATAACAGTGGAGGCGACTAATTTACTTACAGGTATTGATTGGCAGCTTATTACAGAAAGCTATGTAAAAGCTTCAGATGGTACTTGGCGCGCCACTGATATTAAATACGAAGTACTTGCAGACGAAAATGGCGAAATTATCACAGATGAAAATTCTGAGCCTATTTACGTATTATAATTAATTTATTAAGGAGAAATATAATATGCCTTATACATTACAACATACGGCAGAAGCCATAGATTATAAACTCAATTTAATAGACAAAAATAAAAATTTGTTACCGTACCCCTACCCGACTACTTTTCCCGCAGGGCTAGAAGACGTTGGAGATGGCTCGATTTTAACTACTGCCGTAGTCGGTGCAACTGAAAAAGAAATTTATTTAAATACTTGTGTACTACCCGCTGGTAATTATGCGGTTAGTGTTGACACTACAGATATTATAGACACCACAAAGCCTGTGACAAATCCAGGTTTTTCATTAATACTTAAAACAGCCGATGAAGCTAATATAGACGTTTCAGATGGTAGCTTTGAGTTGACCACTAGTACTTCTGTTAAAGTCTATTTACGCGTACCTAACGTATTTAGCGCTGACCTAGTGGTAAAACCTCAGATCGAAGAAGGCACTGAAAAAACTGCTTGGGTGCCTTATATGGACAAAATCGGTAACTATGTCGATGAGCGCTTTAATGGCACTAATACCAAAATTAAAGTTGTCGCGGATTCTATAGTCGCACATGCTGCAAACACAAATAACCCTCATGCTATTACATTAGAGCAGCTCGGTCTCAAAACAGAAACTTTGATATTTGAGCTTGATAATGGCGAAACCTTAAGTCGAAGCATGGTAGTAGTTAATGGTTAATTACCAAAAGAAAGGATATTAACATATTATGGCAAATAAAGAGTTAAGTAGTGTTATTCAAATAGATGGTGAGAACTATAGTGTCCACGCGAAAACCGCAGATAAATTAATAAACAAATTAACTATTTCTGTTAAGCAGGGAGAGGCAGCCGCAGATAAACTCTTGGAATTTGACGGCAGCGCGGATACATCAAAAACAATAAATATTCCTACTTATAAGCTTACAAAGAGCGGTTCCACTATCACATTAACTGGTAGTGATGGCGTCACTTCTTCAATCACCGATTCTAATACTGGTGACATGCTTAAGTCAGTTTATGACACTAACAATAACAATAAGGTGGATGTTGCTGAAAATGCAGAAAAACTAGGCGGAACCGCGGCAGCTGACTATGCGAAGAAAAGTGATTTATTCAGCAAGAATTATAATGATCTTACTAATAAGCCTACAATTCCTACAGATACTAACCAGAAAATTAAAACCGGCAGTGTTACTTTTGGAGCAAATGATGTAGTTGAATTTGTTGCGGGCACTAATGTTTCTATTGCTGGCGATGCTTCAAATAAAAAGATAACAATCAGCTCCACTGGTGGCTCTGGTGGTACTAGTGATGTCGCTTCTAAAATAAAAGTAACTATGGATAACAATACCACAAAGGATGCTACAATATCAGTTAGGTCAGAAGATCCATCTGGTGGTAACGTAGGAGATATTTGGTTTAAGTTTTAATTATTAACAGGAGTCAAAAATGGCTAAAAATATCATTAAACTTAATAGAGGAGATTCTTACGAATTTGTAGTAAGCGTGCCAAATAAAGAAGATTTTGCTGAAAACTATATTTTAACAGGCTCCGATGTTCTATATTTTGCATTACTTTATCCGCATCAGCGTTTCGAAGAGGCAATTCTAAGCAAAGGCTATGACCATACGGACCAGATAATTGACGAAAATGGTAGAAATACTGGCAAAATTTTAATAAAGCTGGAACCGAAAGATACTACATGTCTAATTCCTGGTATTTATTACTATACTGTCAAGTTATATCACGGCGGCACTTTGAATGAAAATGATGGCAGCTACGAAGATGCTACAGAAGTTCGTACTATTATTGAACGTACAAAATTTATTATAAACGAGTAAATCTCAAAAGTTTTTATCGTATAAAATAATATATTTATAATTAATATAAGTACTATATATTATATATTATATTATTAATATAGTATATATATTATTTATTATATTTTGCTTTAATTAAAATTATTTAGATTCAAAAAAAAATTTAAAATAAAAAATTTAAAATTTAAAAAATTTTACTGTATAGTATAATGTAATTAATTTTGAGCCAACACTTATTTCTTTTATAATAAACAATTATTAATAACAAGTAGTTTGGCCAATTAATTTATATGAGCCTATGCTTATTTCTATTAGTACATACTGCAAATATGAAGATAATAGCTAGGCCATAACAGAGAGTATAATATTTTTTAGAGGCTGTACTTATTTCGTATTTTTATTTGGGATTAAAAAGATAGTCGGTCCAAAAATATTATACTCTTTTTATACCTATTTTTAAGGAGAACTTTACTATGCAGATTAATGATACTTTGAGAACCTCTCTTTGTGCTAGACATTATTTAATTGAAGACGCTACTGTAACTGACCTGCCCTCTACCAAAGCGTATCTAAACGCATTTTTGCTTTCTAATTTTGGTATTATCGTCGATAAGCCTCAGAGTATTACTACCTCTATGGTTGAGCAGCTCTCTAATATTCTGCATTTGAATATTCCTAAGTCTTTCTATGCAAATCCTCAGGATACCAAGTTCTTTACCAAGGAAGAGCTGCTTGTTGAGCAGCTTGTTTCTTACTTTGCTTATGGCACAGATATTGGTAGAATCGAGTTGTTTGCAAAAGATCTGCCTGAGTACGTAGTTGGTAACGAGCTGAAGCTGAGAACTTTTTATATCGTGTCTGAGGATGAGGCACGGGTTATTTTGACTAATGCTATGGCTGCCTATTGTGCTTATACCAGACCTTTCTCTGTGGATGAGATGGCTGAGTTTATAGCTCTGTATGAGGCTGGTTTTTATGCTGATGTAGAGATTAAGTGCAAAGATAATGTTTTTGCTCTTCTGTCTTACGATAAGACTTTTGCTAGATTCCTGGATAAAAAGGACATTGTAAAACTGTCTATTCAGAAGTTCGGTGATGGTGCAACTTTTAAGGCTGGCTCTAGATATCAGCAAAAGGTTGTTAGACAACAGATGGAAGAGATTGCTCAGTATATCCCTTATGTAAAGCATTGTCCTATGTCAAAGAAGCAGGCAAAGTATTTTAATAAGGTCGTTTCCATGAGCTCTGTATCACATCCTAAGATGTCTAATGTGCAGTCTCCTGACAAGCACGCAATGCATTTGCTCGCTAATGGTGATGTAATTAACGCAGCTGAAGTTTACGCAGCTAGTGGCTCTATGCTTGAGCGTCGCCTTAAGCTGCTGCTGTCTAGAGCAAGTCTGCAGGAAGCTGTAGAAATTCTTAATATGTTGCCTGCAAATAACCCTATCGCTCTTTATCAGTTGTTGTCTACTCTGTCTACTGACGATGATTCTGCTAGAACTTTTACCTTCTTCAATAATAATAAGGTGAAGGTGCATCGTGAGACTGAGTACGAAACGAAGTATCGTAAGTCTAGACTGAACAAGGCAACACGTGACTTCCTTTCAGATGTATTGCTGGAAAAGATTAAGACTTATTATAGTAATCTGCCTAAGCTCGGTAAGATTTACGTAAATGACTCTTTCTATAAGATCGGTATGCCTACTAATACCTCTGCGAGCGGTAAGGGTCTAGATGTTCTGCCTACCGGTTCTAGAGTTCCTTGTAGAGGCTCTGCTATTCGTACGTTTGTACATTGGAAGAAGGCCTTTGATATCGACTCTTCTTTGATCGTTGTGGATAAGGATGATGCCCTGCGCACCATCGGCTGGTTCTCCTATGGCGATAAGCCTTTTGGAAATGATATCTTGTTCTCTGGTGATATCACTGGCGCTAATGGTGCAGAGTTCTATGACATCGACCTTGACGCTTTGGCAAAGAAGGGCTACAAGTATGTGGTGCAGACTTTTCACGGCTATTGTAGTAAGCTGAACAGTGGCGAAATTTACGCAGGCTATCAGAACAAGGATAATCTGAATACTAAGGCTTGGGATCCTAAGAATATTGAGATGCAGTTTAAGGTATACGGCGACTCTAGAGCTTGCGTTGCCTTTGCTATCGATATTCAGACCCGTGAAATGATTATTCTGAATCAGATTATTGATGATGATCAGCGTGTCGTGCGAGCAGATGGCTTTAAGACTATCGAAAAGTACTTGCAGTCTGATTATCTAAAGGTGAACCTTGGTATGATTGCTGCTTGTCGTGGTGAGGTCGTAAGTGATCCTGCTGAGGCTGACGTGGTATTTGACGATGGCTTTATTCCCGCTACTTATTATAATGAGAATGGCGAAGTACACACAACTCGAGAAGTGGTCAGAAGCTGGGAGCTCGAAAAGCTGGTACAGCTTGTAAATTCTTAAAATATATACTGTATAATAAAACATAGAGACTGCGCTTATTTCTTTATTGGGCATTGTGTGTCGTGCGTTCGAATCGCACCTTCCTCACCAAATGAGGAAGTAGCTCAGTGGGTAGAGCAACAATAAAAAGTAGCCAGTCCAAAATAAATTTATCAGTAAAGCCGTTAATTAAATAAAAATTAGCGGCTTTACTTGTTAAATTTTGTAAATCTGTATTGTATATTATTAACACAGAGGCTGTACTTATTTCTTCTAATTAACTTGAAATTAATAATTGAAAGTCAGTCCACATAATAATTACGGGCCTATAGCTCAGCTGGAAGAGCCGGCGGCTCATAACCGCCTCGTCCTAGGTTCGAGTCCTAGTGGGCCCACCAAAAATCGTACTTTATAGAGAAGTTACACACGAATAATTTTATTCGTAGTAGGCTGAAATAAATCCGAGTGGTAACAAAAAATGGCCGTTATATAAAAAATGGAATCTCTATTACGAGCCGTACGATTTTCTTAAAAATTATTCAGTATAGTATGCTAAATTTTTGTATGTTATACTGTATAATAAAATACACAGTAAGCAATTAAATATGCTCCAGTGGTGGAATAGGTAGACACCAGGGACTTTAATCTGTTCCCCTTGG
>JAEIGA010007123.1_pt1 | contig 17009 bp, 12 predicted proteins | sample 9270691 | NCBI WGS metagenome assembly JAEIGA01 (sample SAMN17057246, study PRJNA624740) | gut metagenome | biome: biome; isolation source: fecal sample | host: Bos grunniens | place: China: Xizang | collected 2019
ATAACATCTGCTATATTCGCAGCGATTATCTTACCCTGACAGAGGCTCCCTATGAAAATCGAGCCTCCGCCAAGTCTCCTCTGTTCTTCCGCCGCGGCGTGTCCACCGGCACTCCGGTAAGCGTAAGCGCCTTGAAAAACAGTAATAACTATATTTCCGGCAGTTCTGCATCCAAAGCGGATTCCATTATTGCCACCGCGAAAAAGTACATCGGTGTTCCCTATTTATGGGGTGGTTCCACCCCCAGCGGTTTTGATTGCTCCGGCTTCGTGCAGTATGTATTTAAGGCACACGGAATATCTCTCAACCGCACTTGTGAGACCCAATATAAACACGGAACCTATGTATCCAAGAGTAATCTAAAACCCGGTGATTTGGTATTTTTCCAGAATACCTATAAATCCGGCATCTCCCATGTGGGTATTTACATCGGCAATGGACAATTCATCCATGCTTCCAGTTCCAAGGGCGTGGTTATCAGCAATCTGTCCTCCAGCTACTATGTGTCCCACTATTACGGCGCACGCCGTATCCTCTGATTATTTCTGCCGACGCAGTGAATGCGTCGGCAGTTTTTTTACTTTTAGGGCATACTAAAAGAAAAATCAGGAGGTAATCCATGAACGCCACAAACAAACGGGGAAAACAAAGCTTTGTATTGCCTCAGATGCCTGTCATCACCGCCTGGGCAAGTGTTGCGGGAAAGAAAGAGTCAGAAGGACCGCTGCACAGCTACTATGACTATACATCTCAGGACACACTGTTCGGTCAAAAAACCTGGGAACAGGCGGAAAAACGAATGCAACAGCTGGCGCTGGAGACATTGGCCACAAAAGCAGGAATGAAAAAGGAGCAATTCTCCCTTGTATATTCCGGAGATCTGCTGAATCAATGCATCGGTTCCTCATTCAGCCTGAATAACACAGGAATCCCCCACCTGGGGCTATATGGGGCCTGTTCTACCATGTCAGAAAGCCTGCTGCTGGCCGCGATGACGGTGTCCGGAGGATTTTCTGACCAGGTGGTCGCCATGACATCCTCTCATTTTGCCAGTTCAGAACGGCAATATCGTTTCCCTCTGGGTTACGGCGGTCAGCGGACACCCACTGCGCAGTGGACTGTTACGGGCTCCGGCGCAGCACTGGTCTGTAATGCTGGTCATGGCCCAAAAATTGAAAGCTGCACCATAGGCACAGTTATGGAACTGGGTATCAAGGATGCCAACAATATGGGGGCTGCCATGGCTCCGGCGGCGTATCATACCATCAAAGCACATTTTTCCGACCTAAAAGTAAAGGCAGAAGATTATGATCTGATTGTTACAGGAGACCTTGGGGCTTTAGGAAAGGAACTGCTGCTGGAACTGGCGCGCCATGACGGTTTTCCGCTGGGCGGAAAAGCATTAGACTGCGGAACGATGGTATTTGATCTGGAAACGCAGGATGTTCATGCAGGTGGTTCCGGCTGTGGGTGCAGCGCCATTACGCTATGTGGATATTTGCTGGACAAACTCAAAACAGGCAAACTTAATCGAATTCTGTTCTGCGGCACCGGAGCATTGCTCTCCCCGACCTCAACACAACAGGGTCTGAGCATTCCGGGTGTATGCCACGCTGTATCCATTGTGGGAGGAAATTAAGATGGATTATATCAAAGCATTTCTTGTAGGAGGCACACTATGCCTCATCGGCCAAATTCTCATTGATAAAACAAAGCTGACACCAGCAAGAATTTTGGTTAGTTATGTAATGATTGGCGTATTATTGGGCGCTATCGGTGTTTATGAGCCTGTTATGAGATTCGCGGGTGCCGGCGCGTCCGTGCCATTGACGGGATTTGGCAATCTGATTGCTACAGGTGTTCGAAAGGCTGTGGACAAAGACGGCTTTCTGGGCATTTTCACCGGAGGACTAACCGCAGCCGCAGGTGGAATCACAGCGGCGGTAATAGCGGGAATATTGGCCAGTTTTCTGTTTAAGCCGAAGGATAAATCCTGATTTACTGGAAAAGCTATGGTAGCGGCCCAGCCGTAAAGAAGAAACTATCGGAGGAAAACCATGAATAACCAGAACAAAAATCAGAATCGCAACGAGCAGAATCAGAACCAGAACAAGAACGAGAAGCAGAATAACAAGACCGACTGCCGAGACAGCCGCTAAAAGCAGCAATGGGAGGGGCTCACAGCCCCTCCCATTCGTTATACTTAGATTTCCATAAACTTGCCCATACGGAAAAAATACAGCAGCGCTTTTTTGACCTTCATTTGGTAGATACGGGTCATAGCGGCGGCATAGGTTTCCACCTGCGGGCGGTAACGCTGGGTAACGGCGGCAATAGTGTCCTCCGTAACATGATCAGTCTTGAAGTCTATGACTGTAATGCCGTCCGGTTCAATGAGCGCGCAGTCAACCACACCCTGCAGCAAAACCTGTTCACCAGCAAGGGACGGGTCTTGATAGGCCGCATCTTGCAGAATCGAAAACTTAAATTCCCGCACTACATTCCCATGCTGCAGTTTACGACCCAGGTCCGTGGCAAAAAAGGCAGCGATTGCCTTGTGATCCACCATTGCAGCCTGCTCAGAAGAAAGGTATCCCTGATCAGCTAGACGCTGTACTTCAGCGCAAACAGCCGCTTCGTCGGTACAGGAGACATAGCTACTATACTGCATGGCGGCGTGAATCGCATTACCATAGTCCTTTCCCTGCTGCCGGCGGGCAGCAACGGACGGTTGCCTCCACTGGTATTGTGAATACTTGGGCGGCTGTGTCTTTTCAGCCGCTTCCTCGTCCTTGTAGCGTCCCTTGAGGCCTGTGGCCGTTTGTTTTGACGGAGTGGACATTGCCACAGTATGGCCATAGCGGAAAGCCAGCCCAGCTTCCATTTGGCGAAGCATCTGACTTGGAATGGACTGTGAGATTTCTTCTTCCGCCTTAGCAACTGTGGGTTGCGGCGCAGTAACAACCCGGATATTCCAGGGGTAATGCCCTGTAGCTGTTTCCGATGGTTTGCCAGACAGGGCAAACAGTGCTCCTGCCTCCGTTTTCTGCAACGCGGTCAGCAACACCCATTCACCGGGGCAGACCGCCTCCCGAATCAAAAGGTCTTGTCCGCCCATTTCCAACCGCTGCACAATCTCTGTCAAGTCCTTTTGAAGCCGATTAGAGGCGTAAGTCATGATAAGGCGATCCCTTGCACGGGTCATTGCCACATAGAGCACGCGCAGTTCCTCTGACACACTGTCCATACCGATGCGTGCTGCGATTGCCCGCTTCGCAATGGTAGGATAACGCAGGCGGTTTTGGCTATCCACCGCTGAAAGGCCCAGGCCCATGGATTTATGGCACAGCACCGTCCCCCGTTGGCTTTCCATATTGAACTCCCGACCAAGGCCACAGAGGTAGACCACCGGAAATTCCAGGCCCTTGGACTTGTGAATGCTCATAATGGTTACGCAGCCGGCGGCACTTTGCTCCCCTGCAGAGATCAGGCCCTTCTCCTCCATGGCATCCAAATACTCCAGGAATCGGCCCAAATCCCGGTTTCCGCTTGCTTCAAAATCAGCGGCCAATTGGAAGAAGGTCTGCAAATTGTTAAGTCGGAGCTGGCTGTTGTCCATTGCGCCGTAAATTTCTTCCAAAGAAGTGGCCAGCAGAACCTGCTCCAGAAGTTTGGTCAGGCTATAGTGGCGTACTGCCCCGCGAAGCTGCTGCAGAGTTTGTAGAAAGGCCCGGCTTTTTTCTGTGTTATCCAATATCAGCGCATCATAGAAGGCACAATTTTTGTTCTTTCCACGCAATGCCGCCAGGTCATCAGCCGTAAATCCAAAGGCGGGGCTACTAAGAGCAGCCACCAACGGAATATCCAGTCGGGGATTATGAATTACCTGCAGAATGGAGCGGAAGGCGGCAATTTCTTCTGTTTTCAACAGGTCGATTCCGCCGCCTGTTGCATAACGTATACCAACTTCATCCAACGCCCGTTGGAAATAAATTCCAGCAGAGCCGGGCGAGCGCAGCAAAATTACAATATCCTCCGGCCGCACAGGACGCAGCCGGTCCCCTTCCCTTACCTTCCCGCTGTGAAGCAACTGCTGAATATGATCCGCCACAAAAGCTGCTTCTTCCGGGTAAGTTTCCTGCTGCACATCCACGCAGCAAAGTTCCGTTTCTGCCACGCCAAGGGGGCTATGCGACAAGCCCTCGTACAACGCTTCATCCGGTCCATAATACATACCGCCCACGCGGGGGCACATACAAGTGCGAAACACATCGTTACAGCCTTCCAGAACTCCTGCACTGGACCGGAAGTTGCTGCTAAGTACCACCTTCCGGTCTTCACCGGATTCAGCAGATTCTGCCGGAGCAAACTCCCTGTATTTTCCAAGGAAAATATCGGGGTCTGCCAGGCGGAACTGATAAATGGACTGCTTTACATCGCCCACCATAAACAGATTCTTTCGTCGCTGCGTCAGGGCATTATAAATCGCATCCTGAACTTCATTGGAATCCTGGTATTCATCCACCATCACTTCACGGAACCGGCCACCAATGTCTTCCGCAGCGGCAGTAATGGAAGTACGGCTCTTGCCAAGGAGCAAATCCAGGATTCTATGCTCCAGATCACCAAAATCCAGAATACGGCGGCTGCGTTTGGCGCTATCGTATGCGATACCGAAATCCCGGACCAAATGGGTCAGACCACGGACCGCATCGGAGGCTGCGTTCAGGTCAAAAAGTACCTGTTCAGACAGGTCCGCAAATGGCCGTGTCTGCTTTTCAAGACCCTTTTTGCAGGCATCACGCACTGCCTTGATACGTTCTTTCAGGTTTTCATCTGTACACTTCTTGTTAAAAGTCAAGCGTCCAAAGTCCACTTTTCGCCGCTGGGCCACCTGATCCCAGGTAGTGCTTTCACGTAAAAATTTCAACTGATTGGCGTTATCTGCCAGCAAGGCAGCTGGCTTTTCAAAGCCGTCGGCATTGGCCGCTGACACGGCGCAATGCTCCAAAGCGCCAATCTGCAAATCCAACCAGGAGCGAAGCTGCTGCAGGAGAAATTCTCCATACCGGGTCTGCCCAGCGTCCGAAATCTCACAACTGCTCACTTGCGTTTCACACTGACGCAGCCACTTCTCCGGGTCCAGATGGCAGCGAGCGCTGTCATACACCTGCGTGATGATCTCGGCTACTTGGCGGTCGTCCCGGCCCAAGCCCTGGGTATCCACAAAGGCGCGAAAGGCCGGATCCTCTATTCTCTGGCTGTAAGCATCATTGAGCAACTTTTCCATAACGCGGATACGCAGTTCGTTGCATTCATTTTCATCTGCAACCCGAAAATCGCCCGGAATATCAAGCCGATAGGCATATTCACGCAACACATCTCCGCAGAAAGCATGGACGGTGGATATTTGGGTTAAGTACAGCCGCTGAAGCTGTCGGCGCAAATGGCTGTTCTCCGGTTCCAAAGCCACACGCTCCGTCAGTTTTGCGGCGATCTTGCCACGAAGCTCCGCGGCAGCAGCTTTGGTATAGGTAATCATGAGAAAATCGTCAATATTTGCGGGATTTACAGGGTCTGTAAGATAGGAAAGCAACCGGTCCACCAGCACCTTTGTCTTGCCGGAGCCAGCGGCTGCGGAGACCAGCAGGCGCCCTCCCCTGTTATTAACCGCCTGTCGCTGTTGGGAGGTCAATTCCTCAGCCATTATTTGCACCCTCCTTCTCTATTTCCTCCCAGAAACGCTGGGCAGTCATGGCTTTGTAATTCCGGCGGCCCTCCACTGTTTCCTGATGGCAGACTGCACCATAGGGGCAGAAGGCGCAGGCATTGTGGCTGGTGCCGCGGGTATAGGGATTGGGGGTAACATTTCCGGAGGCAATATCCTCTGCCATTCGGCCCAAGCAGCGCATCACATAGTCCCGCAGAAGTCCAAGCTGCTGTTTGTCGGCCACATCACCGGAAAGGCTACCGTCCTTGCGGATTGTACAACAGAGGGTATCCATTTTCTCGGAACCGTCCATGGCACGCAGAGAATCCTCGTCAGACAGCAGCAAACCGCTACGCTTCCACAAGATTTTTCGGGCAATATTGGCTTCTTCCTCCGTCATGCTGCCATCAACGCTGACATAAGGCGCTCTGGCCGGGAAATACTGCACACCGGCACTAATGCGTTTGCCGGGGATTACGCTGTTTCCTGCCTGCTCTAAAGCGAACAGGTACAGCAGCATTTGAAGGCCAACACCATTAAAGACATCGCAGTAGTCAAAGTCCTTTTTTCCTGTCTTATAGTCCACCACGCGGAAATAAGTGCTGCCTTCACGGCGCCATAGATCCACCCGGTCCACAAATCCACGAAGCACGGTTTCCATACCGCTGTTAGGAATATCAATGGCAGGCATTTGGCCGCCTTGGTCAAAATGCAGTTCAAAATGCTCCGGCACATAAGATGCCTGGCTCAGTTCCCTCCACAGTTCCCGGACTACCATTTCCAATTCCTGCATATTACGCCGGAACAGATATTCCAGCCGCTGAGATTCCAGCGCGCCAAAATGTTCGTGCAGATACTCTTCGGAAAAATCCGCAGCCAGGGCCAGGGTGTCTTCCAGACTCACAGTGTGAAATCCGCCTCTGTCCATTACAGCCCGGCCAGTCTGCTCCAATACCGCATGGACATAAGTACCGAATTCCGCAGGATCAACCGCTGCTTCTTTTCTTTCCCGCGCTCGCAGGCCATACTTGAGGAAATAGGCCAGACGGCATTCCGCCTGTTTATCTACCTGGGAAGCAGACAAGCGCAGCTTCTTTCCATATAGGGCATGGATATTTTCTTTGCGTACAAGGCCAAGACTGTGCTTCTTAACGCGCTGAATTTGACTGTAGACATCTATAAGGTCCAACTGTCTGGCTGCCTGCTCATCGTTACAGCGGGCAAGGAAGCTGGCTGCAGCAACACGACGGCGAAGCTGCGCCGTCAGGGTGGTATCTGCCTGGATTTCGCCACCAGACATGGAAGCAAGTCTGCGACAGACAAAGGAGCTTTGACTGCCAGAGTATACGACAGCTACACTCTCCTCCGCGCCACAGAATACACCATAAATCTCTGCAAACTCTGCCTGCAGTCCTTCCATGGCGCCACCTGTCAAAGGAACTCCGACATTTCGAAGCGCAACCCGCTCCTGGTCAGTCAAAAGACCGGCAGAGCCGCCGTAGCCCGGCAAATTACCTTCGTCGGCGCCCAGAATAATCAGATGTTTCTGCTGCTGACAACGCATAGCCTCCACCGGGCCCACATTGACAGAATCCAGTACCGGCGGAATGGTTCCCACATCACACTGACTCAGCAAGAGTTTCAACAAACGGACAAAGTTTTCATCGTCCCAGACGGTTTCGCCCAAGACATCATACATCTGTTCCAGCGCTCCAAGAAGAATCTCCCACAGCTGATTGTAAATCTGAGCGCTGCGGTTGTCCCCATCTGCGTCCATGCGTTGGGCAAGATCCTCCAGCCGTTCGCAAAAGTGGATCTCTTCAAGGAATGCATATATCGCTTGGACCTGTTGGCCGATATTGTTGGCATTATGGAATGCTTCCCGCAGGCGTACCAGCGGTTCGATGGCAACTTGACGGTCATGATTCAGCGACGCCAGTTCCATACGAGTCGCATCATCCCAAAGGTCCGTCAGGCCCTGGGGATGTCCGGTCCACTCCTGGGTCCAGCCTTTACCGGAAACTGCCCAAATATAGGCATAATTTTCCAGTTTGTCGCAGTTTTCCTGATCCAGCGGAGAAAGTGCGCTGCGTAGGTAGCGCAGTACATCACGCTGATCAAGACCATCAAGTGCCGCTTCCAAGCCAAAGATTACCGTGGAGATTACGCCGGACTGCAACACTTCCTCCGTACCGGTGATGTAAAGCGGAATGCCGCATTTGCCAAACACCAGGCGCATGGCAGGAAGATAGGCATCCACCTGTGTGCAAACGATGGCCATATCCCGATAGCGGCATCCCTCTTGCACCCGCGTCATCACCTCCTGGGCGGCAGCTTGGCACTCCTGGTACACAGAGGCAGCCTTCACCACTTTTAGCCGAGACTGAAGCTGCGGCCGGTAGTGGCTATTTCCCTGAAAGAGATTCTCCCGTACAGGCGCAAGCGCATCATTTCGGCTGCTAACCGATTGAATATGTACGGGAATGTCATTTCTTTTCGCAAAGTTATGGAGCATGGCAGCCGTCTGCCCGGCCTTTTCAAAGGCCATGTTATCGGAATGAATGCGGTCACAGTTCAGGCTCACCGTTATATTGGCACCGGAACGCATGATATGTTCCAAAATGGCCATATTCTGGCGGGTAAAATCCGGGAAACCGTCTACATAGAATGTATGCTGGGAGGCAAAGTCGATTTCTTGGAGCTGTTCCAGTACCCAAGTCATCTGGTCACGGGGGTCGCGCTTACCGCGGCTACAAAGGGCATCGTAGCTTTCCAGCAGTAATGATAACTCCTCCAACTTTTGAGCGAGGACGCCCTCTGTGCATTCCGAGGCTGCCTTCAAATCCGCAGAGCTGATGCAGCAGCGCTTAAATTCATCCACAGCGTCCAGCATCTGGGCAAGAAATTCCGGTTTCGTTTCCACCTTGCCATAGGCTTTCAGCCGGCTGTGCAGCTGCCGGGCTGCAGCCGCCATGGCAACAATGCGGCCACTGTTATCCAGGCACTCCTGCGATGCGTTTCCCACAATCTCCATCACACGGCGACCCAGCCGGGTAAAGGACAGCACCTGTGCAAACCGGCTGGAAGTATCCCCTGCGGCTGCCGCAAGGCGTCGCTCTGTATCATGGCTGATCAGCTCCGGAACAATCAGAATCCGGTTGCCCTTTTCAGCTTTTACATCTTCACTGATACGACGCAATATTTCATTTCTGTTTTCAATCCAGTCGCTGCCCAGCAATAATGTCAGCATCCCGTCACCGCCTTTCTCTTTTTTATATTATATCACATGGGGTGAGAAATGAACAGTACACTTCTCATCCCCTGTGAAATAAATTTTCCACTCTCCCTAGTACATCAAGCAGATAAAAGCGAATTCTATAGCCTTCATTTTCAGTAATTGTATCTACCAACGCTTCGGAAAAACCCGCGCCTGCTGCCACATCCTCTACTTCCGCAGATGTTGCGCCCATGCAGAGTGTGGGAAAAATTACACACCACCAGTTGCGACCACTGCCTTCGCCAATAATAATTCGTAGGGACTGATATACGCCGGAGGGCAAAGAAAACGTTTCGTATTCCCGAACGGGAAATTCCTCCTCCACGAACTGTACCACCGCCTGCTGATCAACGCCAAGCTGTCGCAGTGTTTCATTGGCCGCAGCCTCAATCTGCGGAAGATGCGTCTGAATGTACTGCTGTGCCTGCTGCACATCAGCAAGATCATGAAGTGCCTCACCCAAGGAGGCAAGCACCGCATCCCGCACCGAGAGTTTAATACTCTGGTCCTGCTGGCTGTTGGATGCGCCAACCACATGAAGCCGCACCAGTTCATTTTTAAGGGTCTGCCGGTCTTTGATTAGCGCAACAACGAACAAAACAGCCACTGCCATGGCAAGAATGGATAATCTTTTGATGATTTTCTTCATAAAAACACCGTCCTTACTGAAATACTCCCAGTATGGACGGTGTTCGGTTTAATTATACAGTTTTGGCAATAAAAACATTGGGATAATTGCCGCGCAGCATATTGCAAATAACGGCGGCATTTTCAAAATCACCCACCATGCCATAGACTGCGGAGCCGGAGCCGGTCATCTGATAGCCCACCGCACCGTAGGTATTAAAGATGGACTTGATATAGTTCAGTTCCGGATGCGCCTCTGTTACGATGGGATCAAAGACATTGCACACCGTATGCGCGATGGTATCCAGATCTCCTGCCAGCACGGCACGCTCCATGACCGCGGTATCCGGATGCTTGGCAATCACTTTTTCATCGATGGCAGCATAAAGTTCCGGAGTAGAAACGGAAAAATTGGGTTTGCACACAACAAAAATGCACTCCGGCATATCCGGCAGTTTGCGAATTCGCTCACCTCTACCCTCCACAACTGCTGTGCCGCAAAGGACACAGAACGGCACATCGCTACCGACCGCACTGCCCAGTTCGGCCAGCGCAGGCAAAGACAGCGGGGCATTATAATGGCGATTCAGCGCGCGCAGAACCGCTGCTGCGTCGGCGCTGCCGCCGCCAAGTCCGGCCTGCATGGGAATACGCTTCGTAATGGAAATTTCCAGACCATTCGGATCCTTTCCGATGGTATCGAAATACAGCTTCGCTGCCTTCCAGCAGAGATTATTCTCATCCGTGGGCACATCTTCTTTGTCGCAGCAGATGGTCCAGGGCTTGCCGGTGCCCAGCTCGATCTGAATATCATCACGCAGAGAGATGGTCTGCATCACGCTTTTGATATCGTGATAGCCATCTGCTCGTTTTCCCAGCACATCCAAAGTCAGGTTAACCTTAGCAAAGGCGCCTTCATATAAAGTGATCATTGAATTTTTCTGCCTTCCAAATAGTATCGTTTTTCACGGGCATGGCCCATGGAGAATGTCTTTCTCGGCAGAACACCGCCGGAAATAACGCCACGGAACAGCTGATGCTTTTCCATGGAAGGAAGCAGGAAGCCAATGGCGTTTTCCTGCTGCGCCAAGTCGGCAACCTCATCGTCGCCATGAATATAGTCGATTTCGCAGGGATTATCCGACATCCATTCATCCAGGAACTCCTGCAGAACAGCAACAGCCAGTTCTCCCCTAGTTCTGTCAAGGTACAACGTGCCACGCTCGTTGCCCATAACATATTCCACCGCATAGCCGCCATCAGCGCAGATAGCGTTCATATCCTGCAGCAGCTTTTTGCCATTTACATGGAAGAGGATTCTGTGGATCGGCTCAAACACCTGGGAATCATCGTGGATATTTTCCAGTTCCACCAGCGCAAAGCGGGCCGGATGATTGGAAAGGTCCACACCGGGATTCCCCTGCTTCAGGGCTTCATAACAGCTCTTGGCCGTGGCCAGGGAATGATTGCCATCGCCTACTGCCAGAACAACAGGCGCACCGTCCAAATCCGCATATTTTGCGGGAACAGCGTCAATATAAGCCTTGAAAGTACGATCAAATTCCGCAGCTGTTTCACCATCCACCAGCCAGCCGGTGATATGGCCGCCGCCCTCCATCAGATCAAAATCATAAATTTGGGTCAGCCGGTCTTTGATAGCGGCGATGGGCTCCAGAAGCTCCTTGCGGTCATCGTCACAGAGCATCAACACATGAGGGAACTCTATGCCTGCATCCTTACGAACACGCTGACGGGGCGGAATACGCTCCAGAACAGTCTTTTCCGTGGCACGGATGGGAGAAACAGAACCGGGATGATAATCGTAGGTTTCCAGATCAACCGCTCCCACCAGGCCAGGCCGCACAGAGCCATTGAGAAGAGTCCGTTCCACATAAATATAGGACTGGGGATAGACAGTGAAAACATCTTCACTCAGATAGCGCTCCATAGTTGCATTGATGGCGGAAATGGCAGCCGGCTCATCCACATTACCCAGGTCTGCCTCCGGCAGGATCAGGTTGATCGTGGACACATCGTCGCCCGCCAGATTACGGACACGCTGCCAGTAAGCAGCATCGGAGGTAAATTGGTCGCAGGCAATGACTGCCCAGCGATGCATATCCGCAGACTTCGGAAGCAAAATATCAGCAGGTCCAAATAGTTTCAAGGTATGGTCCTCCCCTTTTGATTAAATTGTCATGGTTTATTATATCGGAGAAAAACATTTTCGTCAATCATTAAGTATATTTTCCCGCCAGATGGGAACAATGTTTTCAGTAAATATTTACAAGGAGGTGTCCGTAAATGGATATTCTTGCGTTGATCCTTTCCATTGTCGGTTGCTTAAACTGGGGCCTGGTTGGCATTTTTCAGTTTGACCTGGTAGCCTGGCTCTTTGGCACCGCAACAGTCCTTAGCCGAATTATCTACACAGTAATCGGCCTGGCAGGTGCATGGTGTATTTCCTTCTTCCTTCGGCGGGCCAGGTTAGGCAACAACGATGAATAAAAAAATTGGCAGCACGGAAGAATCCGTGCTGCCTAAAATATTTCTGGTATGCAATTATCTTACGCGGATAATAAATTTGTAAGCAACGCCCTCATATTCTGTCTGAATATACACATAATTGCCAGAATACTCAGAAGTAGATTTGATACCGGTAATCATAACGCCCTTTTCAGTGGCAACAAATGTGCAGCATTCGGGGAAATCTCTACTTGTAGTCCACTGCAGGTTGGCGATTACTTCCTCTGTTTCAGTATTGAAGAGATAAATCTCCACAGATTCGCCTACATCGATGGTTGCTTCTGTCTTAATACCCCAAGTGGTATTAAAGGTGATAACTGTTTCGTTGTCCATATTGCTGACAACGATCTTACACGTGGCGCTCAAATCACCGTAGGTGGCTGTAATGGTAGCATTGCCATTGCCAGCAGCGGTTACAACACCATTTTCAACATAAGCCACAGTCTCATCGGAGCTTGTCCAAGTAATGTCAGCAGGATCCAATTCGCCATTGTAGAGCTTGGCGGTAAAACCATTGGTGGGGCTGAGGGTAATCTCAGACTTCGTGAGCTTCAGCTCGGTGATGGGTGCGGGAATATCGCAGGTTACATTGACGGTGATGCTGTGGGTGCCATAAGCGACGGTGATGGTCGCAGTGCCGCTGGCAACGGGAGTGACAAGACCGGTCTGGTCCACCAGGACCACAGAAGGATCACTGGAAGTATATGTACAAACAACATCCTCGGTGGTATTTTCAGGCAGGGGTCTGACATTAAGCTGGGCAGATTCGGTCAATGCAGTAAAGGCCAGGGCATTTTCAGCATTGTCAACCAATTCCAGACCTGTGCAGGGAATCTGAAGCGGTGTGGAACTTGTGGAAGTGCCCGGAGTGCTGTTGTCGGGGGTATCGGGGCTGCCGAACAGGCGAACAGCGATGAACACGCACACTGCTACGATAGCCAGCAGGAGTACGGTCACGATAATAATCATGGCCAGGTTGGAGGGGGCGCCCTCTTCCCCATTGCTGTTGTTATTTTCTCGTCCGAGCTTCTTGGTGTTTGCACCAGCGCCGGTTTTTCTAGTATTGGTTTTGGAGAACTTGCCGCCCTTCGTGGGTTGCTCTTCTCCAGCGGTTTCGACTGCAGGCTTTGCAGCTTCCGACTTTGCAGTGCCACAGATGGGGCACTGAGCTTCAGTCTCGGAATAGGTAGAACCGCAGACGTCACATACGATCTTGCTCATTTGTTATCCTCCGTTCCGATGCGCTCGGCGCATCAAGTTTTCATTATTATAACAGTTCTTTCCTAATAAAACAACTAGCAAATCCAAAAAAATCAAGAAAATTAAACACCATATTTTGACGCAATATTTCAATAATAGACTACATTTGGTGGTCAAAACACGTTTTTTGAAGAAAAAGGACGGCTTAACCCCAGAAAGATATTGCAATTTGAACCGTTTTATTTTATCATAGAAAAAAGGCTAAAAAAGGAGGCGATGAATATGTTCAAGCCAAGGCAAATTTCTCCCATATTGGACGGTTTCGTTCTGGGCGAAATCATCAGCAGTCATGACGGCGTAATATGCTGCACAGCCACTGAACAGCAAAGTGGCGACAAATTCATCGTCAAAATCATCTCCTTTCCCGCTTCCCAGGTTCAAATGGATGCACTACTGTTGGCCGGAGCGTTTTCTGACCGAATCAGCGCCAATGCCTATTTTAAGGAGCAGGCGCGCGATATTCTGAATGAAGCCAAAACCCTGCGACATATGGCCACCCTCGGTGGTTTTGTGGACTACGACTGTGTGCAGGTAGTACCTGCAGAACACGCAAACGGATATGATATCTATCTGCTCAGTCCCTACCGTTATGAACTGCAGCATGTTCTGCAGAAGGACGATCTAACCCAGTTGGAAATCCAGAATATGGGGCTGGACCTGTGTGCCGCCCTTTCAGCCTGCCGCCATGCCGGATATTTCTATGCAAATTTGAAGCCAAGCAATATATTCCGCATTGGGCAGCACTACCGCATTGGCGACTTGGGTTTTATGCCCATGTCCAGCTTGAACAGGGTTTCTCTACCTGAAAAATATCGCAGCAGTTACACGCCGCCGGAACTGATGGATGGTTCCCGTCCACTAAGCGATGGTGCTGATGTATATGCATTGGGTCTGATCCTCTACCAGGCCTATAACGGTGGAGTGTTGCCTGGTAACGATGCCGTTATCGGAAGACTTCTAGCTCCGCCCCAATATGCAGATTATGAAATGGCTGAAATTATCCTCCGGGCCTGTGCGCCGGATCCGACCATCCGCTGGAGGGACCCTGCCCAAATGGGGCAGGCCCTGACCCGGTACATGCAGCGCAACGGCATGCACGACACTCCGGTGATCCCCGCTGTCCTACGCGATTTATCCCCAAAAAACGATGACCAAATTGAGGAGTTTTTGCCAGAAGAACCGATTAATTTTGATCCTGCTAAGCCTTCTCAGGATGATGACAGCCCGATTCTGACCACTCCTGTCCGGCAGGCCACCCCTGCACGCAGGCGAAGCAAAGTTCCCACCCGCCGAACCGGCAGAATTGCCATTGCTGTATTAGCAGCAATACTGCTTATAGAATTGATCATAGGAATTTGGATATTTACGCGACCCAAGGAAACCACTGTGATTGATTTCCAGGTAGAGCCCAGCTCTGACGGCTCCGTAACCATCCGAATCGATCACACTGGACCAACACCCGATGCCTGGACCGTATCCTTTGCTTCTGGCACAGAAGGAGAGCGAGCCATTACTTTCTATGGCGACAGCGCCATTATTGGTGGATTGACCACAGGCACGGAATACACCTTTGCTGTATCTCTTCCGGACGGAAGTACACCGGAAGGCGAATCAACGCTGGTATTTACAATGCCAGCCATACCTGAATGATTAACATGAGCGCTGCACAAGGATAACCGTGCAGCGTTCTCTTCCACCGGCGAAAAAACGCCGGCATCATGCTGATTTAGGAGAAACAATATGATCGCTGTGTTAAAAGCCGGAACGACGGAAGCTCAGACCGTCTCCCTGATCCGATGGTTAGAGGAACTGGGGTTGGAAATCCACATATATCCCGGCAACAATTCCACCATTCTGGGTATGATCGGTGATGTCAGCCGGGTGGATACCCATTTGCTGCAATCCATGGAAATTGTAGAGTCTGTCAGGTGGGTCTCCGATCCCTTTAAGCAGGCAAACAGAACATTCCACCCACAGGATACAGTGGTAAAGGCAGGCAATACCAAAATTGGTGGCGGCAATTTTGCTATGATTGCCGGCCCCTGCAGCGTTGAGTCCGAAGAACAGATCATTTCTGTGGCACAAGCAGTCAAGGCCGGCGGTGCAAACATCCTCCGGGGCGGTGCTTTTAAGCCCCGCACCTCCCCCTATGCCTTCCAAGGCCTGCGAGAAGAGGGCGTCCGACTGTTGCTGGAAGCCAAAAAGGTTACTGGATTGCCGATTATTACAGAAATTATGACAATATCCGCTCTGGAACTGTTCCAGGAGGTAGACATCATTCAAGTTGGCGCCCGGAATATGCAAAATTTTGACCTATTGAAGGAACTGGGCAGGAGCAGGAAACCAATTCTGCTGAAAAGAGGGCTGGCCAACACCTTACAGGAACTGCTGATGAGCGCGGAATACATTATGCGTGAGGGCAACGAGAAGATCATTCTTTGCGAGCGTGGCATCCGCACATTTGAAACATATACCCGCAACACACTGGATCTGTCTGCTGTTCCGGTGCTGCAGGAGCTGTCGCACCTGCCTGTGATCGCAGATCCCAGTCACGGAACGGGTATCGCCCGATTTGTTCCGCCCATGGCCATGGCTGCTGCTGCCAGCGGTGCGGACGGTATTATGGTGGAAGTACACAATGATCCAAGCCGCGCGCTTTGCGACGGCGACCAATCGCTGACCCCGGAACAATTTGCAGATCTGAGCAGCAAGGTGCAGCAAATTCGAAGCATTATCCTCTAAAATCATATTAACCACGCAGGAGGTAGTCAGATGAGAACCATCACTGTCAACGCCTCAAAAGAATATTCCGTAAAAATTGGCAATGGTCTGCTCTCTACTCTTGGGGCGCAGGTTGCCGCCGTTGTACCTGGGCGAACCGCCGCCATTATCAGCGACAGCAATGTTTGGCCTGTTTATGGTGAGAAAGCGGTAAATAGTCTGGAAAATGCAGGATTTTCCATCTGCAATTTCGTATTTGCGGCCGGAGAGAGCAGCAAAAACGGAGAAACCTACCTCCGTTTACTGAACTTCCTGGCGGAAAATCAGCTAACAAGAAGCGACTGTTTAATAGCACTGGGCGGCGGTGTTGTCGGGGATTTAACCGGATTTGCCGCTTCTAGCTATTTACGCGGTATTTCTTACATACAGGTACCCACAACTCTGCTTGCCATGGTGGACTCTTCCGTGGGTGGCAAGACCTCCATAGACCTCCCTGCGGGCAAAAATTTAGCAGGAGCATTCTATCAGCCTAGTTTGGTTCTGTGCGATACGGACGCATTGAACACACTGCCAGACGCCGTGTTTATTGACGGATGCGCAGAAGTCATTAAATATGGCATTTTATATGACAGAGCGCTGTTTGCCCATCTTGAAACACATGGACCCGGATTTTGCCGGGAAAAGGTCATTAGCCGATGCATCGAATGGAAGAGAAATGCGGTGATGCAGGATGAATTTGACACCGGAATGCGCCGAATGCTGAATTTAGGCCACACCATAGGCCACAGCATTGAAAAAGCCAGCAATTACACGATCTCACACGGTGAAGCTGTGGCTATCGGCATCAGCATAATTTCCAAAAGCGCCGCTTCAACGGGTATTTGCCAA
>JAEIGA010007124.1_pt1 | contig 17009 bp, 5 predicted proteins | sample 9270691 | NCBI WGS metagenome assembly JAEIGA01 (sample SAMN17057246, study PRJNA624740) | gut metagenome | biome: biome; isolation source: fecal sample | host: Bos grunniens | place: China: Xizang | collected 2019
AAGGAGCTTGCCCTTTGGGAAAAATACACCGAGGACAAAATGCCAAAGCAAGTCTTCGATAAGCTTATGGAAAAATGCCTTGAGGAAAAGAAGTCAGCCGAGAAAGCATTGCAGGATGCATACACCGATGTGCCGACACACACCGACTATGCAGGGACCATCGCAACTCTTCACGAAGCTATCACAACACTTTCCGATGACTCCATTCCTGCTCTTGAAAAGAACAAGCTCTTATCCTCTGTTATAGATAAGATAGTCTATCGCAGACCAAAGGCTGTTCGCATGACACCCGAAGAAGCCAAAGAGAAGGGAGTCAAGCTACAAGGTAGTTGGTATTGCCCCGACTTTGAGATAGAAATCACCCTCAAGTGATTAATAATTTTCCTTGCGAACCTCAAAGTAACTCTGAGGATGATTACAAACAGGACAAATATCAGGAGCTTCCGTTCCTGTGTGCATATGTCCGCAATTACGGCATTCCCATACAGTTTCATCAGCCTTCTTGAATACTTCGGAAGTCTCAACATTCTTGAGCAAAGCTCTGAATCTTTCCTCATGAGACTTCTCAATCATCGCAATGGCAAGGAATTGCTCCGCAAGCTCTGTGAAGCCATCTTCCTTGGCATCTTTTGCGAATCTGATATACATACCTGAAGTACCTGCCCATTCATAGGCAGGTACTTTGTGTATGTCATCCAACGATAGTATAAGTATAAATCCTACCCTTCTCGTTAAACTTCGTTCCCGATCCCGAAGTACCTGTCACTCTGCTGAATGTAACCGAGTTATTGCTTTCGCTCCATGATACGTTTGCTTTTGTTACAAGGCTCGGCACAGCTTTATAAGCAGAACCGCTCGGCCTCACAGCAATATGCCCTTCCAAATAAACAATCTGCGGTTTAAAGGGAGGTGTTATAGTCTTATTATAAGCATCAGAACCTTCACCTGTGCCTTCGTAAGTTCCCGTGAAAATCTGCGCAGGATGAGGCACATTATGCTCGCCATAAAGCCTATATGTCTTATCGTTGCCTTCCACCGCATGATGAAGTTCTGCCAAGTCTTCAAGGTCCGATGTTTCGGGAGCTAATACTAAGCTGTTATGATTATTGCTGTCTTTGTAGTTGTGCAGTATCGTCCAACCATCAGGTCCCTTTTCTAACATAGCTTTTCTGTTGGTATCGTCAGAAAGTGAAAGTGTTGCCCACTTGCGCTTGATATTAAGTCCACCTGTTATCGTGCCGCCCGATGCTGACATATATTGGTCCCAAACATCGTCCCAATCGTAGGGAGTATTTTCATCAGCCCCGGACTTGCCATTAAGCATGTTCTTGCCACCAATCACAAGATGCGTGAAAGAAAAATTACTGCCCCCTCCGACAACCCATGCGTTAACCGTATGGTTCGTGAGGCAATCTCCATAAACAATAGCATAACCGCTTTTGCCGTTTGTCTTTCCTGCCTTGTACGGTGTGTTATATGTATTCTCATCCCAACGCACGAATGTAGGAACATTATAAGTTGCCGCAAGGTCAGTAGCATACAGAGCCTGTCCCAAGAGAGGCTTGAAAGTTGTTTCAAGTTCTTTTGCAACATCGGCAGCTGTAAGTTTACTGAGTACCATCTGTAAAAGCCCTGATAAGTCCATACCCGTAGTCACTTCCGTAAGCTTCCTCGCTATAGCATCTGTGATATACTCACCCCCGTCAGCATATGTGACTTTAAATTCCAAGTTATCGGTAAGCTCAACCCCCGTAATCCTTTCGTTATACACAGCCATCGCCTTTGCAACCGCATTTTCAAGATCCGTAAACGCAGTAGTCTGCTCCGCATCTGTGTCCACCGCCTTGCTCTCCGTTACCTCAACAGCAAACCTCGGTGATATAAGCACAGCCTTCGCACCTTCGACACTCGTCTTGATAAGCTTCAGCTGCATCTCGGTTATACCTTTCTCGGCAATGGGAAACATATCATAGACTATGGTGTTGTCCCTGATGGTACATTCTCTTGTAATCGTCTCGTCCGCATTCGGTGTCGTAATGTACATCAAAGCAACCACACCCTCAAGCGGAAGGTCATATGTATCACCACTCGCCATAAGGCTTATCTCAATTCGCCTTGACATATTGTCGTTGGTTTCAAACCCCTGAAGTGTAAACTGTATGCCATTCTTGTGAACGTCAAGAGTTTTTCTGTAGATTATCTTTTCCATTTTTATTCCCCCTCTTTCTTTGATTTATTATATATCGGATTGGTGGAGTTTTGCCACCCCACCAACCCTTGTGTGGTTACCCGAAGATGTCTTTAAGCATTTCCTCAAGGTCTTCTGTTGTAAGAATACCGAGCTTGTCAAGTCCTGCCATTGCATCTCTGTATGCGTTGTAGAAAGGAAGTCCTGTTACATATGAGAATGTGCGGAAGGATTCCTTCACAGCCTTAACAGGATTACCCTTGTCCGTTGTGAATATCTTGCCCCATTCCTTTACTGACTTTGTGAGGCTTTCCATCCATTGTGTATCTGTTCGGGATGCGCTGAACCCTTTGAACAGCGAATGGAGTTCCTTGATATAAGGTATCTTGCCTGTTATGCTCATGTCCTGTCCGAAATTGGAGAAGTACAGCTTCATAAAGTAAGCAAGGTCTTTTTCCTCGTCATCGTCATCTCTGTAAGCATCAAAGGCAGATTCAACCAAGGCAGCGAGAGCATTTGTTATTGTGTATGCATATATCACTCTCGCAATATTCTTTCCGTTCTTCTTCCACGATTCTGCTCTGCCCATCTTGCGTGTATCGAGACTTGCCTGATTGAAGGATTCCATCAACATATTGTAAGCAAGTGTAGGCTCTGATGCAAAGGAAGTAAGCATCTTGTCGTAGAATTGTCCGCTTCTCATAAGCTGACTTCGTGTCATTGTGGAGTCAACCACCTGAGTTTTGTATATTACTTCACGGAGTCTCTTGCCTATAGCATCGTAGAATTCCTTGCTACCAACCTCAAGGTCCTTGCGCTTGTCTCTGATCTCAAGCTCACAAGCATTCCACAGATAACCCCAAGTGAGCTTATCTGCCGTTTCTGCGCCCTTCATAGACAATTCTGTTGCCTTGTCCCTGAAAGTCTCGCTGTGCTTAATCTGCTCCGTAACACCCCTCTGAATATTGGTGTCATAGTAGCCCATAGATTTCCACAGAGCAATTCCGCAATACTTTTCCGCTTGCTTAATCTTAGGCTTATGACCAAGAGCCTTTGTGAGATATTTGTTGTCAATAACCGCACTCGCTCTCAGATAGGATGTAGGCTGAAGAGCTACGACTCGGAGATTCGCACCGACAGCAGCTATCTTTGCACTTGTGAAAAATCCGCTTCCAACTGTGTCTCTGCTTACCTCTTTCTGTCCGTTGATGTCCTTAAGGAATGTTGTGAAGTAGTTCTGACCATCCTTGCCGAAGGCTTTTTCCATTGCCTGTTTTACACCATAGGTCTTGAATTGTCCCTCGTCACCGACATCCTGCTTTTCGGTATAATTGTACCACTTGAAAGCATCAAGCACCGGGAGAGCCAACGCATTGTACTTCGCCATATCGGATGCGTGCTGTGCGAACACATCGAATATGTTGCTTATAATGACTCTGTTGTTTGCACCCTCGGTTAAGCTCTTTGTGAATGACATATTCAGAAGTCTGAAGAGGCTTGTCTCGGCATCATTAGGATCGTTGCTTATGTTATTGTCATCCGACTTGATAGGGAAGTAGTTCTCCTCACCGAAAGCCTTGTATCCGAACCTTTCCATAGACACCTCGTTACCCCATTCAGTACAAACAGTATTCATGAATTCCTGAAGCTTATCCGCAACCGCCTTCTGTCTGTCTGTGAGAGAGCCGATGATAGACTCAATGTCTTTCTCGGAAATAACAGCTCCGTCTTCCTGCGTGATAACCTCCTCACCGAGCTTCTTCTTTATGGAGAAGTCAGCAACTCTGATACCGCCACCGAGGATATGTCCCTTTGCCTGTTCTCTCTTCTGCATACAATACAAAGACATCACCTGCGGAATAGTCATCTGTACATTCTGATATTCAGGCTCATAATCGGGATCGGCAAGGTCAGCAACTGTCGCAGGAACAATAATCTTAAATGTCTTCACTTCCTTCTCCCATTCCTGTACTTCCTTTGATGTGTATGCATTTTCCGCATAGTCAAGAGCTTCTTTTACATTGAATGCAAACTTGTCCCATCCGTCTTGGACAGCTCCGAATATCAGCTTGCCGCCTTCACCGAATCTCTCAAAGGCATAAGCAGGAAGCGCATTGCTCCACATGAGAGTCTTGTCTATCTTGCCCCTCATTCCGCTATGAGTCTTGCCCTTTCCGAGACGATCCATTTCGGTTACCGACACCTGTGAAAGATGTGCGATTCCCTTTGCGTGATTCGCAACATGGAATTTATTGAGCTTGGAAACGGAATGCTTGATTGTCCTTACCACCTTGTCAAGAGTCTCAAGGTCTTCAAGACTCATCTGCTGAAGGATGAATTCGTTATCCGCAATGGTTCTGTCCATCGCATCAATGGATTCCATCATCTTTTCGATTTTCTCATCCAAGCCGTGACCATAGAGTTCTACAAAGTCTGCGTGTCCGTTGCTTGCCTTGACCATCATATCCTTAACCTTGCCGAGAGCCTTTGCAAGCGAAACATCCTTGTTCGTAGGAATACCCTTGTCAATCATTCTCTTTGAGGAAAAGTCTATCGCATTAAGAAGATTTATTACAGGTCCCTTCAATGCTTCGTGAATATGCTCATCCTTTGAATTCTTAACAAGCCACTTGTTCAAGGTCAGAGAGTTGCTTGTAATCCTCTGAATCCTTACCCTGCGTTCCGCATTCTCCTTGTACTGCGACAATTTCTCCCTGCCGAGAGCCTTCGCTTCTGCAACTTCTTTGCGATTCTTCTCGGAAACTCTTCGCAAAGTTTTTTCATACTTGAGAGCTGTTGCACCCGAAGGATGTACAGCACTCTCCGCTTGCCTTGCTTCGTAGTCAGATCGGAGATTATTCATAAGCTCTGCGTGTTCCTGCTTAAGAGCTTTAGCCGATTCTCCTGATGTCTCTGCCGCAATGTTCCAAAGCTGATTGTAAACCTCTGCGGAAAGATGACGGACAGCCTCTGCCTTCTCATAGTCTCCCATAAGATTGGATGTTTCCCTAAGTGTGTTGACAGCCTCAACAAGAGCCGTGACTTGGTCTACACCCTGTGCATCGGGATCGAATACGGCAGGATATTTCTCTGCCCACTTCTGATAAACTTCTGCCAAAGGTGTGCCTGAGTTTGATACATTGACTCTGCCGAATACCGCCTTGTGGAATTCTCCGTAGCTACCGAATCGTTTCTCCATCGCAGCCCTTTGTTCCTCACTCAAAGACACGTTGTCCTTCCTGATATCGGACATAATGTTTTTGAAGTATGTCGTAGACACCTTCAGATCCTTGTTGGATACGGACTCAACAACATCCTGTATTGTGCGTGTAATATCACTCCAAGCAATGCTGTCTGACTCCTGAATCATAGTGTATGCATCCTTGAGCTTATTGGCAACCTCGACAGTATCCATGGTAACACCTGTGTTTTTAACAAGATATCTTGCAAGAGAAAGGAATCTCTTGTTCGGCACTTCCTTTGTTCCCGCAATAGACTTGAGCTTCGCCACATCCTCGTTAAGCAGCTTATGCTCCTTCTGCACTCTGTCACTTTCACCCATCAACTCATGTGCTGTCGGTGCGTGTGTGCGGTCGGAATAAAGTACATTGCCGTCAACATCCTTATACACATAGCTCCATTTGTTTGCGTTTTCTCCTTCACCCCAAGTCGGTGTTTCAGTATAAACTCTTCCGTCCTCCACATATTTTCCTTTTTCTGTACTGTTTGCGAACGTGCGAAGTATCCTTCTATGCTCCGTATCAATAATATACGTCTTGTAAAGGAAATCCTCCCACCTACAAAAGCCATATTCCTTGTTGCCATTCCACCGTGCTGTGCGGTTAAACTCTCCGTCAATATACCAATCGCAGGAGGCAACATCTCTACCCCAATGATTTGAGCCTCTTATGACACCCTTGTCAGTGTACCAATACTCACTTGATACCTTTCCGTCCCTTGTTTTGCTTACATAATCGGGCTTGCCTGAAGGTCTCGTTTTCCTCGGCTCAAACTTTGCCAATGTGTTGTAGTAAAAGTTATCCTTGTTCGCTACACCGTCTTGGTATTTTGAGTACAACTCAACAGCAGAATTATAATACTCATCTCCCTTAAGGTTATAGAGTTCTGCTTCTTTTTGTTCTTCAAAGAATTGATTTGCCTTTGCATCCTCCGCAGCCGCAGCTCCATTGCCTCTTCTCTGAAACTGCAGATTGTGTTCTTCGCTGAGTTCACGGATAGCCTGATATCTTTGTTGCTCGTTTTTGGGCATGTACTCGATATAGGGAATACCATATTCACGGAGTTTTGCAACAAAAGTGGGACTTGAGTCTTTGGGAATTACAACGGCACCGACAGCATCCTTGATTGACAGTTCCTGATGCGGCTTGCTCTCGAAGTAGTTTGTCGGCAAGTTAGTTGCTCTCTCAAAGAATTCCTGAAGCTCGGATATCTCTTTGTCGGAGATTTGCATCTTGAATTCGGCAAATTTCTTTTTAATCTTGCCTACATTGTCTCTCACTTTAAATGACTCATTGATTGCTTTTAAAACATTTCTGAGATTTGCACTATGTTCGCCCTTGTCCCATTTCTTGCCTGACTTCGTATCTTTTTCAAGACGAGTAGCTTTAAAATTCTTTGCCCACCGAGCCATAGCATTTCCGAGTTCTTTTGTAGCTTTTTCGGCACTATCAAAATCGGTGAGCCTGTCCTGCATAGCTCTAAGCTCTTCAATGCTTCCGACTCTTGTAGCGGCAACAATAAGGTCACCGTTTTCTCTAAGTCTGAAAGGCTTATCTGTGTCTGCCTGACTTTCCATATCAGCCATAACCTGCTCCGATGATGCTTTGTCATACTGTGCAATAAGTTTATCGGACCAATCACGTAGCCAAACCCTGTAATCTCTCCATCCAACGTCTTTGTCGAGGACTTTGTGGATGTCGTAACGCAGCTTATCCGTGTTGATACTACCATCCTTGTTAAGAGGAATATTGGCTATGATGTTATGATCCAAAGCATATGCCGCCTGTATTGCTAAATCATCTTGAATAAGATCGTCAAAAATATTGCCACCAAGAGCAGCCAACGTATCTTTGAAAAACTCTGCATCATATTTGAGAAGCTGTCTTGAATGCTTGTCGAGCTTGCCTTCAATGAGTCTGATAAACTGATGTACTCTGTTATCTCGGAATTTGGGATTAAGCTTGAAGTATTTTTCCTGCGGAGTCCAAGCATCCATGTTGAACAACTGATTGCGGATATTTGCCAAGGGATCGATGGCACTCTTTTTAAGAATAACACTTATTCTTCCGAAGGGAGTAAACATCTGATCGGTAATTGCTGTGGAAGGCATAAGAAGTGTTCCTCTATAGAGAGCTTCTATAAATTGATAATCCCTCATATTATGAATCGCAACAAGCCCATTTCTCCTGCTGTACTGTCTTATTTCCCTCTGCGTAAGAACATCAACACCATACTTTTCAATGAGAGCTTGTCTGTACTCATCAACGATCTGACTTGTTTCTGCCTTCAGCCTGTCGGAGTTCTGCTGCTGCTGAATAAGACCGCCATATACCTTGCCATCCTTGTCCTTGACACCATTGAGAATCAAATCCTCGAATTCTGCATCACCCGGATATATCGGCTTAACCGCCTGCTGTTCTCTGTATGTTCCGTCTGTATCGTATACTCTGAAGTCTACAAGGAGCTTGTAGTAATTCGGATGATCTCTGAATTCGTCAAACCTCGGAGTATAATTGTGCTTATCACACCAATCAAGATAATTCTGTGCTGTCTTTTTCGGATCGTGTGTGCCTTCCTTCTTGCCCTTGCCGTAAAGGTCTCCGTAGAAGTCGAAGTCCTTGTCACCCTTATCCTTGTCGAGCTTCTTTCCGGCACTATCTCCGAACAGGCTCTCATCGTTGCTGTACCTTGTGTTCTGTACAGAAGTATAGTCATGGTACAAAGCAATGTCTCGCATCATCGCAACGTCTCTGTTGAGACCGCTCTTGTGGTAGGGAATAACCATAGAGATTTTGTCATCAGCAAGGAGCTTGAGAATGTGAGGCTTCGATATACCTACGGCAATGGTGCCGCAATCCGAAGAGTATCTCGGATCGTCAACGATCTCCATAGCAATGTCATAAGGGAATGTTTCGTCCTCCCAAATGTAATTGCCGTTCTCGTCAAGTCCTGCATTCTCTGCAAGCTTTTCGTACTCTTCCAAGGCTGCCTTGTACTCAGCAGAATTCTTGTCGGCATTCTTGTCCTTAAGGATCGCAAACTGTTTCTGCTGTTCTGCTGTCATATCAATAGCCTTCGGAACAAGGGACATATTGATTTTCATACCCGTCATACCGAAGAGCTTAACGAACAGAGGCTCCTTGGTGTAGGAATGCGCTGTAAGTCTCTTTGCGGAAAGCTCCGAAATAAATTGTGCGTAGTCCATAACCATGCCTGCCTGAAAATCAGAGAAGCTCTGACATCTGACACCACCTACCATCCTTGCCCTTGCTGCTGTGAAGCCTCTTGCCTTGAGTACATCATTGCCGTATGCAACAGCATCGTGTGAGAATTTAGGCTTCGCTGTACCCTGATGTCCGTTGATAATGCCGTAAAGAGCAGGAGCTTCGAGACGGATAGCATCCAAGCCTATAGAGGATATGATCTCTGCAGAATTAAGAATCTTTCTGATCTGAGGATTTTCCTTAATAGCTCTTGCATAACGATGCTGTGCGCTTCTCACATCGTTCTCTGACATGATCTTGTCAATAAGCGAGAAGTCAAGCTGAGAGTCCTTCGCCTCGGAAAGAAGATTCGTTGTAGGCTGTCCTTCGATCTCTCTCTTTGTAAAGTTGAATTCGTCAATGTTGAGCTTGCTACCTTTGGGAACAAGAGAACGTACCATCTCGTTGAAGCCGTACTTGTGCTTGCCATCGTCTGTATCTGTACCTTCGCAGAAGGACTCAGCCCAAGCACCCACTCTGTATCTTTTGGAGTCAACAAAGCAGAGCGCACAAGCTATCTCGAAGTCGTGCTTCTTGATGATTGCATTAAGATCGGCAACGTCCGTTTCTGTGAGAACGTGAACGTCAAGGTCACCTGCCTGCACCATCGCATTGAGGACAGCATTCAGAGCAACCCTCTTCTTGCACACCTGCGAGAAGTCAATGTTCATGGTGTAGTCTCCGTTCTTAACAATAACGGACAATGCCTTTTCGCCCTTCTCATCCTTGACAACTTCCAAATCTGCCCACCTTGAATAATCGGGAAGCTCGTTGCCTTCCGCAACAGCTCTCATAATCTCGGCAACCTTGTCTGTCTGTCTCAGGATGTCATCCTTATCTTCCTGCGTTAATCCCTTCTGTCTCTTGAGCCATTTCGCAAGGTAATCTCTTCCACCCTCACGGTATGTTCTCTCGGACATCTGAATGTTGCCTTCTCCGATAATGGTAGTACCATCCTCGGAAATGCCGTTGTGAAGGTCCTTGAACATTCCTTCGGCTTCCATAGCTGCATTACCTTCCTTTGCGGAAACAAGCATAGCATCCCAAGTCTTTGCAATATCCTGAAGCTCTTCCTTGTACTTTCTCAAGATTGTAGCTTCTTCCGATTCTGACTTGTACTGACCGAGAAACTCATCCACCCAATTAATAAGATCGGTGATAAGCTCCTTGATCTTTTCAACAAAAGACTTCTGCTCAGCTTCTGACATGGAGTCAAAAATCTTCCTGCCTTCCTCACTCATAGTAAGGATATCCTCACAAGCTCTTGCGATTATCTCGTCTTCTGCATCTATTTCGGAGAAGTAACCGCCATTTTCTTCTATGAGTCTCGCCTGTTCATTTGCAATTAAATCAGTTTTGGAAAGCCCTTTGTGCTTTTCAAGAATAGAAAAAACCTTATCCGATATTTCTGCGTAAAGCACAGGAGACTTCTGCTTAGCCCAATGTGTGACTTCGTGAGACAATGTGTTAATGATAGAGTCCTTCGTCCACGTACCATCCGACAGTTGGTCAATACCTGCGTAAACATCAAGAGTTATGGAGTTTGTCGTAGGATCATAGAAGCCGTTGAAATCCTCTTTTCTACCTTCTGTGGAAAGTGTAAGGTTGATACCAAACCCCTGCGCAAATGCCTTTGCAAAAGTGATAGCCTGTCTCTGTCTTGATGTAAGGCTGTTCCAATTAACCTTGCCCTCTGTACTCTTGTTGTCATAGTCGATAACAGAGTCATCAATCTTAGCTGTGTAAGACATCTTTCCTGCGTGATTTGCAACAAGCTTGTCAATAGCCTTCTGCTTTTCGGTGCGCTGAATTTTGGTAGCCTCTCTGTATATGTCAAGAGCCTGCGACTCAGTAAGTACACCCCTGTTTTCAATGGCAAGTTCGCTGTCAAGTCCAAGTTCGGCATAATAGCTCACAAGGTTGAAGGAGTCCGCATAGTCCTCGACTTCGCTCTTGCCATCGTAATTCTCAACGAAAAGGTCAGTATATTCCTGTGTCATACCTGCCGTAGCATCGGCTATCCCTACAGCCTTATGTTCAAGTTTGCTGTCCTCAAGCATCTTTGATTCCGCAGTAGAAAGCTTTCTGCCGAGAGCCTTCTTTGCAATTATTTCGGAAAGCTCCGTTGCATTGCTATCCTCGCCAAGCTCCTTGAGTCTTGTCTCCGCACTTGTCTTGATATCACCCTCAACCTTGGTGCGTGTCGCATCAACAAGCTTTGTAATCTCGTTGGTAGTAAGCTTCTTACCGCTATCAAGCTTTTTCTTGTATTTCTCGGCAAGCTTGCGAAGCTCGGTATCTCCGCTTTCAAGTCCTTCATCGATGTATGCCTTGATGCTTCCCTCGTCTCCATAGAGAGCTTTGACACCCTTTTTGCCGTACTTTGAGACGGACTTGTTCTCGGTATAAGCTTCAAGGTCGTGGAGCTTTTTCATTGCCTGTGCCTTCATGTCTGCGGAAGTGTTGTCAGACTTAATAACCGAAATCAAGTCTCTTTCCAAGCTTCGTGCAAGGTTACCAACCTCAATATCCTCGGCATTACCTGCTGTCATTCCGCTTTCGGCATATTCCTTGTAAGCCTCATATGCTGTTGCTTCATCGGGAGTCAAAGGTGTCGATGCCATATCAAGTATATTGCCGACATTATCATTGTTACGAATTGTCTGACCGAGCTTTCTGTTGGGATCGAAATGACTCTGAACGGAAGACACCGCAGCATTTCCGACACCCATAAAATTACCGATTGTTGCACCGCTTATGGTGGCTTCTTTGATCTGCGCTCTCTCTTCGGGAGAGTACTGACTATAATCTAATGCTTTAGTCAGCAAATTGAAGGCAGACGGCTTTTTACCTGCTTCGGCATATTTATCAGTTGTGATTGAGATGCCTTCCTGCCATCCTTCTTCTAAGCCTTCACTCGCACCTTCTATTGCAAGCTTTCCTGCGGCTTCTGCTGTGTTGAGTATGATTCTCGCACCACGTTCCGAAACACCTGCCGATATCAATTTTTTGAGAATGGTTTCTCCTGCTTCCGATGCAACATCCTTGGTTAAACTCACACCACCTTGCCACAAACCGCCTGTTACAAGTCCGAGACCGAATTCAACAGCACTTGATGCCAATGATTCGCTTCTTGCCAATGCCTTTGCATCTTCTATGCTCAAATCCGTTTCCTGCAACAAACGAACAAACGATGCACCTGCTGTCTGCTCATACATATACATTGAGCTTGCTGTTGCACTACCTACCGCATTACCTGCCAATTTTCCGACAGTACCATAAACGAATTGGTCAATACCTTGAGGAATATACTGTGAAACTGTGGCAACAGTTTTGTCAAATCCGTTGTTGTTTTGGAAGGTTTCTGCATTTCTGCTCTGAATACGTTCCGAAAGAAGCTGATACACCTCGGAGGCTTCTATGTCATCTGATGATGCAGAAAAAGAAGCAAAACCTGCGCTATTCGATTTGATACCGATTCTGCCAATTTTGCTATTACCCAAAACTCTGCCTACAAGGTTATCATCATACTCCTTGTCCTTGTTCTTTTCGTAATACTTGTAGGCTGACTCCTTGCTTGCCTCCATTCCCGATTGCCCTGCGATTGCTCTGACTTGGTCATAGTTCTGTTGCTTATCTTCGGGAAGTTCATTATAGAATCCAAGCACAGCCTCCTCGTTTGTAAGAGGAGTCGCAAACAAAATTGTGTTGAGTCTGTCCTGAGCATATTGTGCTTCCTTGGCACCTGATTCTGTATCAACCTCAAGAGAATCGGTATAGTGTACACCGTTGCTCTCAAATTTGGTAAGTTGTTCGTGTATGGCATTGTATTCGGCAAGGATAGCATCCTGACGTTTGAATTTTTCGTACAGACTTTTTGCTCGCTCCTGAACAGGCTTACCTTCTCCCCATGTGTTGTCCTTGGCATAGTTGTCTGCCCATGCTCTGAAGGTTTCATCGTTTCTGTCGGCATCCTTGGCAATCTCGTCAACCATCGGCTTCAGAGCCTTTTCACGTTCAACAAAGTAGTCATAGCTTCCGAATTCGGGCATATCGGGATTCACTTGCCTACGTCTGTTGTACTCAGCCTCTGTCATACCGTATGACGAATTCGGAGCATAGTCGGAAACTATATAAGAGCTTTTCTTCTCTTCTGCTGCTTTTTTTTCTTGCGCAAGGTTTACCGCCTTGTTATACGCATCCGCACTATTAAAGCTTCCGTATTTCTCCGCAAGGCTGTCCCACTCGTCAAGAGCTTTGCTGTAACTATTTTGCAAGTCTGACAGCAGATTCTCACCGCCACCGAACAGCTTTTGATATTCGTTATAGCTTCGCATTCTTTCCTTTAAGTTTTCAACAGAAGATTTTGCTTTTTGCATATCTTCAGGTGATTGCCACCCGTTGTATATGCCGTTCAGCTTTTCGTTTGTAGACTCAATATCAGACTTAAAAGAATCGAAATTGATGCTCTGTTCAAGGTCGGATTTCACAAGGCTGAAATCATAATCCGAAACCTTAATGTCTTTGAAATCTTTGTTCTTTTTCGTTGTGCCTCCCGTATATCCGGCTTTGCCTATTTCTTTTCTGAGTTGAGAAAAAGTCTTCGCCATAATTGTTCCTCCTTGTTATTCACCTAAACCATAGTACATAAGCAAATATGCCGCCTGATTTTCCGTGATTGAGCCTTTTCCGTTATTGTACTTGTCCTCGACAAGAGCCGATATATAGTCATCGTAGTTATCGAAAACTCTTGCCTTTCCACCGATAGTTGCCTTCATTCCTCGTTTTCCGAATTCGTTTTCTGTCATAGCACCTGCTATAAAGTTCTTAACGGATGTGCTATTACCTGCAAGCCTCATTTCTTCGGCACTCATAAGGTCTTCGCCATTTCCCGAAGCTTCCGCAGCCTTTGCCGCCTGCGAAGCCTCAAACTGTGTCTGATCTTGCTTAAGAGCAGTATACTTGTAGCCCAATTCATTCTTGTTCCACTCATCCTGCTTCGCAAGAGATGCATACTTATATTCCCAATCCTTCGTTGCTTGACCCTCATCAAATTTAAGCTTCTCATCAAACTGTCTCTTATCTTCCGCAAGAGCATTGTTCTTGTAGTCCATTTCCTGCTGATTCCAATAGTTATCGTTTTCAAGCTTGGTATCAAACTGTCTCTGCTCCTCAGCAAAGTTCTGCTCAAACTGACGTACACCTTCGTCAAAGTTAGTCTGACTCCAATAATCAGAATTAAGTATCTGTGCATACTGCATAGCATTGTCAACCTCATCAGACCACTTCTGATATTCTCTTTCATACATCTTGTCAGCCTCATTCGCATATGCATTATAGAGATTAAACGCATCATTGGAAAGCTGACCATGTTCGGAGATCTGAAGATTTGCCGAAGCGAAAGCATCCGACTTGCTGTCTCTGAATTGCTGATATGCCTCGTTATAAAGCCTATCACGATAAGTACCCGTAGCATCATATGCATTGAGCATTCTGCCGTACTCCGTAGCATCTGCCGTATTATACATATCAAGCTGTCTGTACATATCCTCGCCCTCTGCATTGTAGGCCTCAAGAGCCATCTGATAATACTGCGGAAGGTTATTATACGCATCCTCTACAAACGCATTATAAGCCTGATTTCCTGCGCTTGTGGCATAGGAGCTACCATACCCTCCCGTGAGAGCGGAAGCCTGCCCTATGGTGTCCTGCATCGCACTCCTACCGCTATTCATAGCCGAGGCAAGAGCCTGTTGGAACAGAGGATCGTTGTCAACATCGTAGGAGAATTTGTCTCTGTTTGTTATCTTGTCCATCATTTCCCTTATAGAATCGGAATATGATGTCTTACCGCTCTGTATCTTGGAGAGCTGTCCCTTGAGATAAGCATCAGCCTCCGTCACAGCCGTAGGAGTCTTGAAGTTTTGATTGATGGTATTCCAAGTACTACCACTTACAATGCTGTCCTTGTTCGCAATGCCCTCATACTTGGTAAGCTGATTGTTTGCCTTGCCCTGCGCCTGAGTCTGTGTACTTGAACCTGTAAAGGTAGAATTTACCTTATCAAGTGTAGCTTGGTCTACACCGCCCAAAGCCGTAGCATTCTCCGAAGAATTCTTATCGGGAAGTATTACCTTTTCTTCTTCTTTTTTGTTCATTTAAATCACCCCTCATTAATGATATCTCTGACAGCCGCCTTGAAAACATCCGAGCTTACCACATCCCTTACGGATATAAGCTTCGATGTCACCTGCGACAGCTCGTCCTCCCTGCGAGTATCACTCGCTCCAATGCTCACACCAAGCCCCTCAAGCCTCTTTCTGAGAGCCTCGGATAGATTGTCCTCTGATATGTTTGAAAGTATGAATTCAAGCTCCTCCTTGAGCTGTACAAGATATGTCACAAGCTCCTCAATCTGCGTTTCGGGATGCTTGCCTCGGAGCATAGGGAAGGGAAGTAGGTCTCGCATTATACGTCACTCCCTTCCTCAACCGTCTTGGTGATGGAATGTATCTTGCAATCACCCTTGCCTACGATTCTGTACTTGAAATGGTCACATCTCCTCGGAATTATCGGAACAGAGAATGTCCGTGTACCCTTACCGCTCATATTGAATTTATGCTCCCACTCTCCGCAGGAGTCATACTGCAGATAGAAGTCAACATTCGTACCGAATTCCAACGATATGCGGATGGTAATCCTTGCCACATACTTGTTGTCGGGAGATGTATACCCTATAGCACCACTCTCCGCAAACCACGCAGAAGGCTCTTCCTTGCCACTTTCATCGAAGGAGTAGGGAATAGTACCCCCAACCGATTTAAGTGTGTTATCCGAGCCATCAACGAAGCACAGCTCGTCTGAATGCTTGCAGAAGAATAATGCCCTTGTGTCATCCTCTCTGCACCACAGACCATTCTTCACGTCATATACGAACATATCGTATTTTCCGTCCGAGCCTCGCATTGATATGTAGTACTTGTCCCCGACAGCACCTGCTACCGCATCATAATACTTGTCCGCACCAAGCTCATCGGAGATGCTGAACGGCAGACTACCATTGTATCCGCAGATGCACCCCGAAGACTTGTAGAAGAGAGTCTCGTTAAGAACAGCAATACTCGCTCCCGAACCCTTCTGAATACCTCTGCACACAGTTTCCTTCGTCTGATGACCGCCTGTTGTACTTACCGCAATCTTTATAAGGCTGTCCTCCTTGAAGAACATCGGATATCCGAGATAGGTTACCGCACCTGTGAATTTACCATCCGATCCGACAGTAGCCGCCCAAGAGTCCGTTGAAATGCCCTTGAAGCAATTCCAATTCTTAACATCACCGAGCTTGCAGCAGTAAATCTCATGTCCGTCCTTTGAGCATCCCCAAAGCCTGTTGCCGTATTCGGTAATGAATTCCATGTCGGGAACAGCTCTCTCAATCGTGAAAGAAATAGGCTCACGCACCGCTTCTTCCTCACCGCCAAGGCTTGCATCACCCTCACCTTCCGATGATGTTGCAGGAGGCATACCGAGAATACCGGGAATAACAATGCTGTTCGCTGTCCTTTCAATGATATATGTGCTGACCGAGAAGGTCCCGTCTTCCTCCGCATTCACAAGGATATGCTCAAGAGACACATCAAACAGATTCTTAAATGTCGTTGTAGACTCTCCTGTCTCCTCGTCCTGCGTTGTTATAATCTCAACACCACCGCTTCCGATATTGGAAAGAGATGTTATCTTGATTCCGTCATCCTTCTCAAAGCCTTCACCTATACCACCTGCCGTTATCTGTACATAGGTTGAAGCCACCGTGAGCCATATCCCCGTAGTCTCAGAGTAAGTCTTGAGAGAAGGCTTGCCCGATGAAGATATACTCATCATATAATCCCCATCCTTCGGCTTCGTAGTCTCATAGTGTTCGGGAGTATACCACACAATGGGAGTACCATCAGCCGCACACATAGAGAAGGTAACAATCTGCCCTTCATGGACGTTGAATGTATGCTCCATATAACCGCCCTTGTTTTCCTCGACATTGTACCAAACCTTGTCAGGCATAACGACAATATAAGCACCCATCTTGGTCATAGTCTTTGGTGTCGCATCATTGAACGCAACACCGTCAATCTTGAGAGCCTCTCCGTTCTTGTAAAGCACCTTATCATCGATCCAATACCTATCCTCCTTGTCAAGGATACCCTGCGGATTCTTCAAAGCCTTGATGATGCCTCTTTCCTTCCTCGGAGAGAGAATAGGATAATAGCTCGATGTCATATTCTGCATATCGTAGAATTGCCCCTCACCGCAGGTAAGCTGAT
>JAEIGA010007125.1_pt1 | contig 17008 bp, 25 predicted proteins | sample 9270691 | NCBI WGS metagenome assembly JAEIGA01 (sample SAMN17057246, study PRJNA624740) | gut metagenome | biome: biome; isolation source: fecal sample | host: Bos grunniens | place: China: Xizang | collected 2019
ATATATAATTTATCATCTGAGGGTTTTATGTCATTTAATGTCATTTAATCACTTATTTTGCTTCAAGCTCTGCTAGTTTGTTTTCAACGGCCAATAAATCAGATTCCATTTTTTCTTCGTATTGTCTAATCTGATCCGCCATTCCACCACGATTTGAAATATATGCGTTTCCTTTTTGTGCCTCAAGCATAAATCTAACATATCTTTCAAAGGAGTACATCAATCCATATTCAGAATAACCATATTTTGAACTTCTATATGATGTGAATTTATCATTCAACCATTCTAAATCATAATTGCTGAATTTTGTAGGATTCTTAAGCATCTTACTAATCAATGCAGTGTATCTGTCAAAGCATTTGTCAACTCTTGCTTTAATACTGTCAAACTTATTTGACTGTACTGCACGATTTGCTTTAATCATTTGCAGCATCTTTTTGTAACGTTCTCTGTTCTTATCTGCAATGTCTTGATAGTATCTAACCTGTTTAGCATTCACTTTGTCATTCTTTCTTTCAAATCCTCTATTATATGCTGTTGCACCGTTTCTAGCATCTACACGTGCCTGGTGTAATTCATATGTTCCTTCAACACCAGTTACATCAACTGTTACGATAGTGTCTGCATACCTACTAATATTCCTTAACAGATCATCAACCTTTGCTTCATAGCTCCAGCTACTCCATTTATCTTTTTCTCTATACCAGCCTGTATGGGAATAGGTTGGTGGAGTTAGATCATAATAATTTTTGCCCCTGATCATACCGATGCACTGTCCTTCTGAATCCATAAGCAATATAAATCCAGTTCTTTTACGTGTAATATACAATCTTGCAGCCTTTGCTGCTTCAGGGTTATGCGCATCATATTCAGATACATGTGAATTTGATACTTTATCCCAAGCAATGTTCTGTAAAAATAGTGTTAACTTCGCTTTACGTTCGCGATCTTTTGTATTAATTTTGTTGACTGCATCCATAAAAGCAGATAATTGAGGGATCTTAAATGATTCATTGACAATACTTTCAACAATTATGTCATCAGTTTCTTCAACAGAGCAGTTTATACGTTTGCCTACAACAAATTTCTCTGCGAGTTTCTCTTTGTTGAACTTCTTACCATTTCTCATTGCGTATAGATTGAGATTAACTTGTGGAAGCTCATCTATATCTTTGAGATTTTTATTGTCTGCAATGATCATTGTCTGTACTTCAACTGGGCAGCCTTTCAATGATGTAAGATTTGGGTTGTCCTCAATGCATAGCGTGCCGTTGATTACACATCCTTCCATAAAGATTCCTTCAAGATTCTCTAGCTGTGTATTTGATATTGTTACATTGCCCTTTACAAGACGAAATTTTGGTCCTATATATTCCTTAGTATCAATACCAGATATTTCAAAGTCACCTTGAACAGTGAATCCTACTTTCTTCTTCCACCAATGCGCAGGTGTTCTTGAGTTCTTTGACCATTCAGCAAGCTTCTGCTCATCCATATACTGGTCAGCGGCATTCAATGTTGAATCAATGTCATCAAGCAGACCTTCAGATATTGAATCAACAATATTATTGTATGCAAATTCTTTAAGATTCTTCATAACATATTTTAATATTCAATAAATAATAATACGATGTTGCCTATATTATATTGTATTTTTAAAATGAATGATCATGAAAAACATAGTTGCATTTGATGTAGAGACAACTGGTATTGACACTGGTAAAGATTTTGTAATTCAGCTTTCAGCTGTAAAGTTTGATAAGGATTTCAATGAAGTTGGTATGATGAACTTTTATGTATTGCCAGTTTCAGATTTTGAAATACGGGCAGAAGCACAAGAGAAGCATGGCATTGATAAGTCGTTCATAATTGAGAACGGTACACCATTGGCAATTGTTGGCAAAGAGTTCCTTGATTTCATTGAAGACTGCGATCTGCTCTCATATAACGGCAATTCATTTGATGTGAAGATTCTTTCAAAGGATCTACGATCTGTTGAATTAGATTTTCCATTAGACAAGACTTTTTATGATTCATTACTTCTTGAAACAAAATTGTGTCCAAGAACACTTGATGCAACTTATAAGAAGTATACTGGCAAGGATCTTGAGGGCGCGCACAATTCACTCTATGATGTATATGCAACAATTGAAGTCTTCAAGCATCAGATGAATATGTTCAAGCAAGACGCTGAATGTTCAACAGATTCTGATGAAGCTGTATTTGCCTATGTCGCTGGTTTTGATGAATCAAAGATCTTTGACATAGACGGTATGATAAAGAAGGAAGGAGACACAATTGTATTTAGAAAAGGCAAACATAGAGGTGTCGAGTTTATGAAGGTAGCCAAGGAAGACCCAGGCTATATCAAGTGGTTTATGACAAATAAAGATTTTAGTGACCACACTAAAAATATCCTCAGAAATTATTATATTTCTAATAGAAAGGCAAATGCCTAATATATAGTGTTTCACTTTTTAATTAATATTTAAATGTCAAAAAATAACACAGAGGCTTTTGTATGGCCTGAGTTCAACTCTGATGCAGAACGCATCAAAGCATACACCAAACGATACAAGGACATGTCAATTGTAGAGGCTTTTGAGCACGCCTATGGAATTACAATTGGACAGGTAAAGGAGGTAGTAAATGATACTCCAGGTGAAATTAAGGTAGGAGATGAATTGTCGCTCAACGTTTTGTCAATTACCAAAAATCATGTAGAGTTTGATGTTGCCAATTATAAGGCACAGATTCTCAGCTCAGTCAATCTTCACAAGTACAATCGCTTCAAGCACAATCTTCCACTCGATCCAATCAAGGTACTTGTAATGGATGTAAACAAGGGCCGTGTAACAGTTGACCCAATTGCTCCTGTAGTGAACGGTTATCTTAATCCGATCCTTGCAAACAAGAACATTCAGAAGGTAATCGGCAATCCAATGTCAGTTAAGGTAAAGAACCTGCAGCTTACTCGCGGTGGATTCACTGGCAAGGCAGTTCTTCCAACAGTGTCTGATTTTGTTGGAGAAGAGTATACTGTAGATGTATTCATTCCAGGTTCACAGATCGTACTTAACATCACTGATGACTTTGAACAGTTCGTTGGCAAAGAGGTTGATGCTTTCATTATCAATTACATGAACAAGCCGGGCTCAAATGCGCTTTCACTGATTGCTTCTGCTAAGGAGCTCATTAAGTTCAATGGTGAGTGCAAGCTGATTGAGATGTTCAACTCATGGTGTGAAGGCGGTCAGCTTTGGAAGTCAGTTCAGGAGACTGTTTATTCCGGAAGAGTCACTGGAGTAATCAACTCAAGCAAGAAGTGCGGTGTATTCGTAGAGCTTCCTGAATTGAGTATGACAGGACTGGTACCTGTTGACCCAGACCAGCTTGTAAACTACAAGAAGGACTCAGAGGTGTATGTGAAGATCACTGGATTTGATGAGGAGAAAAAGTACAATTCAATAACCAAGCAGATGGAGCACATTGATCCGTATGTAATTGAAGACGGCTGTCTTGTAAGATGCAACCTTAAGCCAGTACTTGAATTTGTATAATCAACTTCAACTCAACTAAAAAGCCACTCAATTGAGTGGCTTTATTTTGTTATATCTTTCTCAAATTAAGTAATAATGATTTTGGTGAAAAATTTGGAGCTTCAAAAAATTCATAAGATGATTTGTAAGTTATATGATTTGAATCAAACAACGATAAAACCATTTTGAAGTGATCCTCAGATTTCAACATATATTCAAGCAGGTTATTTACAATTGCTACAGACTTTTCTTTATTAGCATAGTCCCACTGTGATTTTACACATAGGCAAGTAAAGTATTTACGTTCGTTATGTATACGTATTGAAATATTGTAAATGGTATTGTCTAAATCATATTCATACCATAACTGAAGTGACGTAGGTTTACCTAACTTTTTTGAAGCTAGTTTGTGTTTTACTTTTAGATCTAAGCATCTGTTAAGTAATGCAGGACACTTAAACATAAATGAACACATATCTTTCTTATCTGGTGAGAAAAAAGCAGACTTAAGTTTTCTTGCTTCTGCTAATTCTGACAAAGCGCTTACAGCATCATCTGATTTTGATATTGTATCATCAACATTACTTAATATGCCTTCATATAAAGTTATCATATCAAATTGAATTTTTTATGAGTATTTTTATTGACACATTCAATGCATTTGTTTACAAAAGGTTTCAATTCATCAGGTAGTTCATATACTGGACATTCTTTAAATACACTGTGAAAGCCTGCGTTATTTACATACGGATCTTTGATAGTGCTATAAAAATTACTATTGAATGTCTTTGCAAATGGTGATATCCAATCAACAAAAATCTTTAATCCTGGGATAAGTATTTCTGTATGCGTATATTTACGACCGTTGAAAGCAACATGAATGTAACATTTTGATGGATCTTTTACAAATGCTGCAGTAGATCTTGCTTTACGTACAAGTCTTGCTTCAACTGCATCTGATTTCAATATATTTGTCAGCATTTTTGCGGCATCTTGATATTCATCTTTGCTTGAATAGTTGCATAGACCTTTCCACAATGCTTCTGTTATGTCATCCTTGCTTATTGCTGTTTCAATATCTCCAAGTATTGAAGCTTCATATATGGTGTATAATGTTTTCATATTAGTTGTATAATTGTAATTTGCATCCCCAAGGAATAAGTCCGGATTGAGCTAATGCATGTGTAACAAGTTTGTTACTAAGCTTAACTAAAGATGCATTAGGGAATCTGCCATATACCGTTTCCAATTCAGGATTATTATCAAGTCTAACTTCAAGTATTGTATTGTCCTTTATAGTCAGTGTCTCCATTTTAGGATGATTGATTTTAAATGCATCACAAGTAATATTGCCAAGTTTGATGTCATTGCCCGCGGTTGCCATCTTGAATGCGCATTCAAGATCTCCAAATGTTCTATGATTGTCTTTAAACACTTCTATTGTGAAATCTGATATGTCACAAGTATAAGATGCAAGATAGATGCCATACTTTGCATTGATGTATGTTATCTTTTTTACATTCTTTGGAAGTCCTGTTCTTGGTATCAACAATCTATCAGGATCATATTTTCCTGGCTTGCCTTTAAAATCATATTGCGCTCCTACATCAATTATCCATTCCCCATTTCCATTGTGCTTAAGGCCGCTCAAAAGCATTGCAATTGCATCTTCAGCAACTTCGCTTTTATCATACTTGCCATCGAGTTGAGATGTTGTGTACCATCTTGCAAATTCAATCACTTCATCAGATGCATTCAATGATGCATCTATATCCCCTAAAATAGATGCCTCCGATATCTTTTCTTTCTTGCATTTAGCTTTCTTGCATCTTTTGCCAACTAATGGCTCACTACCAGTTGAATTATCAGTAGCTGGCATAGGATTGCCCATGCCGGATGTATTTGCAGGAGATGCAACTATTTCATTTTCATAAAAATCTATAATATGCTTCATGATATTGTATATAATCTTATAAATAATAATCATAAATATAGTTAAAAAATCTAATTTGAATTGATATATTTATTCATAACAAAGTAAGACACATGAATAATAAGATATCATTAGAGCAATCGCTTAAAGCATATCAAGTGATGCATTCACCTGCAAAATATTCTTGGAAGCAGCATTGGGCAAATGAAAAGTTCTCTTCTCCAGATATGCTGTCTTGTAGCGCAGATGAGCAGGAGCAGTTTAAAAAGAGACTTCGAGAGTGCGCAATAACAATGTGTCCAAACATTAAGGCTCGAGCAGGTGTTGCAACAACTCTTGAAGCGGTTGTAAATACATTGACAGATATATCCAACAAATCTGTAACAAAGACGAATAGAAGGGTTATATATAGTAGTTCTAACGGTGAACGACCCACAGGAGATTCTGCATACGATATGTGGAACGGCTGGCAGGTTATTGATATGGACATTAAAGACAACAAGCTTGCAACAAAACTTAAAGCAAAGATCTTTAAAGCATTGCATAAGTGCAATTGGTTTATGGGTGTCACATATTCGGCATCAGGAATGGGACTGCATATATATACAAAGATTGCAATACCTGAAACAATAAATGTTCCTACAATGGAAGGATATCAGGGGCAAGTTACAGATACTCAAAAAAGAAAGATGCTGTATCTGACAAATTTCCGTCATAAGTTCAGTTTTGTATATATTGCATGTCTTCAGGCTGCAGAGGAGCTTGACTTTACCAAAGAGGATCTGTTGAAATGGCTTGATAAAGCTATGGGTAAGCCACAGCAGGGAGCATTTCTTGGATATGATCCGCATCCGTTCATCAATACTGGATTCTTTGAAGACTTCATCTATATTGACTTTGACAACGCAACTGAAATTGGTGCAGCTGACATTGATTGGATATCGCATCCAGATCTTAAGTCAATATTCAAAGGACAAGAGTGGATGGAGCTTAATAATGACAGTGGGTTGAGTGTAACTGCAACAGCCGATGATCTGATAGTTGATGCACATACAAAGATTCACTATAAGCACAATGAACGTTGGCGTCTTGCAAATACATTGGTTGCACTATATGATAAAGTACAGGGATATCATTATCTTAGAATGATCTGTTCAAATGACATTAAGGACAGAGAGCTGCAGTCTGACTGTGAGACCGCAAAACGATACAATAAGACAATAGACCCTTGGGCAGTAAACAGACTTAATTCTGTGCACGGTTTCAATATCAAGATGTCAATTGAAGACAAAGAGTTTGATGAACGAGAGATCTTCACTGCAATGGACAAGATTGACAATCCGACTGTCATATATGAATCAAAGCATATAAAGACATTCAATATAAAATCAAATGAGTATCTTGGAAACATACGTAATGAACTTCTCGAGGCATGTGGCAGGATTACATTGATTGAGGCAGGTGCTGGTGTTGGTAAGACTGAAATGGTTAAGATGCTTGTAAGAACAGGCAAGAGAATACTTATGGTGATGCCATTTACATCAACTATCAAAGCAAAGGTTGAGCAAGACCCTGACTGGTATTACTGTTATGGCAACAGAAAAGTTAAGCTTGATAGAGAGAGCAATGGCTTGTGCATGACTATTGATAAGTTTGCAGGACTTGAATCTATTGGAGGAATCAATGCAATTAAGACCTTTGGATTTGATTATATATTCATTGATGAGTCGCATCTCTTATTTCAGTCAGAATATCGTCCTGTCATGCCCAAAGTTATTGATATGATTAGAAATACGGAAGTTCCAATCATCCTCATGTCGGGCACGCCAAGCGGTGAATTGGCATTCTTTTCAAATGCAGTGCATCTAAAGATTGTCAAAGAAGAGACTCGTAAGAAGGTGTTTAAAGTGAATCTTGTTGAGAAGACAAATGACCAGTTGTATCACATGTGCAGACAGATGGCGTATGATATAGCTGCAGGTCGTAGAATATTGTTTCCATGCAACAGAGGAACATTATACAGTAAGCAGGTGAAAGCAGCAGTACAATATTTTTTGCAGTATGAGCATGCAATGTACGATGAAGTGAATCTTCAGTATTATAAGAAGTCAAATGTTGGAGATGAATTCATGGACGACATCAACATTGAAAAGACAATCAAAGATGTTCAGATATTGATGTGTACTACTTATCTGTCTGTAGGTGTTGACATCTTGGATAAGTATAACTTCAGTATTTACTTTGAAGATCTTATGATGCCACAGGAGGTTGAACAGTTTGCTAATAGATTGAGATCCAATGACTTGTTTATCAATATGTATGTTGCAAAAAATGATAGTGAAGGTAATACAAGATCATTGCATAAGTATAGAGAAGTTAATTTTGAGATTGATGAAGAGGAGAAGAAGTTCATATTGTCAATAATTCAGTTATGTAATGCAATGATTGTCCGTAACAATAAAGAGTATAAGTCTAATCAGATTGTTTACGGTATGCTTAAAGACTGCACATTCATTGAGCACAATCCTATTGATGATATGTATTATCTGAATCTTACTGCATATAGGACAGTTTGTTTTGAACGAAAGTACAGAGAATATGTTCAGCAGCTGCCGGTACTTATGAAAGGTATGCAGGCATACGGATACGAAGTTACTTCAGTTGACAGAAAGTCATTTGAGTGTGAAGGCATGGAGGACTTTAATAATCTTGACGACTTTGTGAAGCTTGCATATAATGAGCAGTTGCAATTGAACACTGCACATATTGAAGAATTGATTGATAAAAAGTTTTTAAATGAAGAAAGTCTTAATACGTTTAAACAAGTGTTAAGAGGTTCATTTGATATTAAGAAGGGACCTGAATGGAAGCAAGATTTAACTAATAATAGAGTTATTGTTAAGAATGCTGAAGTATTTGAAAAAGTCATTCCTTTATTTGTTTCATTTTCAAAACGTTATAGCTGTGATGAGATACGAAATATATTTAATCATTGTCGTAACAGTAACAATACATTTAACTTTGCAGCCATTGGACGTATTCGTACTCTTGTAAATTTGATGTATCATGATAAAAACGATACATTGGATATTCCAATCAAGGACTTTATGAACAAAGCATATAAGTTTTCTGAATTAGGTGCAGCCAAGAAAAGCGAGATAATTGAGTTCTGTAACAAATGTGCTGAAGACTATGCAAGAAGTGAATCTAAAGGAGATCTTGTCATCAATTATTCATTAGTGATGATGGAGAAGTTGAAAGACAAATTCTATAAGTTGTTCAGATGTCTGATTGATGTTGGTAAGCCTAAGAAGAAAGACGGCAACAGATGCTCTATGGAAAGAATTGAACTCTTGTGGAAAGAACATGATCCGCAGGCAGAAATCAATGCTATCAATGAAAAAGCATTTGAATTGGCGACAATTTTGGGTATTGGAAGCATAAATGAGGAAAATATTGATTAAAACAACTCCAGTGATTGAAAATTCACTGGAGTTTTTATATATTATCATATGATAGTAATTGAAATTGAAAATAACAACTTAAAATATGTCTGCGCATGGATTAGAATCAAAATTTCAGCAAATAATTGAATGCAATACAGAATTGGTTGCAGAGTACGATGCAATTGATTGTAATGTACCTTTGGAATATTCATTTGATGACGTTTTGTCAGCATTCAATACATATAAGTCAGTAAATAAAGGAGCTGACTTCACATACACAGTTAAGCTTGCATTGACTAATGCAGTAAAATATGAACAATCTATAATAGATGCCATAAACACTTTATCTTCTGAGGCATCAGCCGACTCACCGTCTAATTCTATTCAGCAATACTTCAAAGAAGTCGGCAATATCTATGAAAGAAACAATAATGATTACAATATAGAATTTTGTCCCGAGAATCGTGACAAATTGATTGAAATGAATCTTAAAGCAGTCATTTCAATTGCAAAGCGATATCAAGGACTGGGTTTGTCATTACAGGAGCTTATATCCGCCGGTAATTATGGTTTGGTTGTAGCATTTGATAAGTTTGACCCGAATCGTTCTAAGCTGAAAGACAATGTATTAAGCAGCGTTGAAACATTGCCTGATGAGTTTACATTTGAAGAGTTGTCTACTGCGGTAAATCAATATTTTACTTATGGTGACATAAAGAAAAAGTTTGCAGATAAATTTGAATCAGGCGATGTCTATAAGAAAAAAGACGTAATCAAATGGATCAATAAGAATATCTATAATGCAAAGTTCAATTCAATTGCTACAATGTGGATAAGAGCATACATATTAATTGAGATAGACAATTATTCACGTATAGTCAAGAAGCCGAAAGCAGACATATATAAAGATAAAGTTGAGCTTGGCGCATATAAGAAGGAGGTGACGATAGATATTGATAGTCCTGCATCGCCAGCATCAAATAATTCAATATCAGATGTTCTTACAATTGAGGACGACACCAAATCAGATTTAGATATATCTGAATCATATTCAGTATTTAAAGAGGGACTGAACAAATTGCTTACAGGGGTTAAGCCAAGAGATAGAAGCATATTTCTTAAGAAATTTGGCATAGGATTACCACGACCAATGCTGCCAAAGGAGATTGCAGAGCAAGAGGGATTGTCAAAAGCTAGAGTGTCTCAAATATTCCAGACAGTAGTTGAAAAAATGCAAGAGAATTCAGTGAAATATAATGTTGACTCTGACATTTTATTTGAGGCAATTAGAAATTTCAAGTAGATATTTACTATATTAATACAAATAACGAATAAGGAATATGACAAATATATTAGACCAAGCAAATCAGATTATCAATTGCCGTTCAGAGGAAAAAGACAGAATGTACGGACCAATGTCTGAAGGTATGGAAATTGCAGCACAGATATTTAACTTGATTACACCTGAAGGACAATCAATCACACCAGAAGGTATGTATTGGGCGTTGGTTGCATTGAAACTTTCAAGACAACATTATAATCATAAAACAGACAATCTATTGGATGCAGTTGCATACATTGGAGCATTAAACAATTATATTGAGAGCAAAGACGAAGCCACTCGTCTTAAAAACGAACTTAAAAACGAAACACCAGAAAAGATAAGTTATTAATAAACACATTATAGATATGAGTGAGATTAAATTTTTGAAGATAAGAGATGTAAAGTCTCCAGAAAGAGGTACTGATGAGGCTGCAGGAATTGATTTCTTTGTGCCAGAATACAATCAGAAGTTTAAGGATGATCTTAAAGAAAAGAATCCTGAGTTGCTTTACAACACAACTAAGACATCAATGCAGATTTATCTTAATCCCGGAGAAAGAGTTTTGATTCCTTCAGGAATTAAGACTTGGATGGAGCCAGGCACTGCATTGATTGCAGCTAACAAGTCAGGTGTAGCATCAAAGAAGGGTCTTATATTTGGCGCACAGGTTGTAGATTCTGATTATGCTGGTGAAGTACATATCAATGTAATCAATACAAGTGACAGAGAAGTTACTATTCAAACTGGAGATAAACTTATTCAGTTCATTCACACTCCAGTGTTGCTTTCACCAGTTGAAGAAGTTGATGCAGCTGAGTTTGAAAGACTTCATGACAAGTCACAGCGTGGTGAAGGTGGATTTGGTTCAACAGGAGTTAAGTAGATTTAAGTATCTGTAATAAAGTTTATTTACATGGGGCTGAATTTATCAGTCCCTTTTGTTATATTTATATGTAAATAAACTTTAAAGTGAATGAAATAATTAAAAGATTGTTTAATGTTTGATTTGCAGGACGAACAAATACTAATGGAGATGGCTTCTATTGGAGATATTGATAGAAAGCTTACTATTATCATTAGAATGAATGATCCAGGAAATATTCCTCATTTTCATATTGTTGATAAGACAACTTTAGGAAGTAAATTTCATACTTGTGTAAAGATTGAATCTGCTGAGTATTCTCATCACACTGGTAAGGAAAATACATTAAATTCAAAACAAAGAAAGCTGTTAGTCAATTATTTATCTTCTATAAATAGAAGAGGCGATCTTAATTGGGAATACTTAGTGACAACTTGGAATTACAATAATTCAAATGTTCTTGTTGATGAAAATATTCCAATGCCAGATTATACAAAATTAAAATAAATAACTTTAAGTAAATACGATTTAATTATGAAAACTGCAGAATATCAATATTTACAGATACTTAAAGAAATTCTCGATTACGGAGAATGGAAAGAAGCTGCTCGTCCAGGAATGCCACGCACCAAAGAGGTATTCTTTAGGACTATGACATTTGATTTGGATGAGGGTTATCCTTTGTTCACTACAAAGAAGATGGCATGGAAGACTTGTTTGACTGAGCTTACTTGGTTTCTTAAAGGAGATACTAACATCAGATATCTTCTTGAGAATGGATGCAATATCTGGACAGATGATGCATATAAGTATTATGTCAGACATTGTAAGAAAGAAGCCCCTGTTGATAAAGACACTTGGAAACAGTGGGTACTTGACAAGAAGCCATCGTCAACAACGACAAGATATATTGTTGATATAGAAGGCGCGCATCCAGTAGTTGAGGCAAATACTTACTATGGTGACCTTGGCAGAGTATATGGAGCTCAATGGAGAGATTTTGGATGGGGTGGATTTGACCAAGTGCAGTATGTCATTGACAATCTTAAGATTAATCCTACTTCAAGATACAATATAATCTGCGGGTGGAACGGAGATGACTTCCTTGGAGAATTTGCAGATGTTGCTCTTCCAGCATGTCACGTGTATTATCAGTTCTGTGTAAACAACGGTAGACTTGATATGATGATGGTTCAGAGATCTTGCGATATGTTTCTTGGTGTTCCATTCAACATCGCTTCAGGAGCTGCATTGCTTACATTGATTGCACATCATGCAGGCTATACACCGGGTAAGCTTCATTGGGTTGGCAATTGCTGTCATCTTTATGAGAATCATATTGAGCAGGCTAAAGAGCTTATAACGAGAGAGCCTTATAAGTTCCCTAAACTTGAGGTTGATTGGAAAGAGGATATTGGAGATTATACCAAAGCAGATTTCAAACTTATTGACTACCAATCACATGACAGAATTGTTGCACCATTAAGTGTGGGAGTCTAATAGATTATTATTTGACAAATAAATTTTATATAATGAAAGCACTATCTAATTACGTATTAGAACGAAGCATATTAGCAAATATAGAAGATACACTTCAAGATGGAGATAATATAGTTAATGAATTTGGTGCATTAAGAAATACTGTTGCTAATCTCAAAAATTACGAAAACATATCAAACGGTAAATACAAATGCTATAGATTGGACTATAAAGATTGTAAAAATCTTTTGAATTCACTTGGTTGTAAAGATTGTTATATATCTATTGAGATTACACAAGATGGCAGAGGTGCAAAACAACTGGCACCACGCAAAAATACTATTTTTATTTGGGTAATGCGTAAAGGAGATGTTGTATTAAGCAATTATACAGGTTCAGATGAATATTCAAATATAAAAGAATTTGTTAAAGGTGTTGTAATGCCTATATTTAATGATTACAACAGTTTTTCAAACTTTATACATAGAAAATAATTGAATCAATTAAAATGAAAAGAGCTGAATTTTCTCAGCTCTTTTGTTATATATAATTGTAAGATTTTAGAATATGACATATAAGCAGTTTAATAAAGTGACTATTGGAGACAAACTCTCAATGTTTGATGGCGGAACACTTCAGGCAAAGTATAAGATGAATGTAGTTGTTCGTCTCAGAGAAACACCAGAAAACGTTAAAAGAAACCGCAGATATGCAGTAGTTAATCTCATTGAGCAGAACAACACAATGTATATCAATTCAGATTTTGCAAAGTACTTCAGATACGAGGACGATGCTGTTAAGTATCTGAGAACACTTAACGGATATTTTTACGGACTTTAATTTATAGAGTTATGATAGCAAAAATTATAGTTGCATTCTTACTTATGATTATACTCATTCTTTTGATGTATAATGCAATCATAGGAATTAAAGAAAATGATAAGGCATATGCTGTAATATGTTCAACAGGAGCAGGACTGGTTGGTCTTTTGTGTGGATTTGTTTTAGGATCTTTAATGTTATAGAGATATTGGAGTATGAAAAATAAATCATTATATAAATTTGACTTTATTTCCAAATGTTGTAATGCCTCTGGTATAACTTTAACCAGATGGCAAATAATTAGAATGTTTATATTGTTTTTACTAAATCCAGAAGAACTTCAAATAAAAATAACAAAAATCAATAACTTTCAAATATTTCAAAATCATACTTGGGAGTATGATGAAGAAAAAAATGATTATGTACTCAAAGTAATGGATGAATAGAGAATATGAAAAGAGTTGAGATTTTTAATTTTTGCCAAGAAAGAATGGTAAAGAGGAATCCAAAAGAAAACGGAACATACCTGACTATTCGTGTTGGTCTTACTGGAATTTACAAAATGATTAATATATGGGAAAACAACGAATGGCAGATTAAAATTGCAGATGCTTCAGAAGTTGTTGCGAGGAGCGAGAAACCTCTGACAACAGAAGAAATTGATAACTGGATATAAAGCAATGGAAGAATAAAACATGAAAGTAGATATTGAAAAGGTTGAAAGTTGGTTAAATAACAATTTTGGTACATCATATATTATTGATTGTTATGGATGTCTTACAGATAAAACTGAGGTAACAACATCATTTGATACAATGGAAGAACTGATGGAAAGTTTTCATAAAGCAATAGAGGAATAGAGAATATGATAGTAATGGGCGTTATATGTATCCTTATGGGGTTCTTTGGGGTTTGGATGGGTAATATGTTTTATCGAGAAGCAAGAACAGATTTGCCCTCTTTTAAAAATAAAGAATGTAAAAAACAAGGTGATTTTTCTTTTACAATAGGAATTATTGCATTGTTGATAGGAGTATTTTTTATAATAGGAAATTTTACTATAATTTAATGAATGAATGTAGAATATGAACGAATTAGTAATAGTAGGAGTATCAGCTGTTATTGCGGTTGTTTTACCTTTGATGATTTATAAATTGATTGTATCTTGCATAGATAAAATGAGTAAGAAGATCAAATATGTATATCGCTCACGAAAACTAAATAAAACAATAGATGTTGATATAGTAGGAGAATAGGGATATGGGATTTTTTGAAGATAATTTTGGTGAGGGGTCAAAGAAGGTACCTTCATCATATCACGTTCAGTGGGAATATAAAGTTGTACATAACATTCTTTTGAATAGTGCAGTTTCATTCAATACATTAGGTAAAGATGGATGGGAATTGTGTGCTTATTCCGATACCACATATACCGCTATGTTTAAAAGGCCAAAATACGACTATAATGATTAAAGAATATGATAGCAATGCTGTGAGGCTGGTCTGAAAAAGATAATTGAATCCGGAATCAAGATTTAATATATTACAATATGAATATTTCAGGAGAAGACATAATTTATTTGATAATCTGTGTCATTGGAGCAGTATCATCTTTTAAGTGGATTGAATGTGTATATAAGTTCTGTTTTAATGACAAGTATAGACAGGTAGTTCAAAAAGACATTCATGCAAAAGTATTGCATGAATTTATGTGCATATTTGTACCAGCGCCTATCTTAGTAGGAATATCAAGTATAATCATTATGGTTAGTATATTTGTAGGAACAATTTAATTGACAAAATATGACATTTCAGAACGCAACAGAAGCATTTGAGTATTATTATGATGAGATACTCAAACAAGGTGAATACACCAACAATGGAACGATAGCACTTTATAACGTGTGCTTTACAATATCAAATCCAATGGATAATGTTATCACAACTCCTTGGAGAAAGTTCAATACATCTTATTCTGAACAGGAATGGGATTGGTATTTGTCAGGCTGGCCTTATGTAACTGAAATTAAGAAGGTTGCAAAGATCTGGGACAGAATGCATGGAGGTGATGATAGAGTCAATTCAAATTATGGTTGGCAGTGGCAGAGAAATGATCAGCTCAAGAAGGTGATTGAACAACTTAAGAACGATCCAAATTCTCGTCAGGCATGGATCACAATCTATGACGGTAAGGAAAAGGATACTTATCAGTATGACACACCTTGTACACTTGCAATCGGATTTGACAAACACAGAGGAGATGATCGTCTTCATATGACAGTAATCATGAGGTCAAACGATCTTGTATTCGGATTCTGTAACGATCAGTATTGTTTTTCAAAACTTCATAAGATGGTTGCAGATGAACTTGGAATGGAAGTTGGACAATACACTCATTTTGCTCATGATCTTCACATCTATGAAAGACACTGGCATATGAAAGAGAAGCACGAACAGGCAAACTCTTAGTTTCATAAATATCGTAGGAGCAGTCTATAAATTTAGGCTGCTCTTTTTATATGTTATTATATAATGTAGTGATTAACGAAACGTTTAATTGTATGAAATATATTGGAATAACAGGACATCGTGGATCTGGTAAGACATCAATTGCGTATCTATTAGGAAATACACTTGAAAGAATCAGAAAAAACGATGACAGAAATGAGATATATGAACAATATAAAGTGTGGTGTAAGACAATTGAGCAAAATAATAATGCAATATATGACTGCCCATTATACTATGTATACTTTGATGAGTTCGGCGACATGCCAAAGTCATTTGTGGCTCAACTTCTTAGTATTGATATGTCAGTATTAGACAATGACACTATGAAAGACAATATGTATGTCAATCTGAAAGACTTTAAGCTATATGCATATGATGAATCATTTAAAATTGTCTCATCAAAAGACATACTTAAAAGATTTGCATATAAAGAAGATGATTATTGGGATGACTCATACATATCATTAAGAGACTTTTCAAAAACAGTATCTATTGATATATTCCAAAGATTTTTTGGTACAGACGTATGGCTTAAGTCTCGTAGAATGAGCGATATAAAGTTTGGTGAGATTGAAGATGGCTGGCGTGTGTTTTCAGATGTAAAAACTACAGATGAGTATAATTACATCAAAGAAAAAAATGGCATCATGATATGTACATTAAACGGTAAAAACAGAAAGTCAGACAAAGGAATTAGAAACATTACCTATAAAGAATATCAAAATGTAGATTATACTGTAGTGACTGAGGGTAAGCTAATTGATTTGTTTGATACAATTTATAATATATCAAAAGAAATATATGAAAAGTCTAGATAGAACCGCTAAAAAGATAATGGACACTCTTGCTGCCGCATGTTATGTTCCAATAAGAGATATATGCATATTGAATCACGACAATGATCATTTTAAAGTATACGTGCATGGTACATCATGGTATAGTCAGAAGGTGTTTGACGTAATCAAAAACACTTGGGGTGTAAAAGAAGAAAACATCAGTATAAAGCCTTCACCAAATACTTGGTGGCCGATTGGTTCAAAAGGTTATGTAATCGAAGTAAAATATGAATAATTTTTTAAGTTCTTCTAAAT
>JAEIGA010007126.1_pt1 | contig 17008 bp, 14 predicted proteins | sample 9270691 | NCBI WGS metagenome assembly JAEIGA01 (sample SAMN17057246, study PRJNA624740) | gut metagenome | biome: biome; isolation source: fecal sample | host: Bos grunniens | place: China: Xizang | collected 2019
AACGGTTGTTCCATCAACTGTTAAATTTTTTAAATAACTATTAGTTGATGCAGCTATACGATTAATTGTTAAATTATAGTTTTGAGTTGTACAAGTATTTCCAGGAACACTTGCATATTTACTAAGACAATTTTCAGCTTTTACAACTAAAGTTTTGTTATAGAAAGGAGAAACTAAAGATTCAATATCATCTTTGTCCATATCTGAATCTAATAAAATTGCTTTAGGAACATTTAAACCTGCTTCAGCCATTATTTGTTTTGAAGTAAATTTATCATCTGTTATAATTGGGAAAATATAATTATCTCTATCTGTTTTATTTCCCTCTATAGCAAACTCTCTATGACCATTATATTCTAATTCAACAACACTTTTTGTCTCATTTAAAACTCTATAGTTTACCCCTTGTGAAATTGCATCTTTTATTAATACAACAGATTCTGCTACTAGTTTTTGATATTTTTGAAGACAATATCTTGTATCATATCCTTCTTGCATATATTTTTTTGCAATTTCTACTTTTTCTTCAAAGGATAGTGTTTCTTCAAAGTCTTTAGCTTTTAACTCTGAAACAATATTTTTTATAGAATCTACTGATTTTAAACAATATTGTTTTCCAATTTTTTGCATATATTTATTAATTTCTGAAACTGTATTTAGTTCATTTTTTTCTAATGAGCAAAATACTAAAGTTATTAAGAAATATATTTGATCTAAGGAAATTGTATTTCTATTTTTATAATTTGGTTTTATGTTAGATATTGTAATTTTATTTTTATTTACATTCAATGTACAGCTACCAAAAATCTTTTCAAAAAGTTTTATTTTTGAATTAAATTCTGGTTTTAATATTTTATACGCCTCTTCAAGTTTATTTGGTAAATTTGTATTTACAGTTTTTATTTCTTCATAAAATTCTTTATCAATAGACAATTCTAAATTGTTTGATAAGCTTAAATTTTCATAACTTGAAAATGGCCAAATTAATTCTTTTAAATTATATAGTTCTACATATACAACATTAGTTATCTCTTCTAATTTATTATATACTTCTAAAATATTTATTTCTGCTGGAGTTATTATTTCTAATATATTATCTGATTCTTCTCTAGCAGATTTTATTAAATTATTTTTCTCTTTATTACCGAAAGCTTTAGGGTAAGAAAAAGCTTTTTGTTCAGCTTTTTGATTTAGTCTTAAAACTTCTCTTCTTATACTAATATTAAATTTTTCTTGTTTCATGGTAAATTCCTCTTCTACAATTTATAATACTATTTTTAAAAAGTTTTATTTGCGTTTTCTAATTGTAAGCTTAATACTGGTTCTCTATTATTTCCATCAGCAGTAGTTCCAACTTCTAATTTGATATTTAATGCATTTATTGGTTCTATGCTATGGAACGTAACTTTCTTGTCACCTACTATATTTACAAACTTTTTGTTTTCATTTGTATTTTTTGAAATAACATTACTTAAACTTGAAAATAAATTTGTAGATTTGCAATTTTGATAATCAAAATTCAAATTATTATTGTTTATTTCTTTGTCTCCATTTAAATCAATCTCTAATACAAAAGTCGGCGCTTCAAGTAAATTCTTTTCTTTATTTTTAATTTCATAATATCCTGCTAAAAACATTTGAAGATTTATGTTCTCTTCTTGTAATTCTTTTACAGCTTTACATACGGAATATAAGCTGTTTGTATTTCTACAGTCTACCTCACAAATTAATCTTACTTTTTTGTCTTTGTTAAGTTCATATGCACCTTTTATTGCTGATTTAAATAATTCTCTTCCTAATCCTCTTATTTTGTTTCCATTTTTATCTACTGCATTCATTTTAGTTAATACTCCAGTAATTGATAAAACATCTTCACCCTTTGTTGGGAAATATGGATTATCTGTTATTGAACTATTATTTTCAAATTTAACAGTAGTTGTTCCTAATATTTCATCTTTTCCAAATTCATCTTTTTTTGTGACAAGCATTATTGGATAATTTGAAATATTATTTAAGACATTACTTATATTCGGAATATGCATAAAGTCTTTGTTTCCTGTAAAGTTATTATCATAAAAATAAGTTAGATTAAAAATTGTATCTCTCACTGACTCTTTATTTCTTATTGTTTGAAATAAATGAAAATTAGCGTCTAGTGAATTTTGACTATTTACCTTTTCTGTTTTTTCCTCCATTTCTTTAATATAATATTTGAAAATCTTCTGCTTGGCTACTTCTCCATCTTGTTTAAAGTTAGATCGGGGTCGAGCCTTCTTTTTCTTTTTCATAAAAATCTCCTATTTTCTTCTTATAAAGATAGTAGATAAGTAGTTTATTCCGATTTTTTGTGTAAAATAAAAAATATCCTACTTCTACACAACTATAATACTCCGTTTTTTGCCCAAAAGCAATTTGGAAAAAAATCGTTTTATTGAGAATTAAATCCTTTTTTTCAATAGTTTTACATCTTATTATATTCTTTTCTCTTTAAATTACCTCTTTATATCTCTTTATATCTCTTTTTTACTGTCCATGAAAAAAATTTTTTAACAGTTATTTATAAAAATGCAAAAAACGCCTAAAAATAGGCGTTTTTTATATATTTCGATACAATCACAATATAGTATCATTTATTAAATTTTTATTACTTTATTTTCTTCTTTTTCTATATGCCCAAACAATAACTCCTATTAAAATTATTAATAGTGGAATACCAACTACTAGTATAATAACTATTAGATTTTGAATCATTGTTGGTGTATATGTTGAAGTAGAAAAGTCTTTTCTTATTGTTATGATATTATCTTTTCCAGCAAGATAAGCCATAGAATTTATAACAAAATCCGAATTACTTCCCAACCATGATAAAGGATAAGATTGGTTTAATTCACTTACTGTATAATCAGATATGAAACTTGCTGAAGATACTATTATCAATTCTGATTTTTTCTCTTCTTTATCTTCTGGTGTTGTTACATCTTTGCTTAAAATAGAAGCAATTTCTACTACACCTGTTTCAGCAGTTTTTGCTGCTGTTTCTAAATCTACATTTAAATCTTTAATAAATGCAGTTTCTTCAGATGTTTTTAAAAGATTTTCTTTAGTTACTTTTAAATCTTTTAAAACACTGTCTGCATGATATTCTAATTTTGCTGCATATACAAGCCAAATTGCTGTATTTGGACTGCTATCTGTATAGATATCTTTTGTAATTTGGTGTGTACTAGATACTTCTGGCATAAATATATATGGTGTTTCAGATAATTGTCTATTCAATTTATATTCTAAAGCATAACCATTTTTTACTGTAACTCCATATAAATCTAAAACAGATTGTAAATTAGGAAATTTTATATCTTGAGCAACAACATCCATTGAAAAGAATATATTTCCACCTTTATTAATATAGTCTTTAATGTATTGAGCTTCAAGTTCCAAAAGATCTGATGATGGAGATATTATGGCTAATATATCACAATCATCTGGAACTTTTCCTGCTGTTGGTAAACTTACGAAAGAAGTTTCATAGGCTTCGTTATTTAATTGAGTAGTAAGCCAATTAATTCTTGTATTATCGTATTCTCCATGACCTTGTACGAAATAAACTTTAGGTTTATTTTCTGTAATTAATCCTAACATTGAATTTGTCAAAGTTTGTTCTGTTGTATCTACAGCTTGATAAGTTGTATAATCATATGTTACAAAATCAGTAGATGTATCTATTATTTTTTTAGATTCTCCTGATTTCATTATTAATATTGTATATCCTTCTTGAAGACCATATTCTTTAATTAAATCATAATTACTTTCTTCTGTTATTATTTCATATTTGATTTTTTCATTTATTTTAGTATATTGATTTAATAAATCTATTAATGGTTCTTCTTCAACATGTCCATATACATACATTGTTACATCTTGATCAATTTTTTCAACAGCTTTTTTACTAGCATCAGTTAAAGAATATATTTTATTTTCAGTTGCATCAAAAACTGGTAATTCTGTTTTTGATGCCCATAAGTTTATAGCAATATATGTTACAAAAAGTATTGCTACAATAAGAAATGTTTTTGTTTTTGTAACTAACCATTTTCTTTTAAATGTTATAGCTAATTTTTCTGAAAATTTTACTTTGTTTTCATTCTTTGCATTTTCGTTTGTTTTATTTTCTTTTGCTTTCTTTTTCATTTTATATCTCCCCCTCCTTTATTTAACGCTTTTTCTTCTTTGTAATGATACTACTGTTAATAGTATAAAAACTAAAGTGAAAGATACAAGTTTAATTATTGATTCTATAGAAACTAATCCATAGAAGAAATCCTCAAAAGCTAGCATTACTGAGAATATTTCTAACCACTCAAAAGCATATGGTAAAAACCAAATTCCCATGAAAATGAATATTGTTACTACTGCAGAAACTATTTGGTTTTCTGTTACACTTGAAGCAAACATACCAAAAGATATATAAGCTAAGCTTAATAAAAAGAATCCAAATAATGTTGCAAAAGCTACTTCTAATGATGGTTTTCCGAAAAATTTTAATATTGCAAAATACATTAATGTAAGAAGTTCAGTTATTAGAACCATTATCACTGCAGCTAAAAATTTACCAAAAACAATTGAAAATATACTTCTTGGTGATGTTAATAACAATTGTTCTGTTCCATTTTTTCTTTCCTCTGAAAACATTCTCATTGTTAGAAGAGGAATTACGAATGTTAATATTGTAGCTCCATCAGCAAATAAAAATTCAAATCTTACAGTACGAGCTAAAAATATATTAGAATAGAAAAATATACTAAATATTAATAAAAATAATCCTATAAAAATATATCCTATTGGAGATAATAGATAACTTTTTAATTCTTTTTTCATTATAGCAAACATTATTTATCCCCTCCTTTTTGTTCTGCTTTTTCTTCTTTTTTCTCTTCTTCAGCTTGTGATTTTTTTTCTTCTTTTAATTTTTTCTTCGCTTCTTTTTCAGCTTCTTTTTTTGCATTTTTTGCTTCTTTAGCAGCTCTTCTACGAGCTTTTTCTTCTTTTATTGCTAATTTTCTATTTTCTCTTTCTTGTCTTTTTAAATTTTCTTCTTCTCTTAATTCTTCTATTTCTTTTTCATATTGCATTTTTCTTATTTCTTTTTGACTAAATTCAGGTCTATCTTCAACAAGTTTAATAAATGCGTCTTCTAAAGAATTTTCAGATTTTTTCATTTCTAAAATTGTTATTTCATTTTTAGCACAAGTAGCAAATAATTTCTTTCTTATATCTATATTTCCATCTATTTCTACTGCATATTCTTTTGAATTTTCTTCAGTATTTTCTTTAACTAATTTTATATCTATAATTTCTTTTATAGATTCTTTTACATCTTCAAATTTGCTTTCTAAATCATCTACAACTACTGTTAAAATATTCTTTTCTACAGTTTTTTCCTCTAAGTTTTCAGGAGTATCAACTGCAACAATTTCACCTTTATCTATTATTACAACTTTCTCGCAAATTTGACTTATTTCAGAAAGAATATGTGAACTAATAAGTACAGTATGATTTTTTCTAAAAGATTTTATTAATTCTCTTATTTCTATAACTTGTTTTGGGTCTAATCCAACTGTTGGTTCATCTAAAATTAATATTTTTGGATTTCCTACAATTGCTCCAGCTAAACTTACCCTTTGTTTATATCCTCTAGATAAGTTTTTTGTTAAATTGTTTTGTACTTTTTCAAGACCAGTACTTTTAATTGCATTTTCAACAGCAATTTTGCGTTCTTTTCTTGGTATTAATTTTAAATCAGCCATATAACTAATAAACTCTTTAACAGTTAAATCATAGTAAAGTGGTGTACCTTCAGGCATATATCCTATTTGAGATTTTACTTTTTTTGGATTTTCATCTATATTGTAACCATCTACTATTATTTCTCCTTCTGTTGGTTCAATAAAGCCGGTAATCATGTTCATTGTTGTAGATTTTCCAGCACCATTACGACCTAAAAAGCCAACGATTTCACCATCTTTGATTTCGAAATTTATGTTTCTAACTGCATAAAAATCGCCATATTTTTTAGTAACATTTTTAACTTCTATCAAAGTCTTTTCCTCCTTTATTTTTGTATGTATAAATTTATATTATCTTAAAATAATATTGCATTATTTTAAAATTAATAACATGATAAAAAACCGTCTTAAAATTTCTCTTTTTTATCATTTTTGACGGCATTTTTAATTTTTCTTAATAGCAATTAATGCTTTTATTTTTATACCTTCTTCTGAAAACATTTTTTCATGTTCTGTTACAATGTTTTCTTCAAAAATCATTTCATTATGCAAATCATGTGTTTTTGAAATAATTTCAAATCCTGCCTCTTCAAAATATTCTAAACTTGCTTCAAATAATTCGTCCGAATCAGTTTTAAAATATATTTTACCATCATCTGTTAATAACTCTTTATATTGAATTAATTGTCTTGGATGAGTAAGTCTTTTTTTATTATGTTTTTTCTTTGGCCATGGATTACAGAAATTTATATAAATTCTTTCTACCAAATCTTTTGATTCAAAAACATCAGTTAATCTTTCTACATTTGCTCTAATTAAATATAAATTTTCTGGATTTTCAAAATTATAACTTGTTTCAATATTTCTTTTTGATAATCCAAGCATTGCTTCTATCATATCTACAGCAATATAATTTATATCTTTATGTTTAGATGCTAAACTTGATATAAACAAACCTTTTCCACAACCAAGTTCAATATATAACGGTTGTTTTTTAGCAAATTTTTCTTGCCATTTACCTTTAAATTCTTCTGGTTGGTCTATATAAAATTTTGCTTCTGACAATTCTTTTGCAGCCCATTTTTTTCTTCTAATTCTCATTTCATACATCCTTTTTAATGTTTTTTGTAAGTATCAGTATATAGCTTATCTTTTCTAACTATATTACCATCATCATCTTTATATACTCTATATGATTCAACTACTAAACTTGAATCTGTAGATTTTACAACTTTGGTTCCAAGAGACAAATTATATATATCATAATCTTCATTTGTTCTTAAACCATAAATTTTTACTTTTGCAACTCCATTTTTTACTGAAGTTTCTATTTTTATTGGATATGCTCTTCTATTTTCAAACTTAAAATCAGTTGATCCCCATACTACCGTAGCATCTTTTCCTGCATCTGCATAAGATGGAACAAACATATGGTTTCTTCTTTCTTCAATTAACATTCCAGCATCTATTGCAGCATTATATAAAGTAGTAGATATTTGGCAAATTCCTCCACCTAATCCATCTGTTACTTCTCCATCTTGATAAATTGCAGCATTTTTATATCCTGCAGCAATTGTTCTCTTTCCTACAACTTTATTATAAGAAAAAATTTCTCCTGGCATTACAACAGTTCCATCAATCTTATTAGCCGCAAGTTTTAAGTTTGTTGTTCTATCTGGATTATTCACATATTCAGTAGACCACGAACCAAGTAAATTAGGAAATGCTTCCATACCTAAATCTTGAACTGTTATTTCTGCTTTTGAATATTGCAATTCAATTTCATACTCTTCTGCTTCAGGATTTTCCGCAATCATATTGTTTAAATGTTCTTTATCAAAATCGATACCAGTTACATCTGCAAATACCGCATAAGGTTCTGTTGTAAAATATGCGTTCTGAGGTTCTCTAAATATATCTTCATGTATTATATCAACATTTATTGGTTCTGGATACTGTACATATGTTGGTATTGAAATATAAGTTTTTGAATAACTAATATCTTGAATTGCTGCTATTATTGTTTTCTTTAATTCTTCAATTTCAATTCCAGCACCATTAATACCATTTGTTACAACTAAATTCCCATCATCAACATAATATCCATGTTGTACTAATTGATCTGGTAAATAAGATTCTATTGTCTTTAAGTATTTTGTTAATTCTTCATCATTATATGTTAATTTAGGCTCTATCTCAATATTAGTCATTGCAACTATTATATATTCATTTATGTCTTTTAGAAAATCACCTGACTTCGCAATATTAAATGCATAATCAACAGAAGCTTCAATATCAAATTTGGCGTCTATTTGTTCTACTTCAACATAATAATTATTGTTTTTATATGTAAGCTCTATATGGTCATTCATTTGTTTATCTAATTCTGAATCAACCAATTCTATTGCTTCTTTTTTCGTTAAACCAGATACATTTATTCCTTTTATAAAAACACCTGGTTGAATCTTATCAGTTGTTTGTTGATTTGAATAAAACATCGAAAGTAAAGCTATAATAATACCTATTACAATAGCAAGTAATATTATAAACACTAAAACAATATTGCTACGACTAAAAAACTTCTTTTTTACAGTAAAATTACCTTCAAAATTTTGCATCTTTTTCCTCTATTTTTTCTTTTGAAATTCGTTTACATTATATTTTAAATATGCTCATAAATCAATATATTTTTAAAATTTAAACATCAAAAAAGCCTATTTTGTCTTGTTTATAATTTAATATTAACAAAATCAAAAAGGCTTTTTAGTTTATGTATTATTCACTTATTTTATCTTCTACTAAAGTATGATCACTATCATCATTTTCATCTTTAGTTACCATGAATCCTGTAGCTATAGGTCTTGTCTTATGAGCACCTGTACTATCAATTGGATCATTTACTATTATATTATTTACTACTAAAACACTTGATGTTCCACCATCTAAGTTTGCAGCATTATATGCACCATAATTTTGTAATATTTCTATTAAGTCATCCATATCTGCACCTGGTTTTGTAGCTGTTCTTCCATCAACAACTAAAAACAATACTATACCATCTTGTCTTTGAGCAATTGCTGTTCTTGGAGCTGTTCCCCAACCCCCATTACCTAATACTTCTGAAGCTTTTCCATTTACTATTAAGAATGGTCCAAATGTAACCGCATCTCTAATTCCTAATTCTTTTGCTTTTGATACAGACATTTTTCCTAAAACTAATTTATCTTCTTCTGTGAATCCTATTACGCCTCCAGAACCACCATATGTTTTAGTTGTCATATATACACCATCACGAACTGTTATTCCTAAAGGTGATCCTCCTGTACTATTAAAGTTTGGATCGTCAAATCCACCACCGTTTATTGCTATTAGTGCATCATTATTTTTTGCCATTGTTGTTACATACTGTCCAGATTTTCCTATATTAGCTGTAACTAATGTTTTTACTCTTGAAGGTTCATATACTGCAACTAGATATCCGTCAAATTTCTTTTCTGAAATTTCTATTATTTTATAATCATTATTTTTTGGATCTCTTTCCAATATTGCTCTTTCATATTCGTTTTCGTATACTACAACATTTTCTTGTTTTCCAGTTGTTATTGCGTTAACATCTGTAAGTTCATCTATTTCTACTATCTTATTTTTATCTAATACATAATTAATTGTTTCTTCATCATAAAACCATGTTGCAAAATATTGATGAGTCATTGTAGTCATAGCTGTTGTTACTAACCATTCTCTAAAACCACTCCATGGTCCATATAGCAAAAATAAAACAACAATTATTCCAATTGTTCCCAAAGTAAATAATGTTGTAAAAATTTTTGTTATGACAGAATTGTTAGATTTATTTGATTTTTTTCCATTGTTTGCGATTCTACTTTTAGTTGTTCTTCTTCCTATTCTTACGTCTTCTACATCCTTATCTATTGTACAATTTTCCATTTTGTAATTCCTTTCTTTGCTTAAACTTAATATATTTATTTTATACAAAAACAATATTTTTGTCTATAGAATTTTTTAGAAATTAATAATTTCATAACATTCACATTTTCGTAGTATACTACTTTTAAAAATTAAAGTCAAGCTACAGTATTGACTCTATTTTTTATTAGCAATATACTATTTGTAATAAATTAAGATTGGAGATTTATTTATGGATAAAAGAAATTTAGAAATGATTGCAGATTTTTATGAATTTACCATGAGTAATGGTTATTTTCAAAAAAATATGAATGATATAGCTTATTTTGATGTATTCTTTAGAAAAGTTCCTGATGATGGAGGTTTTGCAATTTTTGCTGGATTAAAACAAATTATAGACTTTGTTAAAAATTTACATTTTTCTGAAGATGATATCTTATATTTAAAAGAAAGAAATATGTTTTCTGATAATTTTTTAGATTATCTTCGTAATTTTAAATTTACTGGTGATATTTGGGCTATTCCAGAAGGTACTGTTGTATTTCCTGGTGAACCTTTAATAACCGTTAAAGCACCTATCATTGAAGCACAACTTTTAGAAACTTATTTTCTTTTATGTGTTAATCACCAAAGCCTTATCGCTACAAAAACAAGAAGAATTGTTAATCAAGCAAAAGGTAAACCAGTCATGGAATTTGGTGCTAGAAGAGCTCACGGATCAGACGCAGCTATATATGGTGCTAGAGCAGCTATTATAGGTGGCGCAGTTGGCACTTCATGTACAGCTTCAGCACAAAATTTTGATGTACCTGTTAGCGGTACTATGGCTCACAGTTGGATTCAAAGTTTCGATTCAGAATATGAAGCTTTTAAAGCTTATGCTGAAATATATCCTAATAGCTGCACTTTTTTAGTTGATACTTACAACACTTTAGAATCTGGTGTTCCTAATGCAATTCGTATTGCAGACGAAGTTCTAAAACCACTTGGTGCTAGACCTGTTGCAATTAGATTAGATAGTGGAGATTTAGCTTATCTTTCAAAAGCTGCTAGAAAAATGTTAGATGATGCTGGTTACCATGATTGCAAAATTTGTGCTACTAACTCTCTCGACGAAAGACTTATTGCTTCTCTTTTTGAGCAAAATGCAAAAATCGATTTATTTGGTGTTGGAGAAAACTTAATCACAGCAAAAAGTGATCCTGTTTTTGGTGGTGTTTATAAATTAGTTGCTATGGAAAAAGACGGAAATATCATTCCTAAAATTAAAATTAGCGAAAATGTTGCCAAAGTTACAAATCCTAGTTACAAAAAAGTATTTAGATTCTATTCAAAAGAAACAAATATGGCCTTAGCTGATTTAATCACACTTCATAATGAAGAGGTTCTAGAAGGAGAATATACAATTTTTGATCCTGCTAATACATGGAAAAGAAAAATTTTAAAAGATTATTATGTAAAAGAATTACATGTAAAAATCTTTGAAAATGGTAACTTAATTTATAATTCTCCTACATTAAAAGAAATAGCAGAATATTCAAAAAAAGATTTAGAAACAATTTGGGACGAAATAAAACGTATGGACAATCCTCATAGGTATTTTGTAGATTTATCACAAAATTTATGGAATTTAAAACAAGAATTGTTACACAGATAAAAAAATAAAAGAAGCATTTCTAAATGCTTCTTTTATTTTTATTGTTCTCTTGAATCTGTTTTAGAATCTCTATTCTTTATCATATCATTATGTATTTCGATTAAAGATCTTAGTTGTGTTCCCATCTCACCTTCAGTAGCTCCAGTTTCAACAATTTTTGAAATTACTTCAAACATTTTTCTTGTATTTTCATCTTTAAATCCAATCATAGAATGAGCTTTATTAGACTCTGCTAATTCTTTATGAAATTTATTCAACAATTCAAAATCACCACTCAAGCTTTCTTCATCAATTTCCACTTTACCAAACACGTTTAAATTTAACGCAGTCTTAATGTTTAATGTTGCTCTATTTAAATCTTTATCATTTTCTAAATTTTTTTTGCTAATCCTATAAGCTCTTTCCATCATTTTGTCGAAAATCGTTTCAAAAAAATGTTCTTTTTTATCTTCTGGAATATCTTTTAAAAACTCTGTTAATGAATCTGCAAAATCAGCTATTTTTATTTTACGATCTCTTGTATCTATATCATCAGTTGTGTAAATACCAGATAAAGAATATGGTATTTCTTCAGTTGTTCTTTCTTCATATTCAATATAATTATTATAATTAAAATTAGTTACTTTTGATTGTAGCTTTTGGTTATCTTCAATTTCCGCCTTCTTTTTTTCTTGATTTAGATGTTTAAAATATTCTTTTTGTGCTTCAGGAGTTTCAAATGATATAGCTGCTGTTTTGGCACTTTCTTCGACTCTTTCGATTCTTATTCTATTCAATTGTTCCGCTGAATCTGTTATTCTTTCCAAAAACCTTTTCTTGGCATCATTATTTATATTTTTATCAAACATTAATTCAAAATTATCTCTAATTTCAAAATATAAATCTGCAACATCATCGTTCTTTTTTAAATTAGTTCCATAAGTTTTATCTAACAAAGAAAATAACATTTCATTAAATAAATCTTGTCTTATACTTTCTGGAATTCCTTTTTGTATACTTTGCAAATCTTTTATTAGTTTTTCAAAATTTATTTTTCTGCTTCTCGTGTCAACTTCTCCGGTATATCTAATCCCCTTAAATCTATAAGGATTTAAAGCGTCATCTAAAATTTCAAGGTATTCATTAGCTTCCACTTTTTCTTCTACTATTTTTATAATTGAATAACCTAAAGTGGTATCTTTAATTTCTCTAAAAGATGTTGGTATTCCGGGTCTTTTCTTTTTTCCGTTTATAATAATTTCCACATCTTCCATTCCATTAGTATAATTTATTTCTAACCTATCACGACCTCTAAATATCGTATTGTTTCCATATTTAAGTTCTTCTTCAACTATTTCTCCATTTTCTCCAATTTCTAGAAGAAACCTTTGATTGTCACGAATTTCCAAATATCTATTTTTATCTATTTCTCTAAAAGTATTTTCTCTTGTAGACACAGTGTCTCTTTCCCTTTGTCTTTCTATTTCATATAAAGCTCTAAATAGTGGAAAATTTGATTTCACAGCTGAATTTAATTTTACAACTTCATCTGAATTAGAAAAAAACTTTATATTATATTCTGTCAATAAAAAATCTATTTGAACATCCGAAAGGTTAAATTTATTTTGCAAAACAGCCATTCTTTCTAAAAAAGTAATAATATCCATATTGCGTGATTTTTTTAATAATAATGTCGAAAATGTTTCGAATGTTTTTGATTCATCTAGTTTTAAGATCGGATCATCTCTTGATATTTCTCCTAATGATACTGTAATACTATTTCTATCATATTTTACATTAGGAGAAATCTTTTCAACCATTTCATCTATCGTATCATCATCTAATGTTGCTAAATGACTATTTTCAACAATTTCTCTAGTTGCCAAATTTGCCACTTTTCTTTTTAGAAAGCCTATTGCTGGAAAAGTATTTACAAAGTAATTAATTGGTAACTTTCCGTAGCACATCCGATATAGTTCTATTTATCAAACCAACATCCAATGCTCCATTTTTGTAAAACTCAAAATCTTTAGCCATTTTAGATATTCCTGCGACAGCTATCTCTTCGAACATTGAAAGCACATCGTATTCAACATGTACATATTGTTGCTTTAATTGCGAAATGCTTTCTTCCATATCTTCAAGTTCTGCATCAGAATAATCATTTTCTTTTGAATTCAATGCTTGTTCGTATTTCAATTCTGCAGATTTATACTCATGAAACAAATTTAAATTTTCGTAAAATTCTTCAAGTTTTTTTCTTTCACGTGTTCCATCTGATCCGTTCTTATCTGATAAAAGAGAAACGATTTTATTGTCAAAAACACTCACATTTCCTAATAGATAAGCTTTTACTATTGAATCACCGCAAATATAATGCAAAAATTTAACTACAGCAACATTTTCTATATAAGCAGTTTCTTTTCCTTCTACTAAGCTTTTTAAATATTCTGTTAAACCTTCGTCAATAAAAGTCGAAAAATTACTACCATGGTCAGTCATAAAGTGAAATTTCTCGTGTGTCGCAACATCTCTTGATTTTATTCCTAATCTTATTCTATTGGTTCCTCTTGTATAATATCCTCCCCAATGTGGGTTTTCTCTTTTTTCTCTATCGTCCATAGACTCTACTACAAGTTCTTTAATTCTTGGTGCTAATTGCCTTTTATTTATCCATCTTTCAAAATTCTTTTTTCCTAGCATATCAAAAATACGTTCAAAACAATCTTTTGAAAGCTCTTCAAATTCTTCTGTTATTCCCGAATTTATTTCTAGACTTTTTTCTAATCTTTTGTCCATAACAACTCCTAATCTAAAAAGATTTTTCTTTCAAATTCATAAAAAGGTACTGGTTGTCTTTTATGTTTAGAATTTTTGTTTTTTCTTTCTATTATTTCCATTGCTACTGTATCTGTTTTTCCTGTTTCTATATATTCTGCAATTTGTTTGTATGTAACTCCCATTTTTTCTTCGTCAGTCAAAGTTCCTAATCCATCAGCTGGAGCTTTATGAATTATTTTATCAGGAACTCCTAAATATTCTCCAATCGCTAAAACTTCATCAACAGTAAAGTTTGCTAGTGGATTAAAATCCGAAGCACTATCTCCCCACTTTGTTGTATACCCTACCATTCTTTCACAAAGATTTCCGGTTCCGATAACTAAGTATCCTAAACTTTGAGCTACACCATATAATGTAAGCATTCTCATTCTTGGTTTTATATTTACTTTTGCTTCTTGATTTAACTCTAATTTTATATTAGAAATCCCTGTGTTTATAGAATTCTCAAGAACATTATAACTATCTGTAAGATCAATTTCTAAAAATTTAACATCATAAGTTTCTGAAACTAATTTGGCGTCTTCTAAATCGGCTTGAATCGAGTTACATGGCATAGCTATTGTCAACACTCTATCTTTACCTAATGCTTTTGTAGCCATTGCAATAACTGTAGCAGAATCTTTTCCACCACTATTTCCTACGACCACGCCTTTAGCCCCTGTATTCTCTACATATACTCTTATCCAATTTATCGCATTTTCTGCTTCTTGTATTAATTTTGTATATTCTAACATATATGTTACTCCTTTGTTCTATGTATTTATTTTTTATTATCAACTTTTAAAAATTCAACATATTCTTCCAAACACATATCTAATTCATTTATTTTTTTTGCATGTTCAACCCCCACATATCTCCAATGCCATGGTTCATATCCCACACCTGTTATTTCTTTTTTGTCTTTTCGATATCTTAAAATAAATCCATACTTTTCTGCGTTTTCTGTTAACCATTTAAATTCTTTTGTGTTTTCGAAATCTGGTTTTACATTGTTAAAATCAACAGCTAGTCCTAAGTGATGTTCGCTAGTTTCAGATTTATTTACCCATCTTGAAGCATATATTTCTGCTTGTTCTCTTGTTTTTCCCATATTTATAAATTCTTGCACTTTATTATCAAACAGTCTTTTTTGGTATTCAACTGATCGATATGCAGATTGTATCCAAATATTAGCTGCTCCTTCAGCTTTCATATCTTTAATCATCTGCGTTAATTCGTCAATTGCTCTAGCATCGAATTGTCTTGTTCTATCATAATTTGCTAGTTCTACTTCAAAATCTCCAGGCAAAGGATTTTCTGTATTTACAAGCATTATTTTCCAATCTGAAAGTTCTGTTATAACTTGCACTTTTTCGCCAGGAAGCACCACTTTTAAATCTCTAGACCTATTTTCAACCCCTAGAGATTTTTCTTTTGGTATTTCGTTACTTAATACTAATTTTTCATTTTCTTTTTTGCCAATTTCTATTTTAAGTTCTTCTTTTTTCTGTTTAATAACACTTCCAGTTATCAGTATAGATATTAATAATAATAAAACAATTAGTATATTAAAAATTGAACAAATTGTTTTCATTAAAGCTCTCCCGCCTCAAGTCCGAATTTAAGAAAGCTTACACTAAAATTAATTAGTGCGCTTTATTTTTTGAGGATAAATTCAAAGATTCTTAATTATTCTAAAAATCTTTTTGACCTCTTATTTGAAGTTTTAAATAAAGTAAGTATTGATTGAATAGCTTTTAAAAGTAAAGATTTTCTTATCATAATAAAATCTCCTTTTATATTTTTATTTCATCATCTCACAAATTAATTAAAATTCATTATATAAATCATTATCCTTTATATAATAAAAAACTTCATCTGGTGTTAAATATCTAATGCTTTTCCCTCTTTTTATTTTTTCTCTTACAAAAGTAGAACTTATATTACTTCTTATATTTTCTTTAACCTTTATAAAAGAACTTCTATGTGTTTTTAAAAATTCATCATTTTCAATTATTTCATCCATAACATCTTCGTCGCGTTCTATTACAAGAATTTTAAATTTTGAAAGGAGAATTTCTGGTGATCCCCAATTAGGAATATCTCTTAAATTATCAGTTCCTATTGTAAAGCATAACTCATAATCTGAGTATTGTTTTTGCAATAATTCTAAAGTTTCTAGTGTATGTAATTGTGTTTCCTGAATCAATTCTATATCTGAAACTTCAAACTCATCATTCTTATCGCATACAATTTTCAACATATTAAACCTATGATGATTTTCTAGTAGTCCTTTTTTATTGTATTTAGAACTAACTGGTACAAATATTACTTTTTCTATATTTTCATATTCATTAAGCATTTGCTCTGCTAGTGAAAAATGTGAATTAAGAGGCGGATTAAACGAACCGCCAAAAATCGCTAATACTTTCTTGTTATCCATATCTATTCCTATTCTTTATAGTTTGTTTATAATTTATTATTAATTTTGTTCTACTTCTTTTTTCTTAAATAATTTTATTTTTATTTTATCTATAAATTTAAATACATAATCATCTTTTAATACAATTAGCATTCCGAAATATATTAAACATCCTATTATCATTTGAGTAATTATAGATGTTATATTTATAAAATATTCTTTATTTATTGATATTGAATTTGAAATATTTATTAACATCGCATCTATTGCATTGATTTTTAAAATTAATCTTACTCCAAAACATCCCACAAACATTACAACACCAGCTGTAAAATATTTCCATGCCATTTGTAAAAGATTTTTGAATGAAATATCTTTTTTAATATATTGAAATTGTACTATAACAACTATTAATTCTGA
>JAEIGA010007127.1_pt1 | contig 17007 bp, 10 predicted proteins | sample 9270691 | NCBI WGS metagenome assembly JAEIGA01 (sample SAMN17057246, study PRJNA624740) | gut metagenome | biome: biome; isolation source: fecal sample | host: Bos grunniens | place: China: Xizang | collected 2019
ACGTCTTGCTGCGGAACAGGAGCATCAAAAGATACCCCTCCGGCAAGGCGATTGCCAGATACAGCGGCACGCGAACGTAAAAAATCTCCGCAGGTGTGCCGTAATAGACCATCATGCCGATGGTTTTGACCACCATGGAACCAACAATATGCGCAGCATAGACTGGCAAAAAGATACGCCACGTTCCCAGCTTTTGCATATCCCCCGACGTGATACATCTTCCCACGGCACCGGAGACAATACCGATCAGCACAGCACCCAGCGTGATAATAGGATTGATGGCATAACCGACCAGCACGCAGCCGACAAGATCCGCCACAGCCGCCGTAGCGCCGCCGATCAATGGCCCGAATAAAAGCCCGGCAAGAATGATGGAAAGATAGTTTCTAAGATTCATTTCTCCTTCAGGTAAATTTGTGTATATCCTGCAAATATCGATATTTTAATTTGAAAAACCGCTATTATTCAGCAAATACTTTGCCTTGCATGATTGCGAGGGCTTTGTTTTTATAGAAATGCATGTAAATTTGCAATGACATGAAAAATATACTGACTATAATCGTATGCGCAGCCTTAGCCTGCGTATCTTGTGTACAGCCTGACAGATATATTACAATTACGGGTTATGCACAAGGGGGAACCTATACTGTGAAACTGAATCTTAATGGTCGTGACGGCATGGTTGACGCGTCTCCGGAGGAAATTCGCGATTCTGTGGATGCCATTCTCAGGAAGATAGATAATTCTCTGTCTGGATACAACCGTAATTCCATCCTCAGTCGTTTCAATTCTGGCGAGACCGTGATCCCAGACCCTTTGTTCCTTGAGATATACGGCGATGCCAGAAGGTTCTTTGATTTGACGGATGGTGCTGTGGATGTGGCTTCGGCTCCTCTCTTCGATATGTGGGGCTTCGGTTTCAAGAGCGGTGAGATGCCAGATGAAGCAATGATCGCCCGGACTCTTGCCGGTTCAGGCCTGAATCGTCTTGCAGGCTCCATGCAAGGTGCTTTGGCAGCGGATGGGACCCTGTCTCCGCATGCCATGCTCAAACATGATGATATGCCTGTTGATAAATCTGATGACGTCTTGCCTCAGCTTAACTATAATGCCATAGCACAGGGATACAGTTGTGACAAGGTGGCAGAATATCTGTATGGTCTTGGGGTGAAGGATATGATGGTGGATATAGGTGAAATCTTTTGTGATGGAGTCAATCCGAACGGATTCCGGTGGACTATAGGCATAGACCGCCCATCTGACGGTAATGACCGTCCCGGTGCGGATCTTCAAGGCATCTTCAGAGTACCTGACGGCCCACATGGAGTCGTCACTTCCGGCAACTACCGCAAATTCTACGTGCGTGACGGAAAGAAGTATGCCCATACGATAGATCCGGTCACAGGTCGTCCTGTCGAGCATAATCTCCTCAGTGCCACCGTGGTGGCTCCTGATGCCATGACCGCAGATGCATATGCCACATACTGCATGGTTGTAGGCCTTGAGCAGGCAATGAAGTTCATCGAGTCGGATGAGATGCTCGAAGGATGTCTTGTCTATGATGATGGCGGAATCTTTGCCACCTGGTGCTCTTCAGGTTTTTCACTTGAGCAGTAATCCTACATTTCTGATATTATGCCCAGACTCCATATGAGTGTCAGGGCAATTTTTTCTGTGGCCCGGATCAGTGTTTCTGGACAGATTCCAGCTGCGGACAGTACAAGAGTGGCCGCGGCTGCAGGTATGAGCAGGCCTGTAATCGGAAGGGCGATCAGATTGGTAAGAAGGAAATATTTCGGGAATGTTCCAAAATAGATGTATGCAAGTGGGCCGGTAGTTATCTGGCATGCTATTGAAAGAGTAGCTGATTCCCATAGTTTTGAGCGCAAAGGCCAAAGGTCTTTCAGTAAAGGGTGAAGATATGCGATTCCTGCCATTGCTGCATAGGATAGCTGGAATCCTATGTTCTTGATCGACAGGGGAGATATGGTTAACTGTATCAGCATTGCAGACATGATCGTGATGCGGATATTGTGCCTTCGTCCGGTGATTGCAGCGCATTCCCCAAGCAGAATGAACAGAAATGCTCTTACGATTGACGCTCCCGATCCGGTAGCCATGGTATAGAACCCGCAAAGACAGACTGTTATGCATGAGCGTGCTTTCTTTGCGCCAGCTGTGTTGCCCAAGATGCTCAGTGCCCGGTTGATCATCATGTATATGATTCCAAGGTGCATGCCTGAAAGCGCCAGGATATGGGCGGCTCCGCTTTCTCTGAATGCTGAAACTGTTTCTGATGGAATGTCCGCCTTTTCTCCTGTCAGCAGTGCCTTTATCAATGCGGATGTCGTACTGTCATTAAACGGGATCCTGTCTATGGCGGACTGCATTGCTCTGCCGCTCATGAGGGCCTGCGACTCGATCCATCCCGGACCTGATGCCGCGAAGGATGTGATCTGTGCAGAGAAGCCGCAGAATGCTCCGCAGCACAGTATCATGAGCAGTGATGCCCCTGTTTGTGCCGCTGAACCCTTTTGGAGCTTGCATGCCATTGCCATCATATAAATGAGAAGGAGCGATGTCGCCAGAAGAAAAGCAGTTGCGGCATGATGGCATGAAGAACCAAGGCATGCGCAAGCGTATGCCGCTATGAAGGTCCCTGTCGCGAATGTGATTGAAATCCCTGCAATCTCTCTCTCCACCTTCATCTAAGATAGATTACATATTTTTGCTAAAGTAGCGAATATTTTTCTAACTTTGCATAGATATGCTTGAATCTGAAACAAAACAACGATAATATGATTATTTTAGTACTTAATTGTGGCAGTTCTTCATTGAAGTATCAGCTTCTTGACATGAAGAGTGAAGAGGTCTATGACCTTCTTGCAAAAGGAATCGTAGAAAGGATCGGAATGGAGACAGGATGTCTCAAACATCAGGCTGACGGCAAGGAGAAGTTTGAGAAGGAGATGCCTATCGAAGATCATACAGTCGGTATCAAGGCAGTGCTTGATGCTCTTCTCGACAAAGAGGTCGGAGTTCTTGAGAGTCTTGAGGATATCGAGGCTGTGGGTCACAGGGTCGTGCATGGTGCGGAAGAATTCGTCTGCAGCCAGCTCATAACAGACAAGGTGGTGGAGCAGCTTGAGAAATGTTCGGTATTCGCCCCTCTTCATAATCCTGCAAACATTCTTGGAATCAAGGCTGTTTCGGCAGTGCTTCCATCAGTGCCTCAGGTCGGCGTGTTTGATACTGCATTCCATCAGACAATGCCTCAGTATGCATATATGTATGCTCTTCCATACGAATATTATGAGAAGTACGGCATCCGTCGTTACGGTTTCCATGGCACCAGCCATAAGTATGTATCGGCAAAGGGTGCGAAGTTCGCTGGCCTTGATATCAATTATTCGAAGATCATCACATGTCACCTCGGAAACGGAAGTTCGATCGCTGCCGTAGTGAACGGTAAGTCTATCGATACCACCATGGGATTCACTCCTCTTGAGGGACTTATCATGGGTACACGTTCAGGAAGCATCGATCCTGAGGTTGTTACATATATCCAGGAGAAGGAAGGACTTACTCCGGCAGAGATGAGTCAGGTACTTAACAAGAAGAGCGGTTTCCTCGGTCTTTCATGCATATCGTCAGATGCTCGTGACCTTGATGATGCAGCAAACAACGGTGAGGCCAAGGCAAAACTCACTCTTAAGAAGCTGACATATGAAATCACCAAGTATATCGGAGCCTATGCTGCTGCAATGAACGGTGTGGATCTTATTGTGTTTACAGGAGGAATCGGAGAGAATAACAGCCGTCTTCGCCGCAGAGTCTGCGAAAACCTTACTTACATGGGTGTGAAGTTCGATTATGATGCTAATGTCGTAAGAGGTGTCGACACTATGATCACCCTTCCTGATTCAAAGGTAAAGGTTGCTCTCATCACAACCAACGAGGAGCTGATGATTGCACGTGATACAATGGAAATCGTACAGAACGAAGAGGCATGCTGACAAGTTTCGAACAGATCTTCGACTTCCTGAAAGGGTGCGCCAGCCGTAAGAGGATGGTCGCAGCGTGGGGAGTTGACGGCCATACAATTGCTGCCGCCGGCAAGGCTGTAGAGCTCGGGCTTGCTGATGTTACCCTTGTGGGTGACGAAGAGAAGATAGCTGAGGCGTGCGAGGCTGAAGGGATCGATCAGTCGGTCTTTACGGTCGTGCATAATCCGGATGAATTGTCTTCAGTGGCTCAGGCTGTCGAGATGGTAAGGAAAGGTGAGGGCGACTTTCTGATGAAAGGACTTTGCTCTACAGATAAATTCCTTCGTGCCATCCTCAACAAAGAGACAGGACTTCTTCCTCCAAAGGGTACTTTGACACATTGTACAACATTGGAAATCCCTGGTTATCACAAGCTTCTTTTTGTCGGTGATGTGGCTGTCATTCCGGCACCGGACCTCAAGCAGAAGCAGATCATCATGGAATGTCTGGTCAAGACTGCAAAGGCTGTAGGGGTCCAGACTCCTAAGGTGGCGATAATCGCTGCGACCGAGCAGGTGCTTCCTAGTCAGCCTGCAACTTTTGAAGCGGCCCTTCTTTCAAAGATGGTCGACCGTGGTCAGATCAAGGGATGTATAGCTGACGGACCTCTTGCCCTGGATGTTGCGATTGACAGCGAGTCCGTTGCCATCAAGGGACTTGTGAGTCCTGTCGCAGGAGATGCAGATTGCCTTCTCTTCCCTAATATCGAGTCAGGAAACGTGTTCTATAAGGCTAATTCCAAGCTTGTGAAGGGAGTGAAGCAGTCAGGTATCCTGGTCGGAGCAAAGGTGCCGTGTGTGCTCTCAAGCCGTGCTGACAGCATCGAGACCAAACTGAACTCTATCGCTATTGCAGCAATGTCTGTCAAGTAGCTGCAGTTGCTGGAGATTGTCAAACAACATAAACTTGAAGATATGAAAGGTAGGATTTTAGTAATCAATACTGGATCAACCTCTTCAAAGATAGGATTTTACGACTCGGGGGAGAAACTCTTTGAGCAGAACCTCACGCATTCTGCGGAAGAAGTCGCAAAATATGCATCCGTGATGGATCAGGACGTAATGCGTCGTGATGCCATCACGGATTTCCTTTCCGAAAGAGGAATTCCATTGGAGTCTATTGATGTGGCAATGGCTCGTGGCGGACTCATAACTCCGATCAAGACAGGTGTTTATGAGGTGAATCAGGATATGCGTGAGGCTCTCATAGCCGGAAAGGAAGGCGTACATGCATGTAACCTGAGTGCGCTTCTGGCTGACGATATCGCTGCCATGGTCAATGAGGCTCGTGAGGCTATGGATCAGATGGAGAGGGTGAGGAAAGGGTATGGCGACCGATGCCGCGCTTTCATCGCCGATCCCCCGATGGCTGACGAAATGCTTCCGGAGGTGAAGATCGGAGGACTTCCCGAGTTCCCTCGCAGGACGCTCTTCCATGCTTTGAATTCCCGCGCCATGGTGCGCAGGTATGCCCGCAGTGTCGGTAAGACCAACAAGGATGTTACTGTGATCGTCGCACATATGGGAGGTGGAAGCTCAGTTTCGCTCCATCGTAACGGACTTGTAATAGATACCAATGATGCTCTCGGTGGAGACGGTCCTATAAGTCCGGAGCGTGCAGGAAGTGTTCCTGCCTTCCCGCTTGTCGAGAAATGCTTCAGCGGCCAGTGGACTGAAGCTCAGATCAAGAAGAGACTCGTCGGCAGAGGCGGTGCAGTGGCATATTTCGGAACCAATGATTTCCGTGAACTGGTGTCTCGTGCTGAGGCTGGAGACAAGGAGTGTGAGACATTCATCAAGGGCTACTGCATATCTGTAGCGAAGTATGTAGCTGCAGTTGCTACAGTTGTATGCGGAAAGGTTGATGCCATCGTCCTTACCGGAGGAATCGCATACAGCAAGTATATCGTTGATGATATTAAAGAAAGGGTTTCATTCATCGCTCCGGTTGAAATCTACCCGGGGGAGAATGAACTTGAGTCGCTTGCAGAGAACGGTTATGGCATCCTGGCCGGCGAATTTGAGATAAAATATTACCATCATGGATAAATAGTCACGTTTTTGTGATAAAAAATGATGTGAAATAAGCCTGTTAAAGATTATATTTGCAATAATCACTAACAGGCTTTAATTATGACCGCACTAAACCTCAGACCATTAAGGACGGCGCTTCTTTCTGCATTTGCCGTCATCATGATTTCGTGTGACTCCGGTTACGAGTTCGCATATCTTTACAAGGACCTTCCTTTCAAGATGGAGAAGGTACAGAGGCCGCAGATTCCGGCTCGTGAAGTCAGTGTAGCGGACTTTGGCGCAGTTGGGGATGGCGTCACTCTGAATACTGATGCGTTCGCACAGGCTATTGACGTTCTCTATCAGGCAGGTGGCGGTCGCCTTGTCGTTCCTACCGGAGTATGGCTTACCGGTCCGATTACCCTTAAGGATAATATCGACCTGCATGTCAGACCTGATGCAGTGCTTCTGTTCTCAACCGACCGTGACCTGTATCCTATAGTCGAGACTGTATTCGAAGGTCTTGATACAAAGCGTTGCCTTGCTCCTATCAATGCTGACGGAGCAAAGAATATAGCCATTACCGGTGGTGGAACGATTGACGGCAATGGTGACTCATGGCGTCAGGTCAAGAAGTCCAAGATTTCTCCTTCTCAGTGGAAGAATCTTCTCAAGAGTGGCGGCCTTGTCAATGCGAAAGGTGACATCTGGTATCCTGATTCGAGTTCATTCAGGGGCTCTATTGTAAGTGATGCCTTCAATGTACCTCAGGGACTGACCACTGATGAGGAGTGGAACAGCGTCAAGACATATCTTCGTCCTGTGCTCATCGGACTGAAGGAGTGCGAAAACGTGCTTCTTGAAGATTGTCTGTTCCAGAATTCTCCATGCTGGAATATTCATCCTCTTATGTGCAAGAATGTGATAATCAATAATATCACAGTGCGTAATCCGTGGTATTCTCAGAATGGAGATGGTCTGGATGTGGATTCCTGCGAGGATGTCCTTGTGATAAATTCAAGTTTTGATGTCGGAGATGATGCCATATGCATCAAGTCAGGAAAGGATGCGGACGGACGCAGAAGGGCAAGACCATGCAGAAACCTTATCGTGGATAACTGTATAGTTTTTCACGGCCATGGAGGCTTTGTGGTCGGAAGTGAGATGTCCGGTGGTGTCGAGAATATAAAGGTTTCGGACTGCCGCTTCCTTGGTACCGATGTGGGACTCAGGTTCAAGAGCTGCCGAGGACGTGGCGGAGTAGTTAAGAATATCCATATCAATGATATAGTCATGATGAACATTCCTACTGAACCTCTCCTTTTTGATCTCCATTATGGTGGAAAATCTGCAGTAGAGGCTGCAGCTGATGGTGCGACAGCTTATGATATAGCTTCTGTACCTGCAGACGAGACCACTCCTCAGTTCAGGGATATATACATCAAGGACGTTGTCTGCAGCGGTGCGGCAAGGGCTATGTATTTCAATGGAATACCGGAGAAGAACATCGAGAATATCGTTGTGGAGAATTGTGACATAGTTTCTGATAAAGGTGCTGATCTCCGTTATTCGGACGGAGTGGTTCTTAAGAATGTGAAGATCAGACAGGCAGAGGGTAAGGGCTATGTCTTTGCCAACTGCAGGAATGTGACTGTCCAGGGCTGCAAGGATGCTTCCGGTGCCATGGATGTATTTCAGTATAATTCCCATAACGTGAATATTGACTAGCTATGTTGAGGAAATTGTCTGTTCTTATTATTGTACTTGTTTCGTGCCTGGCCCTGCATGCCCAGGAAGGTATTGTTCTGCGGTTGATGGGTGATTCCACTATGGCTGACAAGGACCTTTCGTATGAAAATCCTGAAAGAGGCTGGGGACAGAGGCTTAAGTCCCATGTCGATGCGTCTGTGACAGTTGTGAATTATGCACAGAACGGCCGCAGCACCAAGAGCGTGCAGACGCTCGGAATATGGGATAATGTGAAGAGGGATCTGAAGGCTGGTGAATATCTTTTCATCCAGTTCGGGCATAATGATTCAAAGGCCGATGATCCGAACAGATATGCTGCTGCATATGGCGATTATCAGGCCAACCTTCGCATTTTCATAGACCATGCGCTCAGTGTAGGGGCAAAACCGATACTCTTTACTCCGGTTTCACGCAGATGGTTTGATGATAAGGGAAATCTGAAGGTAAACTGTCACGGGGACTATCCGGATGCGGTCAAGCAGGTTGCTGAAGAATATGGACTGCCGCTTATCGATGCAAATGCAGTTACTCAGGAGTGGCTCATCGGTCTTGGTGATGAACCTTCCCGGAAATATTACATGTGGATCGAGAAGGGAACCAATCCTAAGCATCCGGAAGGAAAGATAGACAATACCCACACCAATGCTGCAGGGGCCCGTAAGATTGTGGAACTTCTCCTGCCTCATATCGTGAAGGTGATTCCTGAACTTGCATGTCATGTCGTGGATTATGATTTTGTTGTTGCCAGGGACGGATCTGGAGACTTCCTGACAGTGCAGGAGGCCGTGAATGCAGCCCCTGATTACTGCAAGCAGGATGAGACTACCATATATATAAAGGATGGAGTATATAATGAAAAGCTGACCATACCGACAAACAAGCAGAAGCTTCATCTGATAGGCCAGTCTGCCGAGGGCACTGTCATTTCATGGAACGATTATGCAAAGAAGAAGGGTACGACCGGATATGAAATGGGTACTTCTGCTACATCCACAGTCTTCTTATACGGTGATGACTTCCTCGCTGAGAACCTTACGATAGAGAATACCGCCGGAGAGGGCAAGGACATTGCTCAAGCTTGTGCGATAACCGTGGATGCAGACCGCGTGGCTTTCATCAATTGCCGTTTCATCGCCAGTCAGGATACGATCTACACTTATGGAAAATGGCAGCGCCAGTATTTCCGTAACTGCTGGATCGAAGGAACGACCGACTTTATCTTCGGCGCTTCCACCTGCTGGTTCGAGGATTGTACGATCCTGAGCAAAAGGAACAGCTACATTACTGCAGCCTCGACTCCTGAGGGTGCCGAATTCGGATATGTGTTCAGAAACTGTCGTCTCATTCATGACGACAAGACGGATAAGGTGTATCTCGGACGTCCGTGGAGACCTTTTGCGAAGACTGTCTTCATCGATTGCGAGATGGGCAACCATATAGTGAAGGAAGGATGGCATAACTGGAACAAGCCGTATGCTGAGAAATCAGTGCTTTATGCCGAATATGGAAGCAAGGGCCCTGGAGCAGCGTCCAAGGGCGATAGAGTGAAGTGGAGCCGTCAGATAAAGGCTAAGGAACTTGAAAGGTACACTCCGGCCAATGTACTCAGGACTGAATCTGAAATCGATAAGAACGGAGTGGCTGTGCCGGTAGAGTGGTATTTCAAGGTTTTTTAGAAATATATGAGAATTTTCCTAAGGACAGCATTGCTGATATGCGCATTTACATTCATGGGGACAGTCGTGAAGGCTGAGCCCCTTGAATTCATATTCGAGCATTATTCAGCCGATGACGGTCTACCGCACAATTCGATCTGTGACATCCATCAGGACAGAGAAGGATATATTTGGCTCTGTACATGGTATGGACTCAGCCGGTTTGACGGCAGTTCGTTCGTCAATCACACAATGCTTCCGGGTGATTATTCCAACCTCTCCCATAACAGAATCCTTTCAGTGACTGAAGATGCCTCAGGATATCTGTGGGTGCTTACTTATGACTATCATCTGTACCGGTTCGATGCCGACAAGGAGGAGTTTATTGCGGTACCGTCAGAACTGGAGGGATTTGCATTCAAGGATTCCACGACTTCTTTATTACACTGTGATTCTGCAGGCAATACCTGGGTTGCGCTTTCAGGTTCAGGACTTCTCAAGGTTGACTCATCGATGGTTCCGACATATTGGTTCAATCTTTCAGATTCCTCCATCGGGAAAGATGTGAAGCATATATTCGAGGATTCGGGAGGTGACATATATGTTGTTTCGGAGTTGGGTATCTCTCTTGTAAAGGGTAATGAGGTCACCCTGCTTGCCCGTGGTGGCGATGTCGTTGAGATGGTTCAGAAAGGCGACAGCCTTTACTTCGCATGTCATGACAATGTGCTTGTGATGGACAGGAACACCAGAAGCCAGAAGAGGATAGACATGAAGCATCTCGGTGCCGGTTATGTCACATCAATGACAATGACCGGGCGAAATGAAGATTCCATATATGTAGGAATGAGTGACAATGCGGTAGCCGTGATTGATACTCGAACTATGGTGCCTCGCATCTGCAGACACGACATGGGACGGGTGCGCTATCTTTTCCCTGACCCTGAAGGTCTTCTCTGGATTGCGACCGACCGTACTGGAATATGGTCTTACACTGATTCACTGAGTCGTTTCCGTCATTATATGCACAGCAGGAATGTGATGCCATACTATACTGATACCCTTGCTAATGTCGCAGAGAGGGGAGGAAGGATGTGGATCAAGATGAATGATTACGGATTCGGATATTATGACAGGCAGTCGGACGAGATAATTCCTCTTGAGAATGTCAGGGAACAGGGGGAAAGCAGGTTCATGAATGGTGTGGCATGTTATGAAATAGACAGTACCGGAGTACTCTGGATGTCGACAGTGGGACGTGGCCTTGAGAAGGTGACTGTAATCGCTCCAAGGACAGAGAAGGTTGTACCTCCGACTGCAGATGGTGATAATATGGCTTCATCTGAAATCAGAGCCATGCTCCGTGACCGTGAGGGATATCTTTGGGTGGCAGCAAAGAGCCGTGAACTATACAGATATTCGCCTGATCTTTCGGGATGCAAGAGATTCACTTCCGCTGAAGTCGGTGATGTGGGGGTGATATATTCTATTTTTGAGGATAATGCAGGAAATATATGGCTTGGTACAAAGGGTGATGGACTTATCCGGCTTACCAATTCGGGAAACGGTTGGAAACGCAGACACTTCACGGCTGAGAAAGGTAATCCATCCTCATTGAGTTCCAATAATATATACTCTATCGCGCAGGACAAAGACGGACGTATTTGGGTGGGAACATATGGTGGCGCTCTCTCGATGCTGTCTCATCCGGACGGTGAGGAATTCATTACGGTAAACAGTAATTTCCCTGGTTACCCTCAGTCAGCGGGAGAACGCGTACGGTATCTGCATTGTATGCCGGACGGCAAGATGCTTGTTGCGTCGGTTGGTGGTCTGATATGGTTTGAACCGTCTGATACTCCGGAGCTTACAGTATTCAATCTTGTGCGCAAGATACCTGGTGACATCAGGTCTCTGGGAAATAATGACGTGATGCATATCTTCACGGATGCTCAGTCCCGTACCTGGCTCTGCACTTTCGGCGGAGGTCTCAACCGGCTGTATTTCGAGAATGGGGTTCCGCGTTTTGAGGTTATAAGTTCCGCTGACGGACTTTCCAGCAATATCATCCTTTCCGGAGTCGATGACCTTGACGGCAATATCTGGGTGGCTACAGAGTCAGGTCTGGCTCGCTATGAACCGTCGACAGGAACCATCTGCAATTTTACAAGATATGACGGAGTTGCATCCACCTCCTACAGTGAGGTGACCTGTGCGTCTATAGCTGACGGAAGCCTGCTTTTTGGAACTCTGGATAATCTGCAGAGGGTAATTCCGGAACGTTTTGAGCATGTAAGCAGGGACAGCAGGATGACAATCACGGGTCTGATGGTAGATGGTCAACGTGTCGCATATCAGGACGGTATCGTCATACCTTCGGATTATTCCTTCTTCAGGATTGATTTCGCCTCACTTGATTTCAGCATGAACGCCAGGGTGACTTCGTCGTATATGCTTGAAGGATATGACAAGAATTGGATAACCTCCCCTGCGTCCAATAGTGCTATCTATTCAAGAATACCTCCAGGACGTTATGTGTTCAAGGTTAAGGCTGGGGATGCATTCGATGATGTGGTATGCGTGCCGGTAAGAGTAAGACCTACTTTATGGAATTCTCCTCTTGCAATTGTCTTATATGTTCTTTGGGGAATTTCTCTCCTTTTCCTTCTGGTCAGGCTGATGCTTTCTCAGATGAAGCTCAGGAATGATGTGCGTCTCGAACAGAACCTCAGTGACATAAAGTCAAGGTTCTTCACCAATATTTCCCATGAACTGAGGACACCTCTGACCTTGATCTTAGGAGGCATAGAAGAAATATCACGCAAGATTCCGGAAGGTGGCGATGCTGAATATAGTGTAAATATTGTTCAGAGAAATGCCAAGAGGATGATGACCCTTGTCAATCAGCTTCTGGATATCAGGACGATTGTCAATGGTAAGATGCGTCTGAAGGTCAGCTACTTTGATGTCGTGAAGATGGTCCAGGGTGTGTATGATGATTTCCGGGATATGTCGGTTGAGAGGCAGATGGAGCTCCGTATGGTGAAGTCAGTCGATTCGCTTATGATATGGGGGGATTCCCTTCGTATAGAGGCTCTGGTCTATAATCTGCTTTCCAATGCATTCAAATATACTTCGGACGGTGGAAAGATCGAGGTAGGTATTCTGTATAGAGAAGGAGAATCGGATTTCCGTATAATGGTTAAGGATAATGGAATTGGAGTCCCCGAGGATAAGCGTGAATCCATATTCGAGCCTTTTACCAAAGGGGATGATGCCTTCAAGGGGATGGCCAGCAGCGGTATAGGTCTTTCGTTCTGCAAGGAAATCGCAGATATGCATGGCGGACAGATATGGGTGGAAAACCATGCCGAGGGTGGCTCGAAGTTCTTTGTCAGACTGCCTATGGCCAGAGACAGGTTTTCAGAGGAGAATGTAAGGTTCGTAGATGGTTATGTAGAGGAAGTACCGGCAGAATCTTATGGACTCAGTAAATATAAGGTTTCTCCAGCTTATCCGGATGGTGCGCTGAAGGTTCTTGTAGTTGAGGATAATGCCGAACTTAAGATATACATCTATAACTGTCTGGTCAGCAAGTACGAGGTGAGGGATGCCTCCAATGGTCGTGAGGCTCTTCAGGCTATGTCTGACTGGACTCCGGATGTGATCGTTACGGACCTGATGATGCCTGAGATGGATGGAATAGAACTGATAAACCATGTGCGCAATGACTTCAATACCAGTCATATACCTGTTGTTATGATTACGGCTAAGCATGAGGATGATACTCATCTGAGGGCTATGAAGTATGGTGCTGACGGATACATTGCCAAGCCTTTCAGCATGGAACTCCTGATCGCCCGTATCGATAATCTGCTTGAAAGAAGAAAGTCCTTGATTGCCACAATATCTTCAACAGGTGATGGAGCGTTGGCCTCCCGCAGGGGAAAGGTGGAGTTTACTCCTGAAGAAATAGTGATAACTGACAGGGATGAACAGCTTATTCAGAAGGTGATGCAATGGCTTGAGGATAATGTGGCTGATGCAGAAGTGACGGTGGATCAGCTTGCATCATATGTTGGCATGGGCAGGACCTCGATGTATAACAAGATCAAGGGACTGACAGGTAAATCTCCGGTGGAACTTATTCAGGAATTCAGGATGGAGAAGGCTACATATTATCTGAAGAGCGGTCAGTATTCTGTTTCTGAGACGTCGTACAAGGTAGGCTTCTCGGATCCGGGTTATTTCAGCCGCAGCTTCAAGAAATATTTCGGCGTATCTCCGGCAGAGTATATAAAGCAGCATAAAAATTCGTGATATATGAGGACGTTTTTATTGGTCATTGTTTTCGTGGCCGCATCAATTTCAGTATCTGCTCAGAATGAGTCAATGTCCATAAAGGACGTTGAACCGTATTCGGTGAAGATGATCCTTTCTGAGATGAAACGCTGTCCTGACGCAACATGGCTTGACGGACGTAAGGGAGAAAGGAAATGGAATTATACCACGGGACTTGAGCTCAAGGCCTTCATGGATGCCTCCAAGCGTTACGAACTTCCGTTTGCAGTTGATTATGTGCGCGACTGGGCTGATACGATGGCAACAGAAGAGGGCAAAGTCTATAAGTATAAGAAATCGAATTACAATGTAGACCATATCTGTCCTGCTCGTATCTATTTTGACCTGCATGATATGTACGGAGATGTGGATAAGCGTTATCGGCGTGTGACCCGTATGATCCGTGAACAGATTGATTCACAACCTCGTACCAAGTCCGGTGAGTTCTGGCATAAGCAGATCTATCCTCATCAGGTATGGCTGGACGGATTCTATATGGCACTGCCTTTCTATGCAGAGTATACAAGCAGGTATGCCCCGAAAGAGCAGAAGGATTCTCTCTATGCTGATATAGTGCATCAATTTGTAGCCGGTGCTGAAAATACATACGATCCAGCGACCGGATTGTTCCGTCACGCTTGGGATGAGTCCAGGTCGATGTTCTGGTGCGATCCTGTCACAGGCCTTTCAGAACACGCATGGGGGAGAGCGTGCGGCTGGTATGCTGTTGCTCTTGTTGAGGTCCTGGACTATATTCCTGAAAAGCATCCCGGCAGGAAGGAGCTTGTGGGACAGCTCAACTATTTTCTGGAGGTCCTCCCTAAGTGGGCGGATCCTGAAACGGGAATGTGGTATCAGGTACTCGATAGTCCGGGCAGAGAGGGCAACTATCTTGAGGCTACCTGCTCGATAATGTTTACATATGCTTTCCTCAAGGGCCTCAGGATGGGATATATAGATGATTCGCACCGTGATTATATTCTTGGTCTATATCCGAAATTCCTGAAGAAATTTGTAAAAGAGAATCCTGACGGAACAATTTCCATCACCAGCTGCTGCTCTGTCGGAGGTCTTGGCGGCAAGCAGATGAGAAGAGGTGATTTCGAATATTATCTTAGCGAGCCAATAATCGACAATGACTGCAAGGGAGTCGGCCCGTTCATATGGGCATCCCTCGAGTGGGAAGCGCTTCATAACATTGATTATCATTATGAATGTGAAGGAGAGGTAGCTTTCGAAGGTGCGGAAGGCTGTGGAAAGTATTCTGTCGGTGGCAGGGGAGGTAAGGAATATGTAGTGACCTCACTTGCTGATGATGGATCTGAAGGTACCCTTCGTCATGCAGTTGAAGCAGAAGGACCGCGTATCGTGACTTTCGCTGTGAGCGGTGACATTCATCTCAATGGACCATTGAATATACGTAATCCGTACATTACTATTCTTGGACAGACAGCTCCTGGCAAGGGCATAACCATCCGTGACCACAATGTGTTCATTACTGCTGACCATACTATAATAAGGTATATTCGCTTCAGATTAGGAACGGCGAAGTCGGTAGAGGCTGATGCTCTTGGAGCTAAAAGGTGCAGTAATCTGATGATAGACCACTGCTCGATAAGTTGGGCTACGGATGAGAATGCCTCCTTCTATAATATAACCAATTCGACTGTCCAGTGGTGCCTTATTTCTGAAGCTCTGAATTCTTCGGTTCATCATAAGGGCAAACATGGATATGGCGGTATATGGGGTGGCAGAAATGTTACATATCATCACAATCTGTTTGCTCATAACAACAGCCGCAATCCTCGTTTCGATCATCCGGGGCTCTACTCCAAAGCTGAACTTCTGACTGGCAGAGGTACGGTTGATTTCTACAACAATGTTGTATACAACTGGGGCATGAAGGCCATATATGGAGGCATGGATGGCTGGTTCAACGTGATGGACAACTGGTTCAGGCCAGGACCTGCAACGTCCAGGCTCGATGGCTGCTGGTATGAGCCTGGTAAGCCGGGACATAAGGCCGAAGGGGTAGGGAACTTCTATTTCAGCGGCAATGTATATGATGTCAAGGCCGTTAAGAAGGGAAATGCTCAGGGAAGCAGGCCGGATGACGGCAAGATTGCGAAGTGGAAGGAAGAGTATGCGCGTATGTCTTCTCAAGATGCGTATGTGATATATGTTGATGCTGAACCTCAGGAAGCAGAAGATGCATATAAGGCTGTGCTTAAGGGAGCGGGAGCATCAAAGGTCCGTGATGCTGTCGATACGCGCATCGTTAATGAGGTCAAGAAGGGTAAGGCTGCCTTTAAGGGCTCTGTGACAGGTCTTCCTGGCATCATCGACTCTGAAAACGATATTAATGTGAAACGTTAGTTATGTATAAGAGGATATTTCTATTCATGCTGCTGTTGGCGGCTGCATGTACGCCCGAAGATCCTGTGGTGCCGGCAGAAGTTCCGGTTCCTTCCAATGTACGTCTGGTATCGGCTCAGCATACGTCTCTGACCTTTGCCTGGGATGAAGTCTCTGATGCCGATCTGTATGTGGCTCGTCTGGAAACTTCATCCGGCACTCTGATTCCAGGAGGACAGAAGAATGTGAAAGAACTCTCTGTCACATATCAGGAACTGGCTCCTGGCACTGAATACCTTTTCAAGGTGAGGGCAAAGGTGGGGGAGATAAATTCGGAATATTCAGAACCTTTCAGGGTTTCTACATCAGCTGATGATGCCTCTGGGACAGATCCGGAACCTGATCCTGGTACCGGAACAGGCCCTTTGCCTGATCCGACTCCGGGCGAGCATTATGCCGGGTTCAAGATTCCGGCTCATGAAGATGCTCACAGACAGGCTCTTGCCTTTCCTGGTGCAGAGGGTGGCGGAATGTATGTTACCGGAGGTCGCGGTGGCAAGGTGATACATGTCACTACTCTGGCCGACAGCGGAGCCGGTTCGTTAAGAGCAGCCTTGGCTGAGTCCGGAACAAGGACTATTGTATTCGATGTGGCGGGCCTCATATCCCTTAACAGCACTCTTGTGATAGGTCAAGGCAACGTTACCATCGCCGGCCAGACCGCCCCAGGAGACCAGCGGATTGTTAAAGGAGGCGAAGAGACTCTTGATCCCCTGGGGTTCCGCCAGAGATAGATCCCGGTAATAGAGGATGGGCCGGCCGTCCAGGATCCACTGGTACCAGTAGGAC
>JAEIGA010007128.1_pt1 | contig 17007 bp, 3 predicted proteins | sample 9270691 | NCBI WGS metagenome assembly JAEIGA01 (sample SAMN17057246, study PRJNA624740) | gut metagenome | biome: biome; isolation source: fecal sample | host: Bos grunniens | place: China: Xizang | collected 2019
GTCTTTGGGTAGGAGAGTCCTCCGGTACATATGATAAGCTTGCGGCATGAATACACGCTGCCGTCCTTGCACTCTATCGTGAAATTCCTTTCTCCATCGCTCGCTCTTCCGTCATTGTTCCCCTTTACGTCATAGCCGGCTTGACCGGCAATCCCGATTACCTCCTTGTTGCAAAGCACCTCCGCACCGGCTCCTTCCGCCGCGCGTACAAGAGCATCCACAACATCAGAAGCAAGGTGCGAAGCAGGAAAAGCCCTGTCTCCACGCTCCACAACCGCCTCCATTCCATGCTCCTGCAGGAAGTCCAGCATCTTCTCTGATGTCAGGTTGTAGAACGACGGCTTTAGGAAATTCGGCTTCGGATGGATATGGCTGCTGAACTCATTCCACGGCTTCACATTTGTGAAATTGCACCTTCCCTTGCCTGTGATCATGATCTTGCGTCCAGGCCTCGGCATCTTTTCAAGTACGATGACCTTTCCCTCTATGCCGTTCTTTGCAAATGTCTCCGCCGCGCCGGCTGCAGCCATAAGGCCCGCCGCGCCCGCGCCTATTATTATAATGTCAGCTGAACTCATGTCCCTTCGATTGTAAATTCCGGCACAAATTTACCAAAAATCTCCATATATGCAGTTCCTTTACAAAAAAGGAGTTTTGATGCCACTTCAGCTTAGTCGGTTGAACATACCATTCGTAACGCTAAGGCCCTGGGCTCGAATTCTATAGATGGCTCAAACCATTGATTGTCTGATGGTTGTCAAGGGGTTTTATTATATGTTCCGGATTTTTTGAGATTAAGTTTAAATATATTAACTTTGAATCAGAAAGCATGCTTTCATTATATTTTTGACTAACCATAAATTTAATTCTATGGCAGAGACATTTGATCTTTCTAAGCCAGGTGCCGCAGCTAATCAAATAAAAGGAATTGACATTCCAAGCGTATCCATTCCGAAAGGGGGAGGTGCTATCAAAGGCATAGATGAGAAGTTTGAAGTCAATCCGGTAAACGGTTCCGCGTCTGCAGGCATACCATTGCCTGTGGCGGGAGCCAGAGCATTGTCTCCCCAGATGTCGATAACGTATTCTTCCGGTGCCGGTAATGGGATCTTTGGTGCTGGTTGGACGCTCACGCTTTCGGATATAAGCAGAAAAACGGACAAAGGTCTCCCTCGATATGAGGATGAGTCCGAAAGTGATGTGTTCCTGTTGGCAGGCTCAGAGGATCTGGTTCCTGAACTCATAGAAATTGCAGGGGAGCTTTGTCCTGATGAGCAGACCCTCCCGGATGGGTCTGTTTCAAAAAGATATATTCCAAGGAGAGAAGGCTCTTTTTCAAGAATAGAACGAATCATTCTTTCGGACGGTACCATCCGCTGGAAAGTGACTTCCGGATCAAATTCAACGGTGCTTCTCGGTTGGACTGAAAATTCCCGAGTTTGTGACCCTCAGGATCCGACCAGAATATTCAGATGGCTTCCGGAATTTGTATATGACAACCTCGGAAACTGCATGCAGTATGTATATTCCAAAGATCAGGGAGAGGACTATACCCAGATATATCCGGATACATTGTTGTACTGTAACAGAAAGCCTTGGTACGCTGGTGCCCCGTGGCCTACAGAGGAAGGATACATGTTCAAGACGGTATTTGACTATGGACAATATGACCTTGATGCAGATTTGGAAAATCCTTCAAGAACGATTCCTGCTAGAGAAGATGTCTTTTCAAGCAGAAGGTCGGGATTTGAGATCAGAACCTCGAGATTGTGCCATAATGTGCTGCTGTACAATATGATGGATGAGGTACCGGGAGGTATTGCTCTTATTGATGTCCTTTCGCTTACATATGATCAGTCACCTTCGATGACATTGCTCACTTCGGTAAAGTCGATAGCATGGAGGAAGGCTGAGGATGGTTCATATGCGACAGAGCAGATGCCTCCGGTAAACTATAGATATTCCGGTCATGCGTGGAGTTCCGAAGTCAAGGTTGCCGAGGATACGCATTTCCCTGTGGGCTGTACTTTCATAGACCTCTTCAATGAAGGCCTTCCAGGAATATTGCATGCAGACCCTTTCAGCGGTGAGATGCTCTATAGGTCGAATCTTGGAAATGCGAGGTTTGACGAGGCTAGGCCGGTGCTGCAGAGACCTAACGGAAAGCGTTATTCAATTGTTGATCTGGAAGGAGACGGAAAGAAGCAGTTTTCAGATATGACTCCGTCCAAAGGCGGTTTTTATGAAATAGGAGACCCGATAGGACTGGAACTTGGTGATGAAGGATCGATATGTCCGTTCCGACCGTTTGAAACGCTTCCGTCAGTCTCGGGCGGTGAAAAGAATATCAGACTGATAGATCTGAATGGAGATGGAAAGGCGGAGATGCTGGTCAGCTCTGAGTCGGTATATATGTGGTATCCCTCTGAAGGAAAGAAAGGATATTCCAACGCTGAGTATGCTCCGATGTTCATCGAGGGCGAAGATGGGCCGGATGTGATATTCTCTGACCAGACGCAGACGGTATTTCTTGCAGATATGACAGGAGACGGTCTTGTCGATATAGTCCGAATACGTTGTTCGGAAGTGTTCTACTATCCAAACCTCGGTTACGGCCGTTTCGGACGTAAGGTCTTGATGGATAATTCCCCTGTACTTTCAAGCCCGGATGAATTCGATCCGTCAAGAGTTCTCCTTGCAGATATTGACGGAACAGGAACGGCCGATCTGATTTACCTTGGGGACGGTATGTTCAAATGCTGGATGAATCAGTGCGGAAATGCTTATTCGTCAGAGCCTTATGTTATCGATGATGCTCCTGCAATCAATGATATGACTGATGTTTCAATGCAGGATATTCTGGGTAACGGCATGTCGTGCATCGTATGGACAAGCATGCTCCCGAATGATGAAGGAAGGCAGCTCAGATACATTGACCTTATGTCCGGTGTCAAGCCTTACCTGATGATCGGTTACTCTAATTCTGCCGGAAAATCGGTTTCATTCGAATACAGACCTTCAACTGCATATTATCTTGAAGATAAGGCAGCAGGCGAACCATGGAGGACAAGACTTGGCTTCCCGGTACATTGCATAAGTAAGGTTGAGACATATGATGCGGTATCAGATTGGAGATTCGTGTCTTCGTACCGCTATAGAGACGGATATTACGACCATGTGGAAAGGGAGTTCCGTGGTTTCGGAATGTGTGAGCAGAAGGATACAGAAGAATTCGAGCATTGGACACTTAAATCTGCCAATCTCATAGATAGTTCTTTTCACCAGAAGCCTGTCATAACAAGGACATGGGTGAATACGGGAGCGGAAAAGGTATGCAAACATGACGATGTCTTCCAATCTCTTTGCGAGGATCTCATTGAGGATGTCGACAAGATGACAGATGATGAGTATCGTGAGGCATTGAGGGCATTGGCCGGACAGGTCTATAGAAGTGAGGTCTATAACGAAGGTGAACAGGCTCCATGTGCTGTAACGGTGGCTTCAGCAAAAGTGAAGATGTACCAGCGGAAGGGCCCTAACAGACATGCTTCATTTGTTGCAATGCCGTACCAGAGCTTTGCAAGGGCATTTGAAGACGATCCGTCTGACCCGAGGATTTCGCAGTCCATCAACCTGACTGTCGACAGATATGGAAACGTTCTTGAGGCAGCATCAATTGCATATGGAAGAAGAAAGACGGATGAGACGACTCCTGAAAAAGTCGCTCAGTTGCAGGCTGTGGATGCTGTGTCATATGTGAAGCTCAGCTATTCCGAGCGCATTGATACGTCAGATGTCCTGCTCCATAAGGTTCCGGTGAGTGAATTCTCATATGAGGTGAAGGGCTTGGAAAAGCATGAGGGCGAATTCTATGTACCGGAAGATTTCAGCGCGTCATACATTGAAGGCAAGACAAGATTGATTCAGGGAGGACAGAGCCTGTTCTTTTCAGGTGATCTGAAGACTCCTCTTCCTGTCGGAAAGACGACCTTCCCATTGATTTCATACGGCTCGTACCAGCTGGCCTTTACTCCTGATAAACTGCAGGAAATATATGGAGGAAAGGTTACTGACCGGATGCTGGAAGAAGGTAAATATGTACGTCTGGAGAATGAATTTGTTGATGATGCTGCCAGAGGAGGATGGTGGATACCGTCCGGCAACGTATGGCTGCTTGAAGAAGGGGAGACACCAGAAGCTGCGAAAGCGAGATTTTATTCTCCGCTTAAATATACTGATATCTACGGCACTCCGACATGGGTGGAGTATTATGGAGATACATGGATGATCGTTTCTGCAGTCATCAATGCATTTAAGGAGAGAAGTTCTATAGAACAAATTGATTTTCAGACACTTCAACCTCTGTTGGTTAAGGATGTGAATGGAAATCTTTCCTCTGCAGTATATGATGTCGCCGGCAGGGTGAAGGCCTCAGCGATAATGGGTAAGGGAGACGAAGCAGATAGTCTTGACGGATTTACTATTGTTACAGATGTTCATGAACAGTCGCTTATAGCCTCGTTCTTTAAGGAAACAGACCCTGTCAGGATGACAGAGATCGCGAAGGAACTGCTCGGAAAGGCATCTGTGAGATATGTATATGACCCATATTCGTGGATGAATGAGTCGATTCCTGTCCGTGCTGCGACGATTACCCGTGAGCAGCATCATAAGGACAATCCGGACTCGGATGTCCAGATATCGATAGCATACTCAAATGGCAGCGGTTCGGCTGTTCTTTCGAAGGTGCAGGCAGAACCGGATCCAGATAAGCCGGGCACATTTATGCGCTGGATAGGAAACGGAAGGACCATCGTGAACAACAAGGGTAACGTCGTGATGCAGTATGAACCGTATTTCAGTGATACTCCTGCATACGAATCAGCCAAGGAAATCGTCGAGACAGGAGTTACTCCGATATTATATTACGATGCGCTTGGAAGAAATATAAGGACAGAGTATCCTGACGGTACTTTCGATAAGGTAGAGATACATTCATGGAACGTGGTTGGGTATGGAGCAGGTGCGACCGTGAAGGAGTCTGAATGGTATAGAAGCAGGATGGCTTTGGATAAGAACGACCTTGAGTACATGGCAGCCGTGAAGTCGGAAGTATATGCGGATGTCGGGTCTGTATCTTATATCGATTGTCTTGGCAGACCCGTTGCGACCAAGGTGGCTGACATGATGAGCTTTGCGGAGCTCGATCTTGAAGGCTCGCTGCTCTCGATTACCGACCCTCGAGGAATCGTTGTGCAAACGTATGCATATGACCATCTTGGACGTGTCTTGTATTCATGTGGCCCGGACAATGGAAGAAAATGGAACTTTACAGACGCGCAGGGCAATCCTGTCCGTACCTGGAACGACAGGGGAATAAGGGCAGAGTATTACTACGACGAGGTCAGACGTCCTCTGATGTGCAAGGCCGTGACGGATGAGCCAAAGGAAGGAGAAAAGGAACTCGACCATATTTTTGCTAGATGGCAGTATGCCGAAAGCCTTCTGGGACGGGAATCGATGGAATCCCTTCAGGAGAAGAATCTGCTGGGTCAGGTAATAGCAGTATGGGATACGGCTGGAAAGGTATCTACGGAACGATATGACTTCAAGGGCCTGCCGCTATTGACTGAAAGAAGACTGACCAAGACTTATAAAGGCATGGTGAACTGGACAGAAGATGTTCTGGAGTCTGCGCTTGAGAATGAGATGTTTACAGTTCATGTCGAGGTGGATGCGCTCGGAAGAACAGTAAAAGAAGTGTCACCTGACGGAACAGTATTGTCATCTATGTTCAACAAGGGAGGGCTTATGTCGAAGACGACGGTGCATCTGAGCGGTGAGGCTTCTGCTAAGGAATATATCAGCGGAGTTACATATAATGAGAAACGTCAACTTTGTCATATGGAATACGGAAACGGTATCGTTACCGACTATACATATGATAAGCTGACCATGATGGTCCGTGAGGTAGAGTCCAGAAGGGCAAACGGTTCTTTAATCCAACATTTCGGATATACGTTTGATGTGTCCGGACGCTTGTCCCATGTACAGGATAAATCAGAAAAGGTGTATTATCATGACAACAAGATCGTATCTCCTGACTCGGATTATACTTATGACTGTCTTGGACGTCTGGTGAAGGCGGAAGGACGAGAGAACAAGGCTGCAGTAGGTCGTGACTGTTATGATGATTTCGACGACAAGGACTTCATGTGTCAGCTTGCCGATATGGATGCAATGACTATCAGACCGTATTCGGAGGAATACTCATACGATAAGTCCGGAAACATCCTGACAATGCACCACATCAGTGCCGGCAATACCTGGACGAGAGAATATACGTATGCAACCGACAGCAACAGGCTGCTTAAGACTCAGATAGGAGACTATTCGTACGCATATAAGTATCATCCGACAGCAGGATACATGGTCCAGATGCCGCATCTTGCAGACATAGGATGGAACTTTTTTGAGCAGGTCGAGTCTTCGACACGTCAGGTGAGGACTGACGGAGGTACTCCTGAGACCACGTATTATCAGTATGACGGTTCAGGACAGAGGATAAGAAAGACTACGGTCTGTGCATCGGATACGGGTGACGGACAGGTCAAGGATGAACGCATTTATATCGGAGGATATGAAGTATACCGCAAGCATAGTGGAGCATATAAGGGTCTTGAACGTGTTACGACAAGCCTGATGGCAGGTTCGTCAAGGCTCGTGATAATAGAGAGGAGGAATGATGTTGATGATGGTACTGAAAAGAAGCTGGAAAGATATCAGTTTGCGAATGTCGTTGGATCTTCTGTACTTGAGATTGACGACAGGTGTCGCGTCATAACAAAAGAGGAGTACACTCCATATGGCTCGACTTCATATCAGGCACACAACAAAGCCATCAAGGCAGCGGCTAAGAGATACCGCTATACCGGAATGGAGCGTGATGAAGAGACCGGTCTGTCATATCACACTGCCCGTTACTACATACCATGGCTCGGTCGCTGGCTAAGTGCCGACCCTATCGGCATCCAGGGTGGTGTCAATCTTTACTGCTACTGCGACAATGATCCGGTGAATCTGAATGATGTGGCGGGAACAAATCCGTTCGAATTTTTCACATTTGATCCATTTGATTGGTTCAGCTCGTATATGAATGATATAATCAGAGATTTTGGGATAGCTGCCGAACAAAATGTGGAAGATATGAAAGATGGTGCTCATAAAGTAGCTGTTAATACTATAGATGTCGCTCATAAAGTAGCTGTTAATACAGTAGAACATCCTGAATATGCAGTATCTGTAGCTATGGATGTAGGAGCAATATGCGTATGTACAGTGGCAGGAACAGCAGCTACAGCCGGTACAATGACTGTCGCTGCGGCCAGTGTTTGTGTGGCTTATAATTCTCAACAATTAGCTGCTGATGTGATGACTTTATATGAAGGCAAACCACAGAAATCTCTAGTGCAATATGCTGTTGCTGAGGCAACTGATAATAATGAATTGGCAGTAATGGCGGTTGATACTACGTTGTCTTTTGTGTCTCCGGGAGGGGGGGTCTCAGCTCCCTTAAGAGCTGCGAAGAAAAATTTGGATGAGGCTGTCGATGCTGCAAGTGAATTTAATAAGGATATTATAAAAGCTACGAGTGATGCTCAAGAAAGTGGAAAGAAGGCTGAAGAGGCTGCAAAAGCAGTAATATCAACAGAAGCTGACATAGCTAAATGGGATTCAAAAGCCGCTAAGCATCGTCAGAATATTGACGAGTGGTCCAAATTTGAAATTAGCATAAAAGATGAGACGTTATGGAAAGATGAAGATCAATTGACACAAAGGATACTTGATGCTATTAAAGAAAAATATAACGCTGTGCCTGCGGAACAAATTAGTCTCCGACAAGCTGAAAATCAAAGAGATTATTTATCTAACACCCTCCTTCCTGAAAGAAATAATAAGGCAGCTGCTGCAAAACAAATACATATTGACGATTTGGCAAAGATTGATATCTACAAACGGCGTTCAAGGGAAGTGTTCTACGGTACTATGATAAAAAAAACAAGTAAAGATGTGGGACAAGGGGTTATTGGCGGCAGCTATTGGAACTATTATACAAAAGGATCCGCTGTCTACAATCACTTTGATGAAAATTAAATTAAAACTAAATAACTATGAACAAAACAAAAACTCCAGTGACACTCCTCAAGGTCAAGTCAAATGAGGTAGTGATCCCGAGGTCTCTTGTCAATATGAACAAGACAGGAGAACACGTCAAGGAACTTCAGATTGCCTTGGCATATCTCGGATATCAGGTCAGTCAGGATGAGTGCAGGAACAAGACTTTCGGAGCTACTACTCTCAAAGCCTTGAATGAGTTTCAGTCATCTGCAGGTCTGACTCAGGGAAGCTGTTTCGATTCGAGGACAAGAAAGGCCCTGAAAGAGGCTCTTGTAAAGAAGAACTCCAACCTGAACAGAGTTGGAAAGAGGTTTGTCGTCAAGGGTTCTGTACGCGACGAAAAAGGAACTCCTCTCGAAGATTGTATAGTGACTGTGTCATATACCTGGGATGGCCGGGAATATCAGGTTCAACGTGCAACTAATAAGAAGGGCTTTTATCATGTGCAGTTCTACGCTCCGAAGAATAAGGCCGGCATCGAGGCAAGCAATTTGAGCGTTTACATGACTGTTACTGATAAGGAACGTCGTATACAGAACTGTTCATCCACTATTCAGCTCTCGAGAAATGCTGTGTGGAAGAATTTCGGAACTCGTCCGTCTGTTCCGGAGTTTGAACAGGTGATGGATGCCATCAGCAAGACATGGAGTGTTCATCCTTCCAATCTGTTTGTTCCGAATCTCCAGTTCTCGATTCAGGATATATGCAAGGCTACAGGTAAGAGCGAAGACGTCATAGAGGCTTTATATCATGCGTACTGCCTGTGTGACGCAATCAATGAAATCAAACTTTCGGAAAAAAACATAGGTGGAAAGTTGCCGCTGATAAATACTCATGTTCTTACGGCAGTCAGTGTTGAGCTTGCATATGCGGCTATCCGTAAGGGAGCTCTGGGAAATCTTATGAGTCCGACCGATTTTGCATTGGCTAAAGGAGCCGGAGCATTTGCTACATTGACTCAGGAAGGGACGGTGGATATACTGAAGCCGATGCATGACAGCAATCTGAAGGTCTTTCTGTTGACTGACGCGATGAAACTGCAGGCAGCCGTTGAAAAGGCCCAGGGTTCGAATGTCATCGGTGCAGACTTTGCGACGTCCATCAATATCGATAACTTCAAGAAGCGCCGAAACGAGTATATTCTTCGTTATATGCCTATGGCCAATGCCGGATCTTTAGTCGACATTCTGGAGGATGCCGGCATACCGGAGAATCTGTATGATGAGGCCGTTGATGCTTTTGTCAAAGTCGGTGATCTGGGTGACGGGTTTGTAGTGGCTCTGCCATCAGCCTATACAAGCAGTCAAAGACGTGCGGTCTCTAAGGTGATTGCCTTATATGATGTGGTGGGAAGCGGCCGTGATGCCGTAAAGAACCTTCTTGCTGAACTTAAAGGTGTGCATGAGGGATGTATCGCCATGCTTGGTGATGCCAAGCTTTCTGCCATGTCTGTCGAAGATGTCCCGGCTTTGAGAAAAAGGATTGAAGAGAGGTATCCAGACTACGTTTACCTCGATTCATTGTACCAGATGTCCAGGTCGCAGAACTATGCCACCTTTAAGAGAGATGAAATGAATAAGGCAATTGACGGACTCTATGAAGCCGTCAGAGCCGAGTATCCTGAAGACAGGTTCGTTCTTGCAGACGTAAAGATGACCGACACTTATGTCTTTGACAAAAATGATGAAGCGAACGACAAGTGCAGGACAAACATTAGAAAGATCCAGAGGCTTTACAAGATATCAAAGAATGCCGAGGTGACATTGAACCTTCTTAAGAAGGGTGTCTCAAGTGCAGTTGCGGCATATTACAAGGGTCGTGCAGAACTTGGCGTTTCTGAAGAGGTGTGGAGAAATATCGAGAGTCTGTATTGGAAGACCATCACATTGTACAATGACATTGTCGATGCGGCAAAGGACAGCAGCCGCTCTGTAATCAGATCGTCTGCAAACCTTCGCAACTTGTTCGGGTCAGTGGATTCGTATGTATATGACGAGAGTCTTTCACTGCTCAGCCCTGCCGCATACCTTGTAGATCTGTTGAGATATCTGCATCATCTTCAGGCAGACGGAATTTGCGATGTATATAAGACTCTGGTGTCAAGGCGTCCGGAGATTCCTAATATTCTGCTGAATAAGGACAATTCTGAAATGCTTGTTCCTCAGATCGATATAGTCTGCGAAATTCTGGAGTCCATGGTGGGCAAGGAACAATTTGCATTGCAGACATCTGGTGATCAGGAGGAGGTACTTGCTATTCCTCAGCATACCAATGAAACGGCTTACAGAAATCTTGCAGAGTCAGGTTATCCATCATACAATCCGTATTTCAATCTTCCTCAGACACAGGTCAGAGAGATTCTTAAGGAACTGGGAGCTCCGAGGTATGAATTGATGAAACTCGCAGGATATGCCGATGAGCAGGTCGCTGCTGAATATTTCGGAATGTCCAGAAAATGTCTGGATGTTTTTGACGGTTCTCTGAAGACTGCAACATGGAATCTTGATTCATCTGCCGAAGATGGCGTTAAATGCATCAAACTGAACGATTTCCTTGCTGCTTCCGGGCTCGAATATGCAGATGCGGTGTCAGCATTGTCAGTTCTTGATATAAATCTGTCTGATCCAGATCCGGATGGATATGGATTCCCGGACACGGAAAGGCAGATGCTGTTGTTGCGTGACAAGGAGGATGATATGCTCAGAGTCCAGAGGTTTGTCATAATGCTCAAATTGACAGGACTTTCTTCAAAGGAACTCAAGGAGTGTGTCGATGCTCCTGAGATCGGAGCCGGAGAGATGGATGCGGCTTTCCTTGTGAAACTGATGAAGAGCTTTGAGAGTAAAGAGTCGGATGGTGATTCGCAGGAATCTGTCTTGGTTGAGTATTTCAGGGAAAGTGAGGTGCTCACGATTCTTGAGAAGTCTGTTTCTGCTCTTCCAGGCTTGGCGGAATGTTCTGCCGAGGGTGAAGAAAGGGGAAATGCATTGTGTAAGTGTGTCGCCCAGAGTTATAAGATGGATGTGGCAGTGTTGGAGAAGGTCTATGAAGCTTGCAGGTTAGATGAGGAGAGCCTTGAGGCGGCAGCGTCTGCATTGATGTCATCTGCGATAATCTGCAACAATCTTTCAGCTTCAGTTGACGACCTGATAGCTGCAATGAGGGTATATGGCTGTCCAAATGTTTGGGACAGACATACTCTGGAAGATCTGGTAACCGTGCTTGTGTTCAATCAGAAATATAAACTGGATGGCAAGACTCCTCTTGTTGCTAATCCTAAACTGAATGCACAGGATTGCAGAAGGGCAGAAAAGGTGCTAGGTTATCTTCAGACAACCGGTATTGAAAGCGACGGGGAACTGTTGAAATATGCGGAGATATCTTCATACCTTGATGAGGAAGCCAAGGCTGCAAAGCTTCTTGAAATATTGAAATACAGAACCGGCAAGTTGTCTTATGCAGAGGTACGTACCGTTATGGATAGGGTAAGAGTTGCAAAGAGGGATGCTTTGACAGGATATCTGCTGTCAGGCAGGAAACTCAAGGGCGGTAATGCAGATGACCTGCTGGATATTATCCTTCTTGATGTTAAGGTTGGACCTGAGCAGGAGACAACAAGAATAAAGATGGCTACAAATGCAGTTCAGCTGTTTGTCCAGAGATGTATGCTCGGGCTTGAGAGGGATGTGACTATTGATAAGACAGATCTGGAAGACAAGACTTCTGCTGATAACTGGTCACAGTGGACATGGTTGAAGAATTATAGGGTATGGGAGGCTGCAAGAAAGATCTTCCTCTTCCCAGAGAACTGGATTGACCCAGAACTTAGAGATGGCCAGACTCCGGAATTCGTGGAGTTCCTTGACGGACTTGATGAGATCCAGCTTGATGAGGATAAGATGGCTGATGTAATTTCAGACTATCTGTATAAACTGGACAATATAGCAAATCTGGAAGCATGTGCCATGTACCGTCAGAATGACGTCAATGTCGATGTATGGCATATCATCGCCCGAACCCGTACGGCGACTCCGACATATTACTATCGTACACATGATAACAGGACTGAGGAGTGGACAGCTTGGGAGAAGATCGATATTGAGATCGAAGGTGATCAGGTAGTTCCTGTTGTATATAATAACAGGTTATATCTCTTCTGGCTCAAGTTCTACCAGAAGGCTCTCAAAGTGGAAAAAGCTCCTGGAAGTGATGCATACAATGAGGAAAGAGAGGCGCCGAAGTCTGCTGTGTATTATGAGATACAGCTAGCATGGACCAGCAGGAAGGGTAACTCATGGACTCCATTCTGTGTCGGAAAGAAGAAACTTATACATCCATGGGACAGACCGAGATATTCTTACGATATGAAGCCGTTCATAGATGGAATGAACAGACTCCATCTGGATATCTATCTAGGTATGTCTGAGCAGTTCAACGGCTATGTGGATAATACTGCAGTGGATTATTACAAGGATGCATCGTATCGTTTTTCGAACAGAGCCTATGTGGAGAATTCGAAGCCATGGCATTCATCTACCTTCATCTTTGAGGGTGATGTTACCGATGTCCTTATGAAGGATCTTCAGTATAACGGAAAGTCATCCATCAATTATGTACACAAGTATTTCGGAGAGGATGGAGCTGCCATCAATTCGATGAAGCAGAGAGATTCCGGCCCTCAGATGTTCCTTCCTGACGGAATGCATATGCGGTCAGGACGTCTTGTAAACAATAAACGGAATCCGAACTACAATGCCTTGAATGCTCTTGAGGTGGTTCCGGAGCTTCTGGACCGAGAAAGATTGGATGACCTTATCGGTCACGAACTGAATCGTCTCGGAGTGACTGACAAGGCACTCATCAGCAGACTCCGTGGTGATTTCATAAAATCATTCACAGCTGCTGGAGCAAGGTCCAGGTCTCTTCTTTTACGTGCCCAGCATCCGTTTGAGCTCGTGATGAGCAAACAGGATCTTCAGATGAACTCTATGCAGAAAAAGCATATGATGGTATATCAGGACCAGAACCGTTCGCTGTTCTTCAAGACATCAGGAGTGAGTGGATTTGATTATACAGCATCTGCTGGAAACCGTGCGACTATAACTACATTCTCAAGAACATGCAGATATGATGCCGGATTGATGTATCATCCTTATGCAAGGGCATTCATAAAGATATTGAGGGAAAAGGGAATTGACGGAATCTTCGAGAGGGAACTTCAGCTTAATCCATGGAAGTATGATGTTACTGAACGCAGTAACGGAAATCTTGACTATGCTCCTACAGCAGTTGTCAACAGCTTCCCTATTGAGGATATTGACTTCAATCACAATGGAGCATATTCAATGTACAACTGGGAACTCTTCTTCCATATGCCTCTTACTGTTGCATGCAGGCTTTCGCAGAACCAGAAGTTTGAAGAAGCGATGAAATGGTTCCATTTCATTTTCAATCCTGTTGTATATGCTCATAGTGTCGATACTCCTGAATGTTACTGGAAGACTAAACCTTTCTATCAGGCTGCATTGAGAAATAAGGTGCGGGACTCAAATGAATCAAGGATTGAAACCTTGCTTGGAAATATATCCGGCTGCAATGAGCAGCTGGCCGCATGGAAGAACAATCCGTTCAGTCCGCATATCCTTGCACGATACAGGACAACGGCATACCAGAAGACTGTAGTGCTCAAGTATATCGAGAATCTCATCAACTGGGCTGATATGAAATTCAGAGAGGATACAATGGAGAGCATCAATGAGGCTACACAGTTGTATCTGCTTGCATTCGAGATCCTTGGAAAGCGCCCTTGCAAGGTGGCTCCTCCAAAAGCTCTCGGTCGTTATGATATGGATTTCAATGCCCTTATAAGGGGTATTGATGAGATGGGTAACTCGGTGATGACAACTGACAGGATTGATGTCCTTCTGAAGACAGAATCGCTTCTGGATCCTGATGAGGTTACAGTATCTGCATCCAAGGCAGATGTACCTGTTCTTGATGTCTATTATTTCGATGTGCCGGAGAATGAGCAGATTGAATCTTACTGGGACATTGTTGAGGACAGACTTGCAAAGATCAGGGCAAGCCTGAATATTGACGGCATATTCCGCAAAGTAAGTGTGAATGCTCCGGAAATCGATCCTGCTGCCATGGTCAAGGCTGCATTCAGTTCGTACGATGGTCTCAATGAAGGTACATTCTCTCCAATGTCAGATAATATTCGACCTCCGTATAAGTTCAGGACCGTGCTCTCTCTTGCCGAGCAGATGTGTTCTGAAGTGAGACAGCTCGGAGACAAGTTCCTGTCTGCTGTCGAGAAGATGGATGCAGAAGCTCTTGCGCATCTTCGTGCTGATCAGGAAAGGACGATACTCAAGAATTATGAGGAAATCAGAAAGTCTGAAATCAAGGATATCGAGGCATCCATTGCATCTCTGGAACTCAGTCTTGCACGTGCTGAATATACCAAGGAATATTATGAGAGTCAGGAGGTTAGCAAGAAGGAAGGTAAGGCGATGGCAAAGTCTCAGGCGTCATCCCGTCTAGTGCAGACAGCCCTTCCTTTGAATGCTATGGGAGCGGTATTGTCTGCTGCAGGAAGTGTTCTGGCAGGTTTTGCCGGTCTGTCTTCTCCACTTACCGGATATACTGTATCTTTCCAGGGCATAGGTCAGGGAATGGCCATCTCGGCAGATTCGCTACAGATGCAAGCAGGTATTTCGGACAGGTCATCTTCTTTGATTTCTATCGAAGCGTCATATGAGAGACGTCAGCAGGACTGGACGTATCAGGCCACACTGGCAAAGTATGAGATAGATTCCATAACCCACCAGCTTGAGGGAGCGAGACAGAGACTGCAGATGGCGGAGAGAAATCTGGCTATCCATTACGATATGGTGAGCAATGCTGATGATATGATGACGTTGATGAAGACCAAGTTTACCAATAAGGAACTTTACAAATGGATGAAGGCCGAACTCTTCAAGTCATACACCAAGGCTTATAGTCTTGCTTACGAGCTTGCAAAGAAAGCTGAGGTGTGTTATGAGTTCGAACGTGGAGAAAATCCTGATATCATAAAATCTGATTCTTGGAATTCTTTGCACGACGGTCTGCTTGCAGGAGACCTGCTTATGCAGAAGATCAACCAGCTGAAGGTGAAGTATTATGATAACAACAAGCGTGATTATGAACTTATCAAGCACATTCCGCTTTCAAATCTCCCATCGTCTTCGGTTAACGGTACAGGATCCGCGCTTCTTGATCTTATCTACAACGGTGAGTGTGAGATGGAGATTCCTGAGTGGATGTACGACATGGACTATGAAAAGCATTATTTCAGAACCATCAAGAATGTCAGTCTGAACATACCTTGCATAGTCGGACCTCATACAAATGTCAATTGTACCCTTTCAATGACAGGTGAGGCAATAAGGAAGGAATCAAAGAAGGATACCGAGCCGCTTCAGATAAAAGGTACGCCTGTTGCTGACTCCATGGCGACTAGTACTGCAATGAATGACAGCGGAGTGTTCGAGGTCAATTTCAATGACGAAAGATACCTGCCGTTTGAGGGATACGGTGCTGTCAGCAGATGGCGCCTGAGCCTTCCGTTGAATACAAACCATTTCGATCGCACAAGTATTTCTGATGTTATTATGAATATCTGCTATACTTCTAGACTTGAAACTATGCATGAGTCATCTCATGGCAAGGTAAAGGGCAGAAAGGCAGTCAGAGTGTTCAGTGTGAAACATGATCTTCAGGCAATGTGGCGCAAGATTCAGAATGGCGAAAAGATTGTTGATGCTGTACTTGCAGATAATATGTATCCGTATTGGATACGACCGGCATCGAAGAGTATCGTGTCTGTCCTTGCTGAAACATCTGACAGGAAGACATCCATGAAGGTGTTGACAAAGGTGGAAGCCAAACTGAGCCTTGATCACGAAGGCAATCTGAAGGCAGATTTCTCTGGATGTGATGATGGCAGGAGATGGGCAGATCTGAAGATAGTGATCGATGCAGTTTTATAATTTGTCGGTAAATGTTGAATTTCTGAAATAAATCACTAAATTTGTAAAAAAATAAAGGAGTTATCTTGGATTGACATGGAGGGAGTATGACGGCGGCAAGTTTAGCTTATGTATAGAATGAAAGGCTCTTTTTAATGACCTGTTGTATAGCTTCTTAAGGCGAGTTTCAACGTTGATTTGCATTTGTTTTTTTCTTCGGTGTTTCTCGCCTTTTTTCATGCATATATGTGAATGGATAAATAAAAGCCGGTAAGAGACATAAAATTGTCTTACCGGCTTTCGCTTTTGATTTACTGGCTTTTATTCCGTCATCAGATATTTTCCGATCTCTTCCTTGAATCTTTCCTTGCCGCGGGCTCCGATGGTCATTATCGGGTCACTGCCGTTGGCAGGGATGTAGAGGATTGCAGGGATCGAGCTGATATTGAATGCCTCTGCCAGGCCTCTTTCCTTGTCGATGTCTATCTTGTAGATGACGATGTCCTTCTTGTATTCGTCAGCGAGTTCTTCGAGGATAGGGGCGATTCTCTGGCATGGGCCGCACCATGTGGCTGTAAAGTCCACGATCGCTGGCTTGCCGCCGAGGTAGGCAAGCTCAGGGAGAGTCATGTCATATACCTTTTCATTGAATGTTTCAGAGTTCAGCTCTGTCACGCCCTTTCCTTTTCTTTCAGTTGTCTTTGCTCCTGCATTTCCACATGCCGCGAAAAGGAGGACAGCCGCAATGGCTGTGATGGCAGTCTTGTAGATTGTCTTCATGTCTTTGTCGTTTTAATGGTTACGCGGGTTTCAA